>Ga0247782_1000435_pt1 | contig 28263 bp, 29 predicted proteins | sample UWRJL019104C5_FD_179928 | JGI IMG/M metagenome (GOLD analysis project Ga0247782, IMG submission 179928) | Plant litter microbial communities from Arlington Agricultural Research Station in Wisconsin, United States - UWRJ-L019-104C-5 | ecosystem: Environmental > Terrestrial > Plant litter >...
GCGGAGTCTTCGTAGGCGATTCTCAAGACAATAGTCAGGATGGACTAAATTACGGCGTCTGCACAATTGCGTGAGCGGGTAAGGCAGACAAGAGAACATTAATTATACGATCAATTGGATAGTCATTGATATCTAGAGCCTGGCTTGCATGTCTTCAAATTATATTTTCTGATAGCGTATGAATTCTCCTATGATTAAGTCAGTTGCTGATTGCACCGAGGTATTTCCAAGGCGCTAAGGACGGCTTGAACCAACAACCCCTAAATGCCAGTGACTGATCGGATGTGAGTTGGGAAAGCCCCACTATATACACGAGATGCCTTCTGCCTGGTGGCTAAGGATCTGTGTATACATATATGAAAGTAGGCGGTTTGGCTTCAGAAAAAGGGAATCAAAGCTGAGGACTTCAAGCCCATAGACAATTATCCTCGGAAACTAAAGTGATTCTAAACTCTTAGGCATAAGCCCTTCTTACGCTTAAAGCGCTTTACCTCTCGCTATAGAGAGCTCGTTAAGTTTGGGACTTAATAGGAGGTAGGGTCGAAACGCTCGATGCGGCTCTGTCGGTTAGTGATTAGTGCTAAAGAACTTCGTTGGGTGGTTATGCACGTCGGCTTACACTGCGGTCATCTGCGGTGTTTATGAGGTCTATTGCCGAGACAGACTGATACTCGGATTAGTATTGTGAGAATATGTTATTAACACCCCACGTTCCGGTGCATGTCACCTTACCCGGGACTCGGTCTCTATTCCCTCTACTCAGAACCCGGGGTGCAAATATATAGACACATATTCATCGGCCGTCTTACGCGCCGCCCAGAGACAAATGTGTAGACATTACGTCTGTAACTATAAGCCTCGCCACCGGCCTTGCTCCTCTGGTGTTGCCGCATAGAAGCATATGGAGTCTTAAATTGTCTATGCAAACGAGAATCGGGGTGTCCGTGGTAATTACCGTTGGTATATTGTGAGTCTTCCCATCTCTCATTCATATCCTATTTCCAGGTCGGTGCTGATAGGAGAAGAATCCATGTGAGATTTTTTGGTGATACGGGTTTTTGGCTTATCGGCGCAGCCCAGTATTCGATTTTATAAGATGTATCATACGAATACAACAAGGTAAGTCTACGGGTTCCAGCCGAAGTGACGAGTGATATTATCATTTCTTTCATGTCCTGCTCTCAGAAGTATTCACTAGCTTCGGACATAGGGATATCATCATCAGTCAGGTCTGCGAAGAGCATTAGGCCTAGGTCATCACAGAAATAATTCGGTGCGTCTTGACCTCAGCCATGAAGTCTTAAGATGCTGCGGCCACGCAATTACTTTCACCTCAATGAGATTATCGCTATCCCGCAGGATGAGCTACGTTGTGACGACTATGTCCCATTCTACTAGTGCCCTTAATCCTATAGGTGGCCGTCTTAGTCTACGGCATCTGTGGGAATCGCTAGAGAGCGTTGTGTGAACCTTACTATAGTATAGTACCAACGTGCAGACCAGAATGTGACATCGAAAGTATAGAGAGAAGTTACTAGAAAACTTAATGACTGGCTTTTAAGAGTGTATTGGTGAGCATGATTACCTACAAGGACGAATCTGACCACGGCAATAATCATGGGACGGTGACGGAAATTATCGAGCTCTTCAGAACGTAAAGAATCCTCTCCACGTTCGATAGGACTCAATTATTAATAGGCAGCGAGAACAACACAGTCAAATTACCTTCAGAAAGTCCCTAGCTAGATAGTGAAACTTAAACTGTTAAAGTCCGTAGTCTTGCGGAGGGCTTTCTCCTAACCTCTCAACAACTGAAGTGGGGGATATGGCATAGAGCATCTCCTACTCAATTGTAATTTCTCTAATGCGACACATTACTATGGTTCTAGGGATCCTATTTTTCAGAGTGCGCGAAAAGAAGAAAGAAAAAATGGGAAAGGGTTAGAATGGAGATGACACGTCGTTAACGTTGCATATGCACGAACTATTAGCTGTCAGAGGACTAGAACCGGCTTAATACCACCCAAAATTCTATGTAATGTGGATGGTCGGAACGGTGCAGCTCGCAGCTCACAGCTGACTGCATACGCGGGATCCCGATTGCGGCAGCTCGCATGCGAAGTCGGTCAGCCGGAGTAGGGTAGGGGTGAGACTTGTGTATGTGATTGATATGCCCAGGTTAGGTGGGTAGCTGAAAGTCTCGGCCTGTCGGACTTGACAGGACTCGATATTTTCTTTTCTTACGCGGGCCAATACATTTGTTTTTCTTTTCCCCAGACTATCCAATCCTACCTTATGCTTATATAAAACTAAATATGTGATAATTAGGGACTCGGCTAACTGTATCACATAATCATTAGGAGACAACCTCAAAACGCTATCTCCTTTGATTACAGTGACGAACGTCGTAGGTCAGTCACCGAAGACGCCGTTATCTCTACCTTCGTGTGCCGATGTAACACCATTGTCCTATTTCAGTTTCCAGAATGGCTGGATTAGGCTGTAGGGTGCCATACTAAACCGAACGCCGCGTTCTAGATTTTTTTTTTTATGTCTAAGGTAATAGTATTAACCCCACGCATGTGAGGTATATGCATACCCTACTTGGCACATTGATAATAGAGTCATGCATACGTTCCTGTGGACCATAAGCATTGCTTTGGGTAAGTATTGACGTGTTTTCAGCTACCTCTAACCGGTCATCAAGAAGCCGACTAGCGGTGAGAAAGTCTTGTTAATACTATTTTCTTTAACCTCCTCTGTAATTTGAAACCGATCTTCACACTACAAAGCGCAAGACGCTCAAGACCTTCACTCTTTTACACAATGAGTCCACACGTTCGGGACGGGTCCTCTTCGGGGTCAGAGGATTTCGATATAGTGATTGTTGGGGCGGGTGTCTCTGGTATCAACACTGCGTACAGTCTTAAGAATCAACTTCCTGGCGTTAAGTTCGTCATCTTCGAGGGCCGCGATGACATAAGTGGTACCTGGGATTTGTTCAAATACCCCGGCATCCGGTCGGACTCAGAGTATGTATTTGTTAGCCTTTAAAACTATTCCCCTTGACTCAGACATCTCTTTCGGAGCGTAATACCACGCGAGTGGGAGGTGGTATTTAGTTATACATGTTCTAACAAGACTTGTTCCAGTCTGTATACATACGTCTTCTCATGGCATCCATGGCCCAATGCCGATCTTATCGGCAAAGGCCCTGAAATCAAAGAGTACATAAAAGACGCCGTTGCTACACACGGAATAGACCAGTATATCCATCTTCGGCACAAGGTCCTTGCTCTGAGCTGGTCATCTGCAACAAGACACTGGACCGTCACCGTTTCCCACAATGATACCATAACCGAGGTTACGGCGAGGTTTATCGTCCTTGGATCGGGATACTATGATTACGATACTCCCGCGCCAGGTTGGAAAGAAATCCCCGGCCTAGATGAGTTTCAGGGCGATAAGCTGCACCCCCAATTCTGGCCTGAGAATTATGACCACACCGGGAAAAGGATGGCCATCATCGGAAGTGGTGCCACGGCAATTGGTATGTTCCCAGAACTAGCAAAAAAGACATCTGAGGTAAGTTCTCCGGCACTTCCCGACACGCGTGTCGAACAGTCCGGGGGCTCCTAACTTACCAACCCAGTTAACCCTAGTGCAACGGAGTCCAACGTATGTGCTTTCATCCCAGCACTTGCCGCCCGGCTTCTCGGCGCTCCAGCCCTACTTGCCGTGGCAACTACCCATTCTGCAGAAATTGGACCGGCCCTTGTTCGCACTCACGACTCGTCTGACCATTCTCTTCTGCGAGTGGTTTCCCTCCCAGGCCCGAGCACTCTTACGCGCGTTGGCAATCTCCCAGCTACCCGAGAACATCGACCACGACACGCACTTCAAGCCCCAGTACAGTCCCTGGCAGCAGCGCTTATGTCTCACGCCCGATGGTGATTTTTTCAAAGCGCTGCACAAGCCGCACACCAACATCGTCACGGGGACGATACAAAGAGTAACCAAGGACTCGATCTTGATGAAAGACGGTGCAGAGATAAAAGTCGACGCTATCGTCACTGCTACGGGGCTAACAATGAGGTCAACGGGAGGCCACATCAAGATAGCCGTCGACGGGCAAGAGGTGAAAGCCGGCGGGAGATTCATATGGAACGGATGCATGCTCGAAGGGATTCCCAATCTGACCATGGTCGTCGGTTATTCCAACTCCGCGTGGACCATAGGCGCCGACGCGGCGACGGGCATCTTACTGCGTCTGCTGAAACACATGCGGAAGAACGACATCGCGGTCGCAACCCCGAAGATCCCTGGGAAGGGCTTCACGAAGACGTACCCGCTTTTCGAGCTCTCGTCGACTTATATCGCTGCTGCTGAGGCGGAGAGCCGGTTGCCGATTTATGGAAATGAGGGGCCGTGGAAGCCGAAGAGAAGCGCGCTTGCTGATCATGTCCATGCGACATGGGGTGATGTTACGACTGGTTTGGTTTTCTCTCCCTCGAAATAAGCAATGAGCAAGAGGGAGGACAGGGTTGTTTTCGTTAGAAATTCTACTATTGGTCCGGGATGTCGGCGGCAACATAGTGATGTTTCACTTAGTATCTACACACAATACCTAGTACGTGCTAACAATGGGCTAATGTCTGGATCGACCATGTGAACTGTTTTAGTCAATGCACGGCACACTTCAACGCCTGAGTTTATCCTGTGTGGTTCCTTAAAAGTGCATACTTCTATTTGATCCTCTTTAGGGTGTATATATAAGAACCAAGTAGTGATTACATCACTATCGCGCAGAAGGAGAAGGTTATCGTCCGAACCACACAACGGTCTCGACATATTGAAGAACAGTGAACCAGGCAAGCGGTTCATGTAAGCTTACGTGAGCAATCCTCGAAGTCAACGATTTTATTCCTATTCGGGACTATTATCAATCTTTAAAAGTTTCTCATTCGTCATCTTCGTCATCCAATAAAGAGTGTTTAGGAAACCTAATAGGAAACGTGCAGTAGTCGTGATATATAATAGACGCGCATGCAGACTAGCCGGTAAAAGCATCATCAAACCTCTTTACTACAGGGCATGTCAGTAATCAAAGTGGGGGGTAAAGGAACTATAATGAAAGTATGCATCGGCTGCACACTCTATGGTAGCCTGGCAGCACTCGGAGAACCACCAGGCATGGAGTGAACCTGGGACATCACCAGATCCGTCATGCGCTTCTGAGCTGGGAAATACTGGAAAGCCGGGTGCGTAGCAGCCAAGATAGCGACCAAAGCCACGAGCAGCGCAATGACCACATACGCAGCCTGGAGCTGATCCCTAGTCTGCGCAGCGTTCTTGAGCGCCATCTTCCCGACCATCTTTTTGATGGGGGCGACTGAGAACTCGTTCCCGGCCTTGAGCGCGCGGCGCATGCCGGGCAGTCCGTCGACGCTCCAGGCGTTCTTGTACGCCCAGTAGCGGTCCATGCTCTCCTTCTCGTCGCCGCGCTCGTGCCTCTCCTCCTTCTTCTTGAAGTAGTCGCGGAGGACGTAGCGGTAGTCGACGAAAGAGAAGAACGGAACCTGGTACCCGCACGATGTGCCCACCTGGTGTACGTCGACGACGATCACGGACCGCGTGCCCGCTATCGTTGTGATGTTCTCGCGCGCTACTATTTCGTCGAACTCGGGCGTGCCGCATTCGAGGACCCTGCCCTTTCCCCAGAGTCGCACGATGCGTGGGCCTCCTTCGAAGGCGTTGAAGACTGGGTATACCCGACTGGAATTAGTAATAGATATATATATATAATCACAATTTGTGGGCATGGGAGATTATTCAAAAGAGAGAAACATAGTCCGCAGTTATCTATGCCGTCATAGTTGTTGAAAATAAGGAGGGAATAACTGCTCACGGATTGTGACGCGACCGTTCCCAGGTTCCAACAGGTGCGATATGGTCTCGCTCCCTGAGCCCGTCCTGTAGTAAAAGTAGGTACCTTCGTCAGCATCTCGAGTTATATAATCATAGCCTAGAAAGCTCAGGCGAACTCGGAGTTCAGACAGAGATGTGATTGAAGATTGTTAGGCATCCGCCATGGAAGAAATGGTCACGCTCACATATCCATGTACCAGAAGGACCTCGGGTTAGGGACGCCAAATGACCGCTCAGGAGCGCCCCCTTTGGGAGATACATTGATATGGCCACTGGGTGAAAGTTAGTTGTATCTTTACTGATGTAAAGGAATTGGAAGCAGCAAGTGACTATGAAGCGTTTCGGACAGAATTATGGCTATTCTTTAGGCACAATAGCCAGCGTCAAATAGATAGAATTTGGTATGTTCTTAGACTGATATTTAGCACTTGTACTTACTGCCTCGAAAGCGGAGCTGTGGACACCCAGAAGACCTTTTGCTGGAGGATCCAGTCGATGACATTGGCAGGAATCTCTTCATAGAAGGCGCCCATCTTGATTACATATATTTTCCAATTAAGATAACTGTTCAATTCAATGGTATAAAGACAGGAATCGATCCAGATCGATTAATATGAATTGAGGAAGTTGGAAATATGACGAGTCATAGTCGAAGACAGGATATCTACCGAGATACGAGAAGCTGGGGTCGCCTGTCTTGGTATATAGGTACTAGAGGACAGTATTAAGTGCCTGCATATAAACGGTATTTTGACCTCGGAAAGACTGCCGGATAGAACGTTAGAGTTGAAGCAGCTGCTGTTTTGAGCTATCTAATTGGTTTTGTCTATACCAGAACTCTCTAGTTACTGTATGACAAACGGTATGTGGGGTGATACCCCTATGTAAGTGGCTTTGTTGGAGTGGATATCATCGGTATACCTAGCATAGCAGTGGACTTGCTTCTTGCTATTATTACAGAAGGTTTGCCGGTCTCGGACGGGAATACCAAGCAGCCGGAGGTACTCTTTTGCTTGCTCCATTAATACATGCATGTCTGAGGTCCGGATAGAGTAGCTGCATTATGTCGCTGCACTACGTGGCAAGTCACATGTTTTCGCGAAGGCGTATAAATGGTTGGTGATTATATCATGTGCCCTCGTGGTTACCTATAACAGCGTGCTATTATCTCCCCTCCCCAATTCATCATCCCGACGCGTCCTCACGACCCCCCACCTCGGTATCAATTTCAATGACAAGGAGAAAACCCGGTTCTATTGATGTCTGCATGCCGCAGGGACACTCTTCATCTCGTTTGACTGTTTTGTTGTAGCCCAATCGGCCGCGAGTGGTGGAGACGGGTTTTTCCTTAGCCATGGCGATAGCAGATATTCTAGAATTTGTTGCCGTACTTTATAAGGAGAATTCTCGAAATATCGAGGAGGAAGTCTATCACGAAATTCTAGCGTCTTGGTGAGTAATGGATTTGTAGAGCCACATATCGGGCCGTTTCTGGCTACTTACCTTCGGTGCGGCTAGGCATCGACGTAGTCCAGAGAGCAAGGTGCGAAACATTTTAGAGCGACTTCGTAGAGTTTCAATTGTGATGTTTAACTTGCATTGGGATTCTTATCATTGGGAATCCTGAATGGTTTATATACACGATATGTCATTATCCTCAGCCACGGCCTCAACGAGTCGGCCGTCAGCGGCGACCATGTGTAAAATGGCCCATCAAGGCATTATTCAAGACGCCTAAAGCTAGTGTGTTTTATCTTCCTATTGTTGGTTTCCGACTGCAACTCATTAGTTAGAACGTATAGGCAGAGGGGTCGGAAAGTAGGCCGGAATGAAGAGGCTGTGTATGGCGAATTATGGATTCGGTCGGTCACCCGCGGCCTACATGGCAGGCCATCTCTGTGAATGGCAACTTGGCATTGACGATTTATGTGCCTACTGTAGGCAAACTTTTCAACGTGAAGGTCCGAGCTAAAGTATCTAAGTTAGCTAAGTTTACATGTTAGCTGTTGGTAGAGTGTGCATGAGTCACAAATTGGCCTAGATTTGAAGCTGTAGTCTGGAACCTACACGGGTTACCATGTATTATTACATGCATGTAATAAGTAGTAATCCTATATAAAATTTGAGCCCAGAGACTCGTCTGAGACCCGAGACAAATTCCAGTCACTCTCATAGATGCATATACAAGTAAGGATGGTGAAGTCGATAGCCAGACAGCTGCACTTTACTGTTCAACTGCAACTATGCCATGAGCTCGTATTTTCATTGTGCGGCCGACATGCTCTCTATATATTCATTTGTCAAGAGGCAGATTGATAGCATGGGTTAAACGCGTATATTGAGGGATAGCATGCACACCTACTCGAGTCCCGGCTGGTACGCACGCTGTCTTGAGCTGTAGCACGCTCTTATTGTAGGAGTACCGACCACCCACCAGGACTCAAATAGCCGCCCATGACGAAAAAAACAAATGAAAGAACGACGTAGAACAATGACCCCTCCTCCGCTTTCACTCTAGCTACCATCCGAAACCTAGGACGCCGTTGCAACCAACCCCCTCACTCTCACCCTCATTCTCACGGTCACCCTCGCCCCAATCTCTCACACCCTCTCACGCCCTCTCATTCCTTCTCATTCCTTCTCATTCCGTCTAAAGCTCTCTTATCTCTTCTGTTATTTTAATGCAGACAGATTGCGTGGACAACTCAGCAAGTTAGTTTGCTTAGTTTTGCATCCCGCAGGAACATTTCTCGCCACGCTTGACTTCTTTCCCGCAGCCGAATTGGCAGCAAGTAGTGTATAGAGACTCGGCAGCCATGGCGATAATAGATTTTCCGGCCGTTGTTGGTCTTTGGAACAGAAGCTCTTGTGGTGGCAAGTGTAAAGTGAACACAGTACTCTGGTCTTGATGAGTGATGAGATTCACAAAAGTACGCAGGTGTTTGCTGGTTGTCTACCTTTGCTTGGGCTAGGCGTTGGCGTAAAGCAGAGAAGAAAATTCGGAGATTGTGTGAGAAATTTGCGAGATGAGATTGACTGTGATCCGTTTGGCTTCGAATTGAGACTTGACTACTGGGAAATCCGGAAAGTTTATATACACGATGATTTCTTATCCTTGGCCATGACCGCCATGCCTTTGGCACCAAGTTAGAAGATGTGTAAAAACCTCCATTGAAACATTGCGCAATATAGAATAAGCTAGCATCACGATCATTCTATCGTTGGCTATAGGTCGCATATCGTGAGGCCAAATAGGCAAAGAAAAGGGCTGACGAGAAGGGGTTGACGAGAAGAGGCTACAAGAGAGAAACTGTAGTATTGGTTGGTTGCTCGCCGCCTACGTGGTCACACATCTCCGAACAGCAACTCGGGGGTTGATAAGTGTCTACCGTAGGCGTATTTGCTAGCGCAGAATTCCGGGCTAAGGAAGTTAACTGTTGGTAAGATGTGTTAGCTGTTGGTATAATTTGAAGATCTTGGGTGGCTGTACGTTTTCTAGTTTGGCTTCTGCCTCCACAGAGGCCCGTTGCGGGGACCTGTCTGCTCTAGTTCTCCCATCTATACAACAGAATACCAGTACAATATTACGTGTATGCGAAATACGGCCGCCTTAAAACTACGTTATCCGCCTGCCTACTTGCCTGCCTAGTAATTATCTGTCTGCCTGCCCGCATGGTAGCCATTTACCTATACATATGCAAGATCATTGAAATAGTACCAGGGTGATGGTTGCAAGTAGTGAAGGCGGTGGTTAAAGTATCAACTACCTACCCCAGTTTTCATCAACTGCGGGTGAAGGTGGCCATGCCCCAACGACCCACGCACAAGCCCCAGTAGGTAGGCGCCTAACCTTTTGTTTATTGATCTGAGTACTCATTCAAGTTGGCTGCTCGTGAACAGAGGGGCGCGAAGAACATAAAGTTAGTCGTTAACCCTTCATTTTATACCATCTCTTCTTATCTAGAAATAACGGGTCCTTCGAACCAAAGAGAACTCATTTTTCTTCCGGATTAACTTTCCAAGATGACTATACAAACACAAACTGAGAGCTTAAGCTCATGCTCCGCCGACAAAACAAACGACGTAGTTCTTGAAGGCACGGCTCGTAAGTGATTACTTCCTACACTAAGTGATTATAATTTGCTTCTTTCTGACAACATCTACTATCTAGAACTCAGTGCGCAATCGGCCTTTTCAGGGTACAAATGGGACTATTATGTATCCTTAGGAGAAGGTCCCAATCGCACAAGAGTACAGCAATTCTTGGCATCAACGGACTGGGTAGCACTGCAGCAGTATGCAGCCAAGCAACGAGGTGGAACGAGCTGTGAAGTACTCCCTGACATTGGCCTTGGTCTAAATCACGTTGTTCGGATCATCAAATTTGCAGATGGGCTTCATTGGATAGCCCGATTGCAAATGCCTCCCTTGGAGACGCAGACACTAGCCACAGACGCAGGTCTCGTGAGCCGATCCGAACTTAGGATAAAATCTGAGGCCACTGTTATTGGTCTTGTGCGAGACTGCACGAATATACTGACTCCCAAGGTTCATGCGATAGAGACACGGTGGGATTGCCAGGTGAAGGCCCCGTTCATGATGATGGATTGCCTGCCAGGCAATGTAGGAATGGACCTGGGACTAGCCGTCCCAGAGCGGGTTAAGTCTTCGTTTTTCAAAGAACTAGCCCGCATTCATGTCAGTCTTCTTGCTCCCTTGGCCATTAACGATGACCCTCCCATTTCCATTGCGGGATTTAATTTTTTGCCTTTTTTCTTCTGCTTTTCTCCAAAAGACATCAGGGCAGTCCCCAAGCAATATGTACATAGCTATTAGAGCCCGCCGCTTACCGAGTTCTAGGTCGAACTATCTACGATACAATTACCCAAGATTGGGAAAATAATTGCGAAGAATCCGGACGGCACTTACGAACAAGGCCCTATCCCAGGATTAGGTGGACCTTTCAACACGGCAACCGAGTATTTCCAGGCGTGGGCATCGAAGGCCAATTTCGGGTTATCTCCTGAACGCTTGCGTGATGCATGTGGACCTTATGCTGATGAGATCGTACCCTCCATCGCCTCTTTTCCAAAGTCGATTATGGACCTCTCGCACGAAATATCCACGCGCGATCACGGCCCATTCCCTCTTTGTCACGGCGACTTCGGTCACAATAACATCGTTGTAGACGATGAATATCGCGTGCTAGGGGTCATAGATTGGGAATCGGCCTTCGCAGCACCGTGGGAAGTTTTAGCTGACTTCCCGTTAACCCTTTCTACCATACCACCAGCTATAGATGCTCCCTGGAACTACGACGAGGCGGGCAATCCAAAGGACGAGGAAACTATTCAGCGGTATGCAGATCGCAAGGCCTACCTCGCAGCTGTCCGGGAGCAAGAAATCAAGAAAGGGATCGATAATTCCTTATCGGCAGCCCTTGCGGATTCCAAACGCGAGCAGTTGATTAGGGCGATGAGGATATATGAAAATGGAAAAGCTGGTTTCTACTCAAAACTTGTGGAAAAGTTTTGGTAGGGGAATTCTAGTCTTGCGCTTTCTGATTGTTGCCAGGCACCATTTTCGCACTGGCAGAATCAACACACACGTGCATGTAAGTTGGAATAATAGACTAGTCTTCCACGTACGACCATACCCACTAGAGAACTCGGGATCCCGTCCGCTCTCCCATAGATAAGCTAGTGAGGGCCAAATTAGTAGTTGGGTCGGTGACGACCAGCGAATCCTTGGTGTTGTACGTTTTCTTTTTGTTTTTTTTTTTTTTTCTCCTTTCTTTTTAAACATAAATCCCGGAACAGTTAGGTTGTAAAGATTGTAACCATTACCACTGTCCAGAGGTGATTTAAAAAGAGGATGCACTTTGGTAGTGCTATCCTGCTACAGTCAATAATTAGTCTCTGCTTGCTTTGAACACCTGAGTTAGTCAAGTTCACATTATTCCTCTAGGTAGTTACAAGAATTTTTGTCACTTTGAAAACAAAGAAATAGTTCATAAACATCACAAGAATATCACACTTCAAAGTGTTATTAAACACCACTGGTGTTTTAGAAGCCATCAGGTTGTATCCTAACTCGTGGTTAAAAAAGATCGCATATAAGGAATTGTATTAAACTGACCTTGTAGTAAATCTGACTCTAATCACCCAAGCTAACTTACTAGAGCAAGTAAGTGAAGAGCAGCTCTCAAGCAGTCAACACCATATCTCCCGCACATACTCAGAACAAACCGCTAAATAATCCATTTTCATCATGGCTTCCGAGAACACCCCTGCTGACATGAGCTCTCCCACAGAATTCTCATCCTCTAAGGGTTCATGCCCTAAAGCCCCATCTTCTAATGCCTCATTCTTCAGCGATGACTCTCCGCCAACATTATCAGAGCTCGAACAGCACCTAGTCAAGGTCCTGAACGAGGTCACCCTAGACGACGACCTCGTGGAGGACGTCTGGGACGTTGTCAAGAAGATCTGCGAGAAGGACGAGGGGCTCGGTAAACAGGTCGCCAAGCTGTGCGAGAGAATGGACGACCAACTCGCGCTGACGGAGGAGAAGGCGGACGAGCTTCTCAGGGAGGTCCTAACTCACTCGACCAACGGAACTACGCCCGATAAGGAGTTCTGGGAGCGGGCCATGGATATCCTGCACGCTGCGCTGGAGCAGGGGGCCGCGCTCGATGTGCTTCGATACCAGTGCCGGGATCGCAGATTGACGGCTCCTACCATGCTTCCTTCTCTCTTGAAGAAGTTCCCTGATGGCCCGTGCTTGTAAGTAACTTGTCCCTAAGTAGACTCTAGGATTGGCAGTGCTGACTGATGAACTACCTCCTGGATGAAATACCTGAGGAGAGGCTCTAGTTACGCTAGAGAAATGATTTATAGCTAAGAAAATACAAAGATTGTAGTGAAAAATACAAACTTGATTGACATAAAACACCATAGACTTATCTTCACTAACCTAAGTACTAATTATGAATCTTTAGGCTATAGAACTTCTGCTGAAGAGGCATATTAACTTAAAGCCGCAGTCTATAAAATATAGATTGCCTTGTATTTTTTCTAATAGTAGCAAGTCAGGAGTTGAACGCTCATAACTCTATAGAACTATGACACCTGTAAGTTTTAGTTCATAGTGCAGTATAACGATCGAAAACTACTTGGGAATTCTCATCTCCAACACCGGACTCAGTCAAGAATGAGTGGCGAGTATTATCAATGTCTATGACATGATTCTGCTACTCAAGCATTGTTGGGATCCCCTTTAGAATTACCTATCTCGGAGAGTATAGTCGATTGGTAAATAACAGAAGTGAGCTAGTGCACTTTCAAGATGCAATTGAATGAAGTGTCAGATGTGCTATGAAAGAAGTTGTACAGTTCGAGTATAAGTGTGAGGAGCCCCCTTTATACCTACAGGCAGCAGGTGGAACTACATTGGTCCGTTCCTATAGCCCCACATATCCGCGACATCACTCCTACGGGCAATGATAATAGCTTCTCTCGCCTTCTCCTCGTACATTATCATACCGCTCACAAGAAGCCCCGACTCAGCCAGGATCATCTGCCAGTTTGCATACGTCCTTGCCTGCGCGTTGAGCACAGCCAGCATCGTCAAGTCAAGTTGCGTCTGAAATCTATGGGCTTTTTCGTTCGGCAAGACAATATCGTCGATAAGGAGAACGGAACTATCGTCCATTGCGGCTCGGATGTGTCGCAGGATGGTCTCGCAGGATTCGTCGGACCAATCTGCGGAGAGCGATTGTGTGAGAAGATGATCTGGCAGTGACTAAGGATCCTAATTCTTGACTTACCTCGTAGCACACTTCGTAAATAGTAGATTGTCGACCCTATTAAGAAGTTACAACAAGTCCGGTACCATATCGGTACCACCGTAAAACGGGAGAAGTTAATGAAAAATAGCTGGTTTAGAGAATAAATGTTATCTCACCTTTTACCGGCTGTTCCTGGAAAAAGTCTATTCCCATCTTCTCAAATGTGCCCTCGTCGACAGTCACTTTCTCCACCACATCCGGGAGATCCTGGAGTATCACTCTTCCCTTAAGGTCGGGGTATCTGGACTTGAGCAACTGGGAGTCCGGCGCACATTAGTTAGTCAAGGTCTAATCACTCACCGGGGGTAGGCGACGATCAATCTTTCTCCCCGAAATGATCGTGGTAACTCACTTTGCACTGCTGCCCCAGGCCGCCGCCAACGTCTACAAAGAAGACCGCACCGGAGCGGTCCTGGGCGGCGCGCAGAACATCCACCAAATCGGTTGCCGCCTTCTCATCCAGCCAGGTACGGACTCCGGTACGATGCGCGCCCATGAAATCGTGGAAGTACTGACTGTTCTTGGGGTGGTGCTTTAACCAATCAAAAAAAGTTGTCGGCTCGGTAACATTATGGCCAAGAGTAAATGCCGTTTCGAGTCGACTCGTCGATGGTCTGTATTTGTTAAGGCGGAGGAATTCTGGCAGTGCTAAGTATGCTGGAATGACGCTATCGTGTCTTTGGAAATGACAATTGATTGTTAGCTTTGGTGGACAATAGCTACTAGATGAAATTCGAAAGTGTAGGACGCTCGGTGATATGATTGATGGCCCACACTTGGGACAGGACAGGACACGACACGACAGGACACGACATGACATGACATGACATGACACATACACATGACAAATTCCGGCGCTCTGCTGCTTCCCGACCAGATTCGATCCGTAATTACTCTGCGCCCACATCCCGGGGCTGACCTCTCTCGCTATGCCAACGGAAGCCATGTATTGTAGCAACCGATAGAGTAGGTTGCGATCGGGATCAGTCCCAGTCTGTGAGGCGATCTCATCCGTCGTCATCGGCTCGGTGGAAGCTGAGAGAATGGTAAAAACATTGAGATCGACCCCAATGCGAGCTGCGCAGATTTCTAGTTCCTGCTCGAGATGTCCATGTGTCATCAGTTCTGCGCCTTGCTTGACTACATAATGAATCTCAGAGTGAAGGGGGTGAGATGTCCGGATCAAGTAGAGTGAGGTGACAGGTACCAACTCACGCTATACAAGAGCCGCTGGGAAGTGTCGGCCGGTGTCTCGAGCTCGCATATTAGCTTGCGTGCACCCTCAAGAATACGCCTTCGATTGTCATGGTCCTCCCTAATGGTAGCTGGCAAACGACCGTCAAAGTTCGCGAGTGTTTCGAGCAGCGCTGAAACGTCAGCCTCACTATGGGTTGATGGCGGTTGAGATGGATCCGAAGTCATTGTGTAGAATGCAAATGTACTTATTTGGGTGGATTGAATGAGCTCCAGTAGTCGTACCTTGACGATACTTTCTACTCACAACAGCTGGACAACTAATATATCAGAAAGACAATATACCAGCCCAGCGATCAACGGGAGTATAAATTACTCTGCTCGAGCCTCAAGAATAGTAGATAGCCGAGCCGAATGACCCTAGGTTCATGCAAGCTACAATATTCGTGCAGATCAGGACAGATAGGGCGTTTTCTCTTCCTCATGTCGTAGCATTATGCGCCTCTACTTCGCTTTGATTGTATTGGTCCCAACAGCCCAACCCAATTTTTGATCCTCTTGGTCATCACGGAAGAAATAGTCATGGTACGGTGGGTGGAGTTCAAGGTACGAGAGGGTTACATTTACGACGTTGACTACATTTAGGCACACCAAGTACTAACCTGTACCCTCGCCTTCGCACAGTACAATGGACGGTGAGTCTGACTGGAGTCCTGCTTCGAACTGTGCCGCTCAGAGGGCTCGCTGGGCATCTTGCTGCCTGGCACTACTTTTCCCCCCCTTTTTTGGTTACCTCTTGCATGTCGCTCATTCACTGTATCTGTGTCAGAAGTTTACATTGTAAGTAACAGTAAATTTTTTTGGAATTGGAAAGTGAGTGAGTGCGCAGGAGCTATCTAAAAGATCTCTTAGGTTAACATGAGGGCAAAGAAGAAACTGGGAAGTATATTGCCTCTATGTATTTCTTTAGTGTCACTAGCGCTTCTCCATGACGCTCTCAGATAAGTACATTTAAAGTTATAAGATCTCACTTGATGAAACGAAGGGCATATGAGACTTGATTAACTGCTGAACTGACTGAATGTGAGGTGGGAAGGCCCTACATTATGTACACGAAATCCCTGATGCCTTGGTACTCTACATGGTATGTCACCTTGACCTCATAATCCAACATCAGTAGCCGTGCAGGGGTCAAGTGTGACTTCGTTGTAGCTTTCCGGGGATGTTCTTCCCTTGATCTAGTTTGTTCAACTTCCATATAATGTGATGTCGTCCCTGATCATCTGGATTTCATAGGGACATGTTCCCGCAAACAATCCTCGGGGGTTTCTTCTCAGGGATGATGCACACCCATCTCGCTATTCCCATCTATATGTCCAACATTGGTGTTAAGTCTGAGCTGAATTTCCTCGTCGCTTATTCGAGATGGAACTGTAGTCAGACCCAATCCCCCTGGGCTTATGTATTTTGCCATCGAGTTCCCCAGCGAGCCTAATCGAATAGCTCTTTTGCGCTCACTTCCCTCTGAGCTCTTGTTATGTTGCTCTACACTAGGGCGACCGGTTGATATGTTGGGGGAGCGGCCGCGTAGGTAAAAGTAGAATCGTGGGAGGATGGGCATGCAGCCAACAATGATGACGACAGAGATTTCCGCAATCCTGCATGTTTGTTTTCAAGTTAGATAAGGTCCCGGGCGAGTGAGCGAACAATACAAACTTACACAAGCAGAGCGGCCTGGGTGCAGAGCCAAGTAAAATCGGCGTTTTGTAGGACCACAATGCGCAACCAGATGCCAACAATGCCTATAATACAAGCCCTAACGTGATCGGTTAGCAAGCAACACATAATATCAGGCGAGATAAGATGACGCACACGAAACCTATACTGAACACAGCATAGGCCGCCAGCTTGCGCTTAATGGGCATCCGAAGATGCCATATTGCCCATGCAGGCAAGAAGAGGGCCTCGAGATCCGAAAAGACATTCAAGGTGCCAGCAGCGACGTTCGACGAGACCGCACTGATGCAGCGACCTGGTACGTTCGGGTTCCATATGCGCTCCCTCGGCCAGCACTGGAACACGTAACTAAAGAACAGGGCAGTGTAGAAAATGACATTAGCGACAATAGAGGCTACCGTGACCCAGTACACGATATCCCTTAGCCCAGAAGCGAATATGCGCTTGATCTGGAAGAGGATGGACAACTTTGCTGCCAGCGTTGTCGGGGGGTATATGCAATACAAGATATTGATGAAATATATGACATGTCTATACTGTCTCACAGATAAGTCCCACTGGTGTCTCGCGAACCCATAGTCTTCGATATAGTATAATATACTCGTGTAAGTGACAAGGCCCCCCCATGCAAAGTAGCTGAGCCAATCTTCGACGTGATGACCTGTAGCGAGATAGGTCTTGGTGAAAATGCGTATGAGGACGAAAACAGTTGGGAGAATGAAGACGAGAACACACGTGGCGGTGACAGGGACCATCAAGGTAGGTGGGTTGGAGAAATTTGGTAGGACATTTTCTGGAGGCGTCAATGCCGGAGTCGTGTCGAGATCCATGATATCAAACACGGCTTAGAGAATGATAGAAGTTCCAAGTATTCGCAAGTTGGATGATTCATTCTTGTATTCTTTTCTTGCTGAAATTTTGGGGCTTTGGATAATCCAAGGTCAACAAGTGTCAAATTGGAGGCTCATCTGCCCTCATTCAATAAGGCTGTGTTCCTCCTATATTGGGCACTTGTGGCAATACGAACGGTTCGGCACAGGAAAGCCCCGCTGGTCCGGTAATCGCCGTCCATGTAGGGGGAGGGGGGGTTGCATACGTATGTGACATTATTAATAGCGTAGTCACCATGAATAGGTATTTCGTCCTAAGTTCCTACTGTCCTACGATCGATTGGAGTGAACCGAGTATTTCGATTGGTTGATATGTCTTACATTTGTATGCGCTGCCAGTGAATATGAAGGTGCAAGGTATATCATTCATTGGCGGCATTAACCATCCATGGTTCATCGAAGGCTATCACTTCACGTCACAGTGGGCACGCAGGTGTATAGAGCGAGAGATTTGCACTATTTTGGAGAGCCGAGGAGACCGTAACATTGTGGCTATCATTACATACTCGTCGGTGCCGAAATCTTACTTTCTGTTATTTTGTTGGTACCGTAATTGGCTGTCAGAGCCCATGTTGGAGACACAAACGAAACCCACACGCCGCGTGGGTGATGACCCACATAGCCAAGGCTCTACCAATATTTGCTCATATGACTTGGGGTAGGGAATGTCTGTTCGCAACCTGAACACGACTCCAATCATTCAAATGAAGCCAGGTTGAGGATTGAGGCGGCTGTGCATCAGCCCCTGACAATGATCAAGTCCTTCTGAATGTCTGAATGCAATTTTCGGGTTATTGTAGTGACACCGAGCGTGCTGAGAGGATGTAGATGACCATTATGCATTTATTATGAAATATATACATCTTGCGGAGTGTCTGCGCTCCCCTTCAGAACCCCTCACGTCTTTATGTTCTTAGCTTCGTACCTCCTCCGGGACCTACAACTCATTTTACTCAATTACGAAGCTTTCTCTTATTCTTACCCGGGAAGAGACAACATGGATTTCTCGGATCTTGACGCTGTTACCTGGCCATATCAGCTCACTAAGGCAGTCCATCGGGATATGTATCCCGTCCTAGAGCCTTCGAACCCCGACATCAATGCAAACGGCAAGACAGTACTCATCACCGGCGTTTCTGGGGGAGTCGGAAAGGTAAGATGCGCCTGTCTCACAGGGGTCGCTAACTCTCTATACACCGTGGAGCCGAGAAAGTTCTAACATGTGAGTTCTCCAAGGCCATAGCGCAGGCATGGGCGACGGCGGGAGCTAAGGCTATCGTAATATCTGGCCGTCAGAAAGAAACGCTCAACAGCGTCAAGGACGAGCTCAGAGCCTCACACAAAGACCTCAAAATTCTGGCTCACCCGGCAGAGTTGCGCCTCGAAGAGTCAGTGAGAGATCTCTGGGAAAAGGCCCGGGACGCCGTCGGTAAGATTGATGTGCTCATCAATGATGCCGGAAGTATGAACTACGCGCCAACTGGGGATATTGAGCCCGCACAATGGTGGAACGACTTTGTTAGTCCCGATTTCTTCCCACCCTCCCATCCCTTGAGTGAACCGCTCTGCAATCGGACGTTGACGTGTGAATTTTCTGTTACGACCCAGTTCCGTTAGCCCTCTTCATCTTACTATTGATCTTATAGCCGCCCGATCTGACCTTCCTTTGCCATCCCTAACTTTTACTAGGAGGTCAACGTCAAAGGCACATATCTCATGTGCCACCACTTTCTCAAGCAATCGGGCGGCGAAGGAACCATCATCACAATTAGTTCCGGATCTGCCGGTAGTCTGTTTCCGAACATGAGCTCGTACATTTCAAGTAAACTTGCGCAAATGAAACTCATGGAATTCATCCATATTGGTAAGAACCGTTTTGTCCTCACTCGTTCTCACGGCATCATATGTTCGAGAGTCGTGGCCAAAGCTTGCTTGCCTTGCGCTCTTGGCTAATCTGCTAGTCTAGAGCATCCTAGCATACGCGCCTTTACCCTCCTCCCGGGCCTTCTCAAGACTCAAATGACAGCTAAAGACTACCTGCCGTTTGCCCGAGATGATCCTCTGCTTACGGGAGGTATGACCCTTCTTCTGTGCACTCCTCGGGCAGACTGGCTGAGAGGCGGAGTGATGAGTGTTAATTGTAAGCCCTGTGATTGAAACTCAGATAGGTACTCAAGAAAGCTGACTGACGGCCTTCTATAGGGGACCTCGATGAGATGGAGGAACATAAAGAAGAGATTCTAAAGGAAGGTCGAAATAAGCTGTCGTTTTTGAATGCCCGACTGGGGAAGGGTGGCCACCCCTGGGCCTAGCGGGTGTAAATGCTGAGCACATAGAGAGTTCGATGCTCACGCTATTGTGGGGTTTAGATAATAAACCACTGTGAAGCCCTGGGGTCGCAAGTCAGTACCTCGCAATTAACTTTACAAATACGATACTGATCCGGCGGGCCGTCTGAGTTTGACGCAGGAGCCATGATAGCTCTCAGCTGGAATATACCAAAAGAAGGCTGCTGCTCATGATCAACATGTGAACGTCCGTTGAAAAGTAAAGTAAGAGCCTCGCTATTAGATAGAAGGGTGTGCTGCTCACCCTAGGGCTGATATGGGGGCAGCAGAGTAGCACAGCCTCTCATCGTAGTCTCGGATGTATCTCCTGACGACTTAGCGAGCGAACGATTTCTGCTTCTTGTCGAATAAACTCAAGCTATTTTCTACAAGTCTATAGGTCAGAATCTATCTATCTTGGCATATAGGGGTTATTACACCTGCTTCAAGCACAGCCCACCCCAGGGTTTTTTTCTTTGGATACTGCATTTAACTGTAGCTAAATGCGTAGCGCAGCATCCCACGCCGCTGCCGGAGAACTCAAATATTATTTAAAGATTGCTGATAGCTTCATCATAGGCGGCTATTATGGGCGTGTAGAATTGGTCTGGATCTCCAGTCGGTGTTCTAAGAATTAGCATCCCTGTGTCACCAAACAGTATTGACCTAATTCTCCGACAGAGCGGCTTAACAGCATCAAAAGTCCAAGAGAATTTGCCGATAATGTTTTTGTCGCGTAATATATACCGTTAATCCTACGCGGGATTAACGGCGTCGTTTTTTCCGTGACAGTTTTCTAGCCCATCTACATGCATATAACCCTGTTTAGTATACGCAATGCTCTTAAAGCTGCTAATTTCCCCTTTCTGGAGGAGGCTCTCCTTAGGTCGGGAGTCTTTACGACCAAATCTATTACTTTACGATTGGGGCGCGCACATTTAAATCAGGACGTAGAAGAATGACTTGAGGTTGTAGCAGTAGGTGTGGTCAACTGTGCGCAGCACCTCCACTGCTATAAACTGTATCGTGCTAGTTATGTGCTGCGCTCTGCTTGGGCTACTGTTTTTTACTTTTGCTATATTAAGGTTGATAAGCATGCTTTTGAAGCTATTTGTTTTTTTAGGGTTTATAATAATAATATTGTTTAAAAAAATATTGTAGTAGAAGATGTGGTTAGTAACGTAAAGAGACTGGTGTGCTTTAATCCTATTTTGTATTAACTTAAGCAGTTTTTTGACCGTTTTAAAACTGCTGATAATATGGCCGGCTGGTAAAACAATAAGGCATAAATAGATTTTATTTTTTTATGGGTCCTTGCTAGATGCGTATAGGCTTGGCTTGGTTTTGCTAGTAGATAGCTGGTTACTAGCTTTTAAGGCCAGCTTTAATTTTAAACTATTGCTTGTGTTAAACTGTTTTTTTTAGATCTAGACGCTTTATTAGACGTGTGGTTAGATGATAACTTGCGCTTGCTGCCTAATGCTTTTGTGCTTGCTGTGGTTAGCAGCAGATCGTTAAAGCGAACGGTTTTATTTTAGAACTTGTGAGCCTCTGGGAAGCATAGCCCTTCCTGCATTTTTTAAATAGTAGTAATCTGACGATATGCTACTACTTTAGCTACCTCTTTAACACCTCTTGCTTTTGCTAGCTTTAGTTGTTTTACTTTTAGTTTTTGTTTATCTAATGCCTAGGAGAACTTAGCAACGTGGTTATTTTAGGTTTTATAGCACGCGGTCCTGCAGCATATGATGGCGTTCTGCTTAACTATTGCCTTGTTTAGCCTGACTTTTGTTTCTTTGCAGTTTGCGTTCTCTAATGTAATATAGCAGTAACTATTTTCCCGCTTAATAAAAGTGTTTAGGCCTATTGTATTATTGTCTATTGTAGCATACCTGACAAAAGCGCGCGCGAACTTATCTAGCTTGTCGTGAATGTTAAATGGCCCCAAGCTGTACGCCCCAGACCGATTAAAGACCCAGAGCTTTATTATAGAACCGCAGAGGGAGAACGCGTGGACAAATCGGCGTGTTGGCTGGTCGGCGAAGATACTTTGCACATAACGCGTAAGTTAGAGGAAATCCGCCTTAAATCTGCTTGTATCATATGACTTCTTTTGCTTTCCAACAACGAGGACGTCAGGCAAAGTGTGCCCAAGAAGAATGGAGATAGCCTCACATAGCGGTGTAGGCGTAGTAATGGCACGTGTATACAATGGCCTGGGGAAACCTACTCTATGTGTCTGAATTGATTTGAACAGCATGGGCCCTCGATGTCATAGAAGATTATTATACAAATTGAGGTCATTCTCAGTTCTTATTGCAAGGCCTTGTACAGAATCTGTGTTGTGATAGGCAGGTAGTCTAACAACTACAACCCGAGCCTAGTGGCGGTGGATGGGGACTTAAGGGTAGGGTCGCTTATTAAGGGGCTACTTACTTTCATCAGTCGTACAAGTTATCCTAATTACTAACTCGATCCAATGCATAACCGGAACCCCCTCGAGAGGCCTTGGTAAGTACGTCGTGCTGGACACGGATAAGTGGTGCCCAAAGAGCACAGTTCACTCGTTTCTGTACATAGCCTCAAGAGAGTGCATTAGCTTGCCTCCAATATATACAGTTATACATCCCGATGTGAGGGTAGCATCTGTTCGAACTATGAATACCATTATAACTAACCTCACCACATGTGTAACATTAGGACAGCTACTGTGTAAGTCGGAGTCGCAGTATTAGAAGTATAGTACTGGAAAAGCATTGCGTCACCGTCTTTGAGGAATGAAATTGCTACATATTATGCCCTCGCCTAGAACACCTAACCCAGCCGCAGCGATCGAACATTACATTACGCGAGTAGGCACAAGTGAGACCCCATCCATCCTCAACTGGTGATCTGATAATTGCCTAGCGACATTTGATACATACAAACACACAAATTATCCGCAACAGAAATGGCACATGAGCAGTTGTTGCACATGTTGGGGTAATGTAACGTACCGAGAGCGGCGCGAACGAGCAGCAACCTTAACGGGAAACGCACCTATGAGCCACGGCCACTTACCTCACGAGACCTATTGTTCGAAGATATGGGTGAGCGACAGTCTGCGCGAACTGGCATTTGGCTTCAAATCACCGAACTCTAGCTGGTCTGTTGACCAACTTACAGAGGTACATGATCACGGTTGATAAAAGCGTGCACACAACAGTATGCAAATAGCTCAGTACCCCGCCAATCACTACGTAGTAGAACCCACCCAATCCGGGGTGCATTATACTAGGCACATGAAGAGCTGCAGCGACTATTTCTGCGGCCCAAGCGTGTAACCTACCTGAAAACTGGTAGAATATGCGTGTAAAAGGACCGAGATTTCGGTTTATTTGTGCACGGGCCGAAATGTTTCCGCAACTCATTCTGTCATTCCACTACTCATTCCCGCTCTCAGCCACAATAAAAAGCAAAGGGGTTATGAGTCAAGAAATGAACACGCGTAGAAGATGGAAGGATTTCAACTTAACTAGGGTCATAAGATACTAATACACCTTGAATAACTAACTCACTAGCACACTCGACAACCCCCCAAATGGCATTCTAAGTGTAGCTGTCGTCGGGAATATCGCGCAGAAGCCTAGACGTAGAGAATATTATGCTGTTAGGGTTCTACGAAACACGGTTCAACACCCTCAATACTACCAAGCTTTTGGCACGCGCACAGTAGTGAAATGCAACTAAGACGGTGATATGGAAGAGACGATGACACCTTCCAACGTAGGCACTCATCATCCGACCGCATACCAACTCTAGGCATGATTCAAATGAGGCCAATTCTAGACCCAGTTCCATGAACTAATACTGGAGTATTAGAGACAGTTGGTCTCAGAGTTGTGCCGTGTCTTAGACCATAGAGGAGCATGTGACTGGCTGGACGTAGTATGGCTTAATTTATATATATGAACCAGGCAACTTCTTGTCTCGCACATTCGTGAAAGGAGTTGACAGCGATGCAGCTGATTCCGTTCATGGGAAAGTCAAGTGTCTACCGACGGCCTCATTCCACCTACCCGTGCCCCAGGATCTTCGCGCATTAGGTCCGGTATCTGTTTCTAAGCAAGATGTTGGGCTTCTCCCGTGTTGTGTTCCTCTTTTCATTTCTTATTTTCTGCTATGTCATCGGATTACCTGGTTCTGCCTTTGCCTCTCCTCAGATTACACGCCAACATCTAGTTAACTCACGTGCCGCCTTACTGTCGCCCTTCGCAACTGCTCGCAATGCATCCAATAGCGATATCGAAGCGGCGCGGCGGATCGTCAAGGAATCGATTGCTAAAATGACGATAGCTAACAAGGCGCGCCTCGCTAAACCGCATCGTAATAACTACAGACTCAAGCCCGGGACGAAGACGTCAAAACGCGATGAAGACACTCGTCCGAAGTTGCTGGAGATCACGGACGAGATAGCTCATGCTGCTGCGTTAATAGCGGAATTCGAAACCGAGCCCTCACCGAACACAACTACGGCAAAACGCGCTGGAACTTTTTGGATGGAAAGCCTCGCACGCAAGGGTACCGTCCCATGGGGAAACGATGCAAATTATAAGGTTTTTGAAAACGGTCCTCAGCATAAAGAGCTTACAGAGTGGCTGATTCCACGGCCTAGGTGTTCAGAAATGTCGTCAATGATTACGGCGCCGATCCCACCGGTCAGAGGGTAAGTCCCACAGGTGATGTGAAATACCCATGGAGGACTTTTCTTACGGAAAGTAACTATAGGACTCAACCCAAGCAATCCAAAGGGCAATTGACGATGGTAAGAGATGCGGAGCAGCGTGCAACGGTTCCACGACCAAAAACGCCATCGTATACTTCCCGCCTGGACGTTACCTCGTGTCTAGCTCCATCAGCATCTACTTCGGCACTCAGATCATAGGCGATGCTAACAACTGGCCCACTATCATTGCCGCATCGAGTTTCGTCGGCCTGGGGGTCTTGTCAACCGATGTTTACGTCGACGGCGGCGGATCGGGTCCGGATGGGAACCCCTTGGAATGGTATATCAACACTGCACGTTTCTATGGCCAGATTCGGAACATAAGAGTCGACATTAGATCCACTGACCCGGGAGCATATGTTGCTGCGTTTCATTATCAAGTTGCGCAGGCCACCACGATCGAGAACGTCGAGATTATTGCAAACTCAGCTACGGTACGTCAATAGTATCTATCGAAGCTACAAGTGCTAACTCCCAACCTTTTATTAGACCCAGCAGGGCATGTTTGCCGAAAACGGAAGCGGAGGTGTCATGTCTGACATTACATTTACGGGCGGTAACTTCGGTATTTGTACGTGAGCCCTGGCCATTGATTCCTCTGCTATAGACTTACCGAAACCCTAGACGGCGGCAGCCAGCAGTTTAGCGCGGCGCGACTGACCTTCAACGGCTGCAATACCGCAGTAGAGATAATCTGGGACTGGGGTTGGGTTTGGAAGAGCATCACAGTGAACGGCGCTCAAGTCGGCTTCCGGCTGTACAACGACGCGAACGGACAAATCCCCGGCGCGGCCACCATCGTCGATTCCACCTTTTCTAATATCCGGGACTCTGCTATCGAGATGGCGGTACCCGTCGACGTGCGTGACTCGGGGTTCACGGGGTTGGTCTTGGATAACGTCAATCTTGGAGGCAAGATCAAGGACCACTGGAGTTCGAATGTAATTCTCGCGGCGGGTTACTACAAAAGCGTAAGATTCACCCCCTCCAGTATGACACAATTGAAGATGAGTAGCGGCTGACTTGCCACCGAAGTACGTTGTAGGTGCGACATACAGAGATAACAGGCGCTCTTGGACAAATGGAGCCATGGATTACACACGGGAATCTACACTCTTGGGATCATCCGTCTCGGGGCTTCAAGTGGCGCCCTACTTTGAGAGGAAGCGAAATCAGTACGCGGACAAGTCGGCCGGGGACTTCGTCCACCTCAAAGACCAAGGCGCGAAAGGCGACGGCGCAACGGACGACACTGCTGCCGTACAGAGAGCCTTCAATACGTACGGAGACGGCAGCAAGATTATTTTCGTAGACGCCGGAACGTACCTCTTGAAGGATACCGTGACGATCCCTAAAGATGCCAAGATCATCGGTGAGACCTGGTCCCAGTTCGCCGCCAACGGCGCCAAGTTTTCGGATGCTACCAAGCCTGCTGTCATGCTGAAAGTTGGGAACGACGGCGACATCGGCAGCGTCGAGCTGCAGGACTTGATCTTGACGAGCAAAGGACCGACGCCAGGAGTTGTTCTGATGGAATGGAACGTGCAGGCCAGAAGCCCCGGTGCTGCCGCCCTGTGGGACGTCCACGTTCGGCTCGGTGGCGCTACTGGCACAGAGCTTACACCGGCCGAGTGCCCCGCGATCAAGACCGGAACCAACCCATCTAGATGCCAGGTCGCCAGTCTGCTCCTCCACGTCACGAAGAAAGCCTCGGGCTACTTCGACAACATGTGGCTCTGGGTATCAGACCACATGATCGACGACCCCAACCTTACGGATCCTTACAACGACCTGCAGCAGAACTCGGTCTACAGCGCCCGCGGCATGCTGATCGAGAGCCAGAAAGCCACATGGCTGTACGGGACAGCGTCCGAGCACAGCGTCTTCTACCAGTACAACTTCAACCAGGCGCGCAACATATTCACCACGTTCCTGCAGACCGAATCGCCGTACTACCAACCGACGCCCAAGCCTCCCGCCCCATTCAACAGCGCTGTTGGCGTCTTCCCAGGCGATCCATCTTACTCGTGCAGCGGCAGCGATTCGGACGGGTGCGACGAGTCGTGGGCCGTGATCATGCGGGGAAGCCAGAACGTGCACGTCAGCGGCGCAGGGACGTACTCGTGGTTCAGCACCTACACGCAGGACTGCATCGATCAGCACTCTTGCCAGAAGGCGCTGTGGCTGCTCGATGCGAACTACAACAACAACAGACTCGCACAGATCACTGCCATTGGCGCCAAGAATATTATCGTCACCCCGGCCGGCACGGCCATCTCCTCGAATACGAATTTGGCTGTTACGAGTCACCCTGCCTGGGCGCATCTCTCTCTGTATGAGGTGCCGTCTATTGGTGCGGCGCCTTCTGCAAGGGAGGAGTAACTGGGTTTGTGTTTCCCTAGTGTGGTTGGATCATGTCAGTTGCATGGGTGGTTTCCTTGTTCTTCTAGTCATAGTTGAGCGTTATGTGACTTGAAAGGTTAACTGAGTACTTGGGCAGGTGGTTTTCCGCCCGATGAAATTGTGAGACGCTTATAGTTATCGTCGGTCATGGTAATCACCATATTATATATTCGCCATAGGTCTATGTATATTCTGGCCCATTCGCTTCGGTACTAATATAGCTTGCGGATTTCATAGAACTATATACGTGTTCTTATCCCGCCAGTAAAAGGGACTTCTCGTGAAGATTTTCTATTCGTGACCAAAGGAATTTATCCCTGATTCCATAGCAGATTTCTTTTTTGTAGTTCATGTTATCCGGATCCATTTATTTCATTGTAGTGAAGACGATCTGGATGACGACGCCAAGAATTCAATTATCAGATTTGTACTAACGGTATTCCAGGGTGGGACTAGCCACCAAGGGGCTGTATCCTTATTTTCAGATTTTTCCAAAATTGCTACCCACTTCGAGTCTTAGCATCTTTTGCATTTCGTGAAAATATACAAAGACTTCCTACTTTAAATGCTCTTGACCGCCAGGCCTCACTAAGTGACTGGTACGTTCAAGTACAAGCGGCCTCGAGTTGCACTCTATGTCGTATCCATCTCAATAGAGGTAGAGGGATGGAAAGGGACCGTGTCATATTATGTGAAAAGGAGAGAAGCTTCCATTTTGCCTCATATCGTACCATGATGCGAAAAGATGCCTGTCGCTGATACTTAGCCTGTGCTACAACCCTCAGGCCAATCCATGAACTCGTCTCCTCATTCCGTGCCAACATTGTGTTCATCTCCCCAATCCTCATCACCCCGTTAAAACATAATAATAAAATCATTCAGCCATTCTCCCAGTGTGTGTGTCAATTACACGATCGCAGTGCCTCCTGACCGATACCAATCATGTCTACCCACCCAGCGGCGCCGAACACTCCGGCCGCAGCGATGCACTCACAAAGTCCCCGGCAAATCGCTCTGTTAGTTCACTCACCAGGTGGGCCTGGCTCAGGTTCAGCCGCCATTCAAAGACGTCCTTGACGGGCTGGTTACAAGTCGAGCTTAGCAACATCAAAGCGGCGCACAAAGCCTTTTTCTTTTTTTTTTTTTTTTTTGGTATCTTTTTTTTTTAAA
>Ga0247782_1000436_pt1 | contig 28246 bp, 27 predicted proteins | sample UWRJL019104C5_FD_179928 | JGI IMG/M metagenome (GOLD analysis project Ga0247782, IMG submission 179928) | Plant litter microbial communities from Arlington Agricultural Research Station in Wisconsin, United States - UWRJ-L019-104C-5 | ecosystem: Environmental > Terrestrial > Plant litter >...
ATTGTTTTAAAAAGCTAAAATAGCTAATATTAAAAAGCTAAAGCTTATATAATAAATATGCTAGCATATAAAGTATAATAATATTATTATTTTTATAATACTTTTTAAAATTATATAAATAATAGCTATTATAGTTATTAAAAATTAAAAATTAATATATATTTTTTATATAACTATTTATATATTAATTAAAATATTAAATTTAATTAATATTTTGTTTATTTATTATTTAGCTATTTTTTATAGTTATAATAACTTAACTATTAAGCAATAAACTACTTTTATATTAAAATAATAAATAGTTTTTTTTTATAATAATAATATATAATAAAATAATATAACTATATAATAAAATAGCTTAAATAACTATAGCCTATTAATAATTGCTTTACTATACTATTTTTAAGTTTTTTATATAATTAAATATAATTATAACTATTTTAAATAAAATTTTGCTTATAATAAATTTAGTTTTATTAAAGTTATATATATATATTTTTTTTAAACTTTATATTTTGCTATTATATTTTATATAAAAGCAAACTACTTATAATATTTAAATAAATTTTTATATAAAACAGGCTAGTAATTAATTTAATAATTAAAACGTATTATAAAAGCTAATTATTATTATATAAAAATAAAAGTTTAGTTTTTGCTAACGCATTTTTTATTATATAACTTTAATAATTAGTTAGCTATATTTTTAATACTACTATACTTAAATAAAAATAATTGCATAACAAAGTTAAGTATATATTATATAATAGCTTGCTTTTTAAATTTAATAAGTTTTTAATTATTAGTAAACCTATTAAATATTATTATATAACTACGTTTTTAGTTAAAAAAGGTTATATATAATATATTATAAATTTTAGCTGCGCGTTAAATATTTAGTTTTAGGTTTATATAAATTGCTTAAAGTGCAAGAATAATATTAAACTTTTTTTAAAGGCCTACTATAGTGGGTAGTAAAGATATAGTAGATCAAAAGTTATGCGTACAAAGGTGAGAAAAAGTGGCAAATATGGCCGGGTGGCAAATATGGCCGTGGGATATGTTAATTAAAAAAAAGTTATAAAATATATAATAACGCAACAAAAAAATAGTATAGTAAACTAAAATATAAAAGCAAAATAGTAATAAAAATATTATAAAGCAAAGCTTTAGCAATTAACTAATAATAATAACTAAAGGTTGTAATATAAAAGTATAGTAAATAGTTAGCAGCTAAAAAACGTAAAGGTTAAAATTTTAGGTTTAAAAAATATAAGGTTAGGTTAAAACTTATTTAACTAGTATAGGCTGCTAAGAACTAGCAGCTTAAAAAGAAGGAGCAATATAATAAAAAAGCTGCTATTAAGTATATACTTATAGTACGCACTTATAAAGTACGTACTTTAATATATATTATAACAACTGCTTTTTAAAGATTAGCTAAAGGCTTAATAAAGCCTTGCAGCTACATATAATTAGCATACTAAATAAAAGTAATCTTTTATAGCTACTTTTTAAAATCTAGCACATTACCTTATAACGTACTAAGCTTTAAACTTTATATAAATAAAATATAAAAGCTTAGCTTATGCTTTATTTTATAAGCTTTTTATAGTTAGCAAGCTTATTAAAGTTAACTTTAAAAAGCATTTTTATATTTTTTTTTTTTTGCTTTTATACTTTTTAAATAGCTGCTATAAGCTTTTATAAGCTTTTTTAATTTATTTAACTAAGTTATATATTATAAGCTTTTTATATTTATTATTTAAAAAGCTATAATTTAAAATAATATAAGCTATTATTTTTTTGCTAGCTATATACTTATAAAGTAATATAAAATAGCTTAAAATAAATTATTTATATAAAAAAGCTTTTAGTTTAATTTTTTTAATTTAATATATCCCACGGGTTAATTGCGCACTTTTTTTTCTATATAAAAAACGTCCGTGCGCAACATTATAACTTGGCTAATACTAATGCTATAATAATATAAATAGTATTAGTCGATTTCTAACTAAATAACAAGTTTAAATATGATTTTTTTATATTTATAGTATTTTTATTTAGCAAGTTATTAAGCAATACGCCAAGCAAGGATTATATTATAATATAAATATTATAATATTATATAACTAACTAGTTTAATATATAAGTAATTAAAATAAAAAAAATATTACTAGATTTTTTATTTTAATAAAAATTTAATGGTTATATTTTTATTATTATATAACTAAAATTAATAAAGTAATAAATTTACGCACAAACTTTTTTACTAAGATCTTTTTAATAATCCTTGTTTATTTACGACCTTAATAACCTACTAAATAAAAATACTATAAATGTAAAAAAAATCATATTTAAACTTGTTATATAGTTAAGAATTAATTAATAATATTTATATTATTATAGCATTAGTATTGGCCAAGTTATAAAGTTGCGCACAAACGTTTTTTATATAGAAAAAAATATGTTAAATGTAGCCGTGGGATATATTAACTAGTTACATATTATTAAAAAATAATATAAAACAATTAAAAATATATAGTGTTTATATATAAAGGTTAATAGCAAAAATAAAATAAACAATTATAATACTATTAAAAATATAGTTTAAAACACTTATGATTATTTAATAAGGGTTGACTATTAAAACGTGGACTTAAAGGTATAAAAAAACAGTATAGTTTTACTAAAAGACTCCGTTAACCTCCTTTAAGAATCTTTTATTATCCCTCTTGTTGTCACGATTCTGTTCCGGACTAGCTCCGGCCAAAGCATGGACACTGAGCATGGACTGTAACTACCTCTATTATATAAGTAGAAAAAAAAATCTCAGCCTCAAGCGATTCTTTCCTTCTTTGTGCAATAAAATATGTCCGTAACGGACCACCCGGCAGTGTAAACTGTGACACTTGTGCCAGGATGAAATAGGTCATCTTCACCACGTCACTGGCCGTCGTATGGTCTCATCCGTCACAGTTCACACCGTCGGAGATTCCGCTAGTGATAATTTTTTGTGGCACCAGAAAGGGAAGTTCTTCTGACGCAGATATTAACTGTTTCTACTTATGTATGCCTTATTAGCGATAATTGTATGCTGTAGTCTGTGGCCGGAGCCAGTCCGGAGCGCAACCGTGACATCATCTAGCCAAGGTATCATTCACCTGTCTCTTTACTCGTTCAAAACTAGGCTTGTCGGTCCGGGATGATATAGAAGCCATTGAGAGAATGCAACCGGGGTCTACAAGCTGACGCACAACTGTCGTAGGCGACGGGCTCGTCAACAGAACCTTGAAGATGCATGGTAACCCACTTGCGTGGGTAAAATGTAAAAGGAGACGGGGAATAAAACATGCCTTTCACATTAGCCTAGCACCATTATGTGTTCCAGTCTCTGTCAAAATCATACCGAAGTTGGACTACTTGGAGTGGCCGGCTTTTATGTTCGGAGGGCTAGAACAATTCCCTCCCATCAACACCCCTGTGCCTCCACAGTCTGGGAAACCCTCCAACAAAGGCAAATCGATTACAATTTCTGCCATCGATATCTTGATCGGCGCACCGGTTATTAACGGGTTTTATTCGACTATCGGTTCCCAATACCGACCACCGAAGTCCAAGGGAGCTAAAACCAAAGCACTGGATGACACATCTAGTGGACGATGCAAGATGGTAGTCAAGATCCTGGCCGATATCAGCTTCCAGAGAGAATCAGGGTCAACTCCCAAATCATCATAAATACCCTTCGTACCATTGGAAAATTTGGTGGCCGCGGTGAATTACCAGCTACAGGTCCAATCACATTCATTCGACCCTTCCGCGTGCTCGTCTACTGTGATGCAGAGATTCGAGATATCTGCTCCCGACTCGAAGAGGAGCTCTACTCCCGACTTGAAGAGAAGCGAAAAAACGACGCCGAAAATGTATCAGCCGCGCCAATTCCTGTAGAAAAATTAGCCCTTATGAAATGTCTAAGGGAGTTCTTGGACGTTCATATAGCCCCTCGCATAAGACACGTCACCGATTTGCATTGCATGCGCATTTATTTTGAAGATCTGTGGTTTCTGTTCCGACCAGGCGACGATGTCGTTAAGATATATGCCGACGGCCAATTGAACGACATGTAAGTATATAGGGTTATTGCTATATCCGGGTTCCACCACGATGGCAATCCGGACCGGCCTAGTGCTATCGGGTTAAGGCACGCACCATGTCGCATCGATATGGTGTACATTGATTTTGACGGCCAGCAACTTGGACCCGTACTAATCACTAAAGAGATTCAGTATTTCGAGGGTGAGAGGCCCATACAGTGGCTTCCGGTCGTCCCAATTAACCGCCTCAGAAATGAGGAGCTTCGACAGTATCATTCTCAGCGGAAGTGTGAGCTTCCAAGATATCCGAGTGACGAGCACATTCGACAGTCATTGGCCGATAGAGGCAAAATGTTCCTGGAACTTACAGAAGTGAAGCATATGCACTTCAACGGCGTCACAAGCTTGAACGAGGAGCTCGACTGTGCAGTTATCGTTGACATAGAGGAATGGTTTGGGAACAGTGACACCAAGGAATCCAATAAAGGGAGGCCTGTTTTGAAAAGCTTCATCGACTGGCAACCTCACGCTGAAGCGCAACCCAGGGGAAAATGCGAGTGCTGTCGAGAGAGTTATGTCGTCAAGGACTCGTTTGTCGGCCGCCAGCATAGATGGGAATACATCAGCGGATTACTACCAGGCATAGCGTCCAAGTTACCACCTCTTACTATATATCCACGGTACCGGGAGCAGGTAAATACCAAGGATGACCCCTTGCCGCCTGATGAGTCCCTCATCATGCCCTGTTCCGTGGATTGCTTTGTTCCCCAGTTGCGGGACTTCCGTAAGTATTACGGATATCTTGGGTACCTATGACGCACTGAAAATTCCCTTCACATGATAAATTAGCGTGATTGATAGCGCTCTCTAATCGAAATCTCTAGGGCGCCTCCCAATTAGTCGTCTCACACCTATTGGAAGTTTGTGGAACGACTCCCGGGGAACCCAGAATACTACAATCCAGCATAAAGGGGGTGCTTTTGACCAGCTGGTCCTTCCGGACGGGCACAAGGAGATGGTGAAATCCCTCATTGTCCAGCATCTTAGAGATAAAAAGAATACATTAGTCACCGAAGATCAGTGGGACTTGATACGCGGAAAAGGTAAGCTTTTCATAGTTCCTTTCGACTGTGTGTTTTCTTTCTCGGCTGACTGAGGTTACTAGGCAAGGGGCTTATAATTCTCCTTCGTACGTACACTCGAATAGCTTCCCTTTAAGTTACCCCTATCTCTTTATATTAGTCGCCATAGGTTATTCTGCAACTCGTTCATCATCCTAGCAAAGTTTTAACCTTAACTCCGTAGACGGTGCGCCCGGTGTCAGGAAAACGACGACAGCGGGTGAGTTCTACATATAGAATACTATCTGGTAGAGAACTCAGGCCATATACTTATGCATCCCCGAATGCTTTAGAATGCGTTGCCGACTTTTTCAAGAAACCATTATATCAGTTGACCTGTGGTTAGTAGTGTATTTTAGTGAAACGTCACGTCTCAGAACGTTGACGTGAATACAGGTGATCTTGGCATGTCGCCAGACCAAGTTGAAAGAGCTCTACGAAAGACCTTTGCTCAAGCGACGAGATGGGGCTGTATACTCCTTCTTGACGAAGCAGACGTTTTCCTAACAGCGCGGTCACCATCTGATTTGTTGCGAAACGGCCTTGTATCAGGTTTGGATGACTCTGTCCCTCTGGCATTCCTCTCTAACGCGAAACCTAGTCTTCCTGAGAGTCTTAGAATATTACTCCGGTATATTGTTCCTAACAACAAACCGGGTTGGGGATTTCGACGAGGCATTCGCCTCGCGTGTTCATTTAAGCCTGTATTACCCGCCTCTGGACCTCGAAGCTACCATTGCAATTTTTGAATTGAATATAGATCGCTTGCAGCGACGCTCTGACAGACGGGGTATCAAGCTTGAAGTCAAAAGACCGTCCATCCTGGCGACTACCTCTCGGCACTTCTACGAAAACCCCGAAGCAAGATGGAATGGGCGTCAAATCCGCAATGTATGCCAAACTGCGCTTGCCCTGGCTGAATTCGAAGCGCAGGGAGGCGACCACGAGGCGATACCCGAGCCTGACGCTGTTGTCACTCTCGACGTTAGGCATTTCGAAACAGTAACTCGGTCATACCTTGGATTCACCGAGTACCTGACAGATATTTATGGAGTGAATCTAGATGAATGAGCCAAGGAAAACCAGATGCGTGCGGGAGTCAAGGGTAATGAGGCTGCCAATCCCCTCCTCCGAGGAACGCATCATCCGGAAAGGTCTTTAGGCCAGAAGTTCATGAGCAACCAGCGATCATGAAACCCTGTCCAGCCCACGCCTGGTATGGCTGGGCCCCTTCCGTCTCACTCCTCCCATATCCAGCCTTATCATACAGGCTTCGCATCGCAAAATACGGCCCCAGGACCGTTCTCGAATTATAACTATTCATCACCAAGCCGCGGGCAACCATATCAAACAGCAGCAAGTAATCCTGCGCAGCTTTTCAATGCATCTGATCCGGGGATCCCGGCCGGACGGCCTTATGGCCAAGGGCTTCAAGGAGGCTTCCCTGGATCTGGCGATCAGTCGTCACAGAGGTGGGGACAGGGAATGGGCTCGGATGCCAATCTCAGCGATGGTGGTGCTGCTACTGCACATGCAGGCGGGCCGCAATTTGTCTCTCATCAGTCCGATACTCTACAACCTTGGGCGCAACACCTCCCGTTGAGAACCTCTGCCGGAAGCCCGTGAATGACTAACCGCAGCCAAGGTTGAATGGGTTAGTGTGTCGTGATTCCGTTCCAGATCCCGGAACAACCCCTTAACCAAAGCACGGATACACCGCTGACCGCTCCGAACACAACACTTCCTATACAAACGAGCTGGAATTAAATACGGGAAAACTCTACTACGCGGAAAATATCTTCCTCCCTTTTCCGCGAATACCAAGTAGTTATTTCCGGTACTACTGGCAGCTACTTGGCTACTACGGAGGGGAGGACTGGGAAACGCTGCTCTCATTCTACCTATTTACTGAAACAATCTAGTTGGTGAAGAAGATTATTATTCGGGGAGAGGTCGTTTTTTTTTCTCTGTTTATGAAAGGGCTGCTTGAGTCAAAGCATACAAGACACGATACGCCGCCGACGGGCTCATTCAACCCAAACCACTTGTTCATCTATTCACTCTAGTTTCATATACGATTTGATTTTTTATGTTAATTATTTTCTAATAATCATTATTGGAAGAACCCTGGATTTGCTTACCGTGCCGTTGGCTGGGGGATATGAATCTGTACTGGAAGAGCTCGCTTCTAACTTATGACGATTATTTAATGAACCCTATTTAAACCAACTAGGCTGAAATACAAATATATAGATTCAGAGTAATATGACGTACAATACCCTTCGCTTCTTTCAAGGCAGCAAAACTTACCAAGGATAGAAAAGGAGTCAACTAGGCTCATAAATTACAATGGACAAGGAACTTCTAGGGGATATTTATAGGCGCCGGGGGCGAAGTTTCGTTCCAAATGGAAAAAGGTTTCATCAAACCACAACTCGCTAGCGTCATAGTATAAGATACAATCAAGCATGTTTCAAAGAGGCTGTTCATTTCATTTATTCATTTAGCTGCTCATAGCCGTGTACCATGGACGGTTAATAGACCTTGAACCGCTTCAAAAGGCTACGAAAACGCGCGCGTCTCGAGTCTCTAAGGAGTCTCGGGCTGTTCTTGTTAAGACATCCCCCTCCCCCAAACGCCATGAACCGAACCGAGGTTTTCATCCACTCGTGGTTTGATCCGCATTTCCTTTCTTTGTTTTTTAGTTCTTCCGTTCATATATGTATGCCCCTACCGCCGACTTTCCGCCCTGCTGAAAACAACAACAACAAAAAAAAACTCTTTAATCTTTTTTTTATTGTCTTGTCGTTTTATGCCGTCTCCTCCCAAGCCCGACGGATGACCTTGGAGAACATGTCAACGTTGACGTCTTCACGGACCTCGGACTTCTTAGCTTCGTTCTCGGGGTTCTTAGGAATCTTGACGAGGTCGCCCTCGACGGCCCAGCCGGCCGTCTCGGAGATGAACTTGCGAGCCTCGTCGCCGTCCAGGCCGAGCCACTGCTCCAGTATGGGCAGTTCGATCTCGCGGTAGGCGTGGCTGACGAGGGTGGCGATACGGATGCGCACGAGCTCCTCAAAGCCGTCGATGTCGGTCGTTAGGTCCGCGTACAGGTCGTCCGAGTCGAGCGTCGCCCAGAACCGGGCGTACTGCGCGCCCTGCAGCTGGTCGTTGAGCTGGCGTAGCTTGGCGATGGCCTCGGGAAGCTCCTCGTTACGGGGGTTTGCCGGGGCCAAGACGGATGGCGGGATGAGGTGAAGCGCGAGGGAGAATTGTGGCGAGGGAAAGCACGTCAGTGCCTTGACGAGGATGTTGGTTATCACCTCATCCTTGACGCGGTCGGGGTTGAGCTGATATCTGATATTTCAAACCATCATATCGTTGGTTAGCAAAGCTGTACTTGACGTAGAAAAAAACAGCCAGAATGGGCGAAAAACCATGAGTACAAAATATGCCGCGTTGGGTCAGATAGAGCTAATAACAAGACCTCAGAACGGGAGGGTTCATAACGCCCAAGAACCGCTCGGCTAATAGGAAACGTTTACGTTCATTCTTCGTCATTCCCAAAGAGAAAAAAAAAAAAAACACACACACACACCTGAGAAAATCCCTAGAGATACAGGAATTCCCAGGAAAGAAGGCAGGAACTGGAAGGAGAGAGGGGAAAGACTCACAGCTTCAACAACGTCCGGTTTGCATTGCTATCGGTGTATCTGCTTGCGCACTGGTGTTGCACATAGTTCTCAAGGTCGCCGACGGCTTCAGGGTTGTACCGCTCCAGGCCGTTGATAATGGTGGCGATCTCCTCGGGGCGCTCCTGAGGGTCTTCGGAATCCATCTTGACGTGTGTGATCGCGAGGTTTTCTTGACGATGGTCGAAAAGGGGAGTCAAAATTCGTAGTGCGGTGGTGGGGCAGTTTGGCTGTGCTTCCAACATTTCGAATTGGCTTGTGGGCGCTAAGCCACTGTGGGTCTAGCACATTTATCTAAGCCGTGAAGCTTACGAGATGATATTCTGTAAATGCATATTACCCTTATTAGTAAGCTCCGTCATTCTACTAAGTAACTTGCAAGTGTGCAGTACAGCGAGTAGTCACAGTAATGCTGTAATGAATGCAACAGGTGGCTAATCTTGACGAGCCTTTCTTTTTATTTTGGTATCTATATGTCCCGCGTGTACCATAAAATTATCCCAGCTTGGTTCTAGAAATTGACAACAGTTTAACAGGTATTTAAAGGGTCTATGACGTTTATGCCTTTCCAAGAGAGAGTTGCCAGTCATGTCTTCCGGCACTGGCAGACCCATAGCTTCGAGGATGGTTGGCGCAACGTCGCCAAGAACTCCCTCGTCTGAGTTCTTCAATGACCAACCAGCAGGCGCGTTATCCATGATGAATGGAACCTTGTTGGTAGTGTGAGAGGTCTTGGGCTTGCCATCGGGGAACTTCATCTCCTCGGCATTGCCATGGTCAGCAGTGATGAACAGAATATAGCCCTCCTTCTTGCAGGCATCACGGATCAATCCGATGGCCTTATCGGTGGCCTCGCAGCCAATTATGGCAGCTTCATACACACCGGTGTGGCCAACCATGTCAGGGGGAGCGAAGTTATTCATAACGAAGGGGAATTGCTGCTCCGCAAGTCGCTTGCACACCTGCTTGGCGACACCATCGGCAGACATCTCAGGAGCCTTGTCATAGGTAGGGACACTCCTGTTGGAAGGAACTAGATCCTGGGACTCATCCCGCTCTTCTAGAGCAAAGACCTTCTCGACACCTCCGTTGAAGAAGAAGGTGACGTGGGCGTACTTTTCGGTCTCGGCGATGTGTACCTGCTTGACCCCTTGCTTACCAAGCCATTCGGCCAGCACATTGTCCATACGCTGGGGCTCGAATGCAACTTCGAAGGGATAGCCAACCTTGTACTGGGTCATAGTGACAAGGTTCACCTTAGGGTAGGGGAAATTGGGCAGGGGAGAGCGGTCAACATCACCGAGAAGTTGGGTAATCTGGCGAACACGGTCGGATCGGTAGTTGAAGAAGAACACCTCATCGCCGTCCTTTATACGAGCTTCATCGCCACCGACGATGATGGGCTTGAGGAACTCATCGTTTTCACCCTTCTCATATCGTTCTTTGACGGTCTTGACCGGGTCTGAGCTCTCCTCACCCTCTCCTACGACCATGCCCTTCAAGGCAATCTCGACTCGCTCCCAGCGCTTATCTCGGTCCATGGCGTAGTAGCGACCGACAACGGTCGCAATTTGTCCAACGCCAAGCTCTTTCAACTTCATTACCAATTCCTCCATGTAGCCGGCGCCGGACTTGGGGTCGGTATCGCGGCCGTCGCCGAAGAAGTGGATGAAGACCTTGGGGACGCCAGCAGCCTTGGCCGCGGCGAGCAGAGCATAGAGGTGGGTTTGTTTCGAATGCTAGAATTGTATTAGTTGTGATTGTCATCGACAGATGGGGAAGAAATGACATACGACACCTCCATGGGAGACGAGACCGCACAGATGCAAGCGACCGTTGCCGTTCTTTGCGCGTTCTAGGACATTGCTGATGACTTTGTTCTTGCTGAGCTCGCCCTTCTTGATGGTCTGGTCGATACGGACAACATCCTGCCAGACAACACGACCGGCACCGATGTTCAAGTGGCCGACCTCCGAGTTGCCCATAAGTCCCTCAGGTAGACCAACAGCGAGAGACGAAGCCTCTAGCTTGGTAAACCCTGTAGCACTCTTGTACAGCTCGTCCATGACGGGGGTGTTCGCGTTAGTGATGGCATCACCGTGGCTTTCGGCAGTGGGAATACCCCAGCCATCGATAACGATGAGGCACGCTTTTTGTGACGGGGTAGGCATTCTGAGACTGACTTAGGGCCTTATAGTTTATAATTGGTATGAGGAAGAAAGAGATGAAGGAGTGCGTGATTTTAGGTTCTAATCAATAGAGCAAAGAATGTCCGATATTTGTTGAGGCCTCGAGCTGCACTTGCATGTGGGATGGTGGGGGATTTCTACAAACTTCTGACAGGTGCAGTACCTTGGGAAGTTGTACCAATTGCAGCTCTGCATGTTAATTATCTCCCGTTCTATTAGCTTTTGGGGGTTTATTGCATTTTCATTGTGTCATTTTCTCTATTATATCTTGTAAGGGCTTTTTCAACATCTTAAAGCTTTAACTAGGTTGTTGTTCTGTAAAATATATATATTAATGTGACTTATACTAGAGGTAGAGGTTCTGTTTTGCAGTACTTTTACATCTGCCCCTCCATTTGGTAGGACCGTAGCACCGACCGTGGCACGTTTGCTACGGATAGGTTTGACTGGTTGACGTCAACATAGCGGGGCTTTTGATTACTTTCCAGTGAGCAAGGGTTGTTCCCATCACTGTCGCGACTTGCATTGGGAAATCTCCGCCAAGGCGCGTATACCTGTAGCAAGAATACCTGTAGCAAGAATACCTGTAGTGATCTTTCAAGAGTCGCCAGGTTCTAACGCAAACAAAGGACATACTGTAGCGCAAAGATAATCTATCACTTTTAAAACTATTCACTTGCTTTTCCCTTCTTAAGCATGCCTAAATGAGCTTAGAGTCAATCCCGAATGTCGAAAATAGAGTTGCCGATAGAACAACGTATATCCACTGTTTCTCTCTGAAGAATCTCGATCTCGACGGCAATTCAACAAACTTTGAACTCAAGGTTTGTTTGACAAAACCATTACCTGTTTAATTACACCTCGGCTTTCCATCCACGCCATAACGGCAATACATTTTGTCCCTCAAACCTAGCAGGCGCTAAGTCTACTAGGCTCATAGCAGTGACACATTCGTCATAGCTGTCAAACCCGAACCTGTCCTATCCTTCCCTTTTGCGAGCGGGGCGAAGATAAAGAAATGAAACCAAGGAAAACGATGTCGACATCACAAGCGGCAATTGCATCCGCACCCGTACCGAGTCCCGTAGTCCTTCCCTTACCTGAGACCCTCAACCCGGACCATCTAGACGTTCTATCCGAGCTAGCGCAACTGCTAACGCGTCTACGGACCTTACCTACCAACGCCAACAATAACAACGCAGGCAACAACGCAAGCACCAGCACAAGCACAGCACCCTCACAACACCAACAACAACAAGCACATCCCCAAACCACAGGGCTAGGCGGAATAGGAACGCCCACGCCCACCGCAATCCTCTCGTCTATCGCTGCTGCTAATAACAAGAGGACCGGCGAGCTGACCCTCAAGGAAGTCCCCGCCGCGACAGACGCCCTCCGCCACCGCTTCCAGCGCGCCAGACACATCATCAAGACGACGCTCCCCGAGCTCGACCGCGACATCCCGGACCAAGAGGTCGAGATCGCGGCCCTAGAGGCGCGCATCGCGCGCCAGCGGGAGACGCTGGCAAAGTTGCGAGAGGTCGGCGCAAGGCTTGGTGTCAGCCTGCAGGGAGAAGGGGAGGGGCAGCCGATGGAGGAGTAAAAATAAGGACGAGGAAGATGGGTTACTGCGTTTTTCAATGCGGAGCTTTTTTTATTTCCGGAGGACAGTATCGTGGATGAATTTGGGCCGGCATATCATTGCCGCGGGCGTTTGGCGTATGTACTCTCATGATACCACAGGATAAAGGCATAAAGCATCCATCATCACAGGCAATTTACCAGGGCCGCTGCTAGAAAAATTTAAAATAAAGATCATTTTTGGCAAACTATATACGCAGGGCGCATGTTTTGTGCTAACCTAGGTATCTTTGTGTTACAGTTGTTCCTTTTGCTCCAACCCGTGAAGAGCAAAAAAGAAATCCATGTTTACTTTTTTCTCGATATGTGTACATTTAGTATTAGGGGGTGTGGAGGGATGCCAAGTGTTATTGATCGTGTATCAGAGATAGACATCGTTGCTTAATTCGTGGCCAGGACCGACTCTGTTTGCTCGATGCTTGGCAAAGTATTTCACAAGGTAACTCCGACCTTGCGAAGAATATCGTCGGTGCTTAAGCTCGCGTTGCCGCAGACCGTGTCCTTCCACACCTCTTGCGAGACACGGCGATCCTCGGGTAATATACTCCAGTTAGGCGACGCGGTATCCTTTAACCATTTGAAGTCGTCTACCTGGTCCCACTGGTTCATCTCTGCAGGAGAAGACTTGTTAACCTGTTTTTTCCATGAGAACTGTTAGTACACAAGTAGCTACTATGACGGAAGAAAAACCCCGCTCAAGGGCTTCAGGGTTGTTCTCACATAGTATTCAGGGAGGGGCGCAAACTCTACAGCAGAGCAATCCTCAATGATAGGGTGGCTCGAACAGTGCAGATACACATGCACGTTCTTGCAATCGTGCATGCGGACCTGCCGAGCCGCCACGACGACGACGCTATCCTCGATACCCGTAATGTGCGCGGGGCCGGCCACGTGGCCCGCGATGATCAGGCTGTGTTTAATATTTTTGAGTGCGAGCCCGGCGAACGGCGCCCCCGTACTAGTGGGGATCGTCATGTCCACGATGCAACGGTCCAGGTCTGTCAGGTTGCCCGAGGAAGTAGCTCTCGAGGCGGTCGAGGGAAGGATGATGTGCAAGCCCTTCTGTCTGGATATGGCGATGTTCTTGGCCGTCGAGAAGCTCGGCTTCCGCACGCTACTACTACCGCCACCGCCGCCCACATCGTTCTCCGAGCGTGAGAGCTCTTCATTGTAGTTCTTGGAAGGAGGAGAAGAAGAGAATAACGGCAGAGCCCCTACAGCGTCACGTGTTTCGGGCTCAGGGATGGCATTGCTTGAGTGTTCTGCATCCTCGCTCCCGTCGTTGCCCCATGGTCTGTGGACCCGGGGATCGAGAGCGGGTTGTGACTTCTGCGCTGCTTCTCCATCTTTACTCCGTGACTTAAACTGAAAGCGCGACTTCGGTGCTAGTTTCCCAGTTGTTTCGTTGAGTTTGTCTGTGAGGGCTTTAATAGCCTATATGCTCTTCATGTAAGTAAAGGCAGGGAACGGCTTCTGAAAATCAAGGGGCCTATGTTTTGTCTGTTTGTTTGTTGAACCCACCTGTGAATAAGCTCGCTGGTCGTAGCTTGGGATGTAGTCCGCCGCATCCATGACCTCTTTAGACAACCGGGATATGCCTGCTAACACCGATCCCATGCCGATCTGGCGCTCACCGCCAATGGGCGACAATGTTGCCAGGCTATTGATCTCATCTTGTATGACTAATACGGCAGACGGTATTAGCCATACTAAACTTGGCCTTTGCTATATTTGTAATAGCAGAGGAGACTCACGTGTTATTTCAGCTTGGAAATGTCTAAAGAACTTCTCCTTCGGGTCTGCCATCTGCAGTGAGGTTAAGCCTTTTGTCGAGCTGGGCGGGCTGGGTGAGAAAGGGATGAAGAAAGTTGGAGAGGCCATGGTGAGAGTGTTCAGCCAGTTTCTTATGTGTAAGGGGGCAAGTAGTAAAGATGGTTTTGTTCAGGGGAACTAGGTTAGGGAGAGGTGAAATGATTTGCTTATAGGTACGCTTAATATAGTATCTACACCAGCTTTGACAGACTTAAAGGTAGGGACATGCAGATGGCCACAACAGAGTGACTCGAAGTGTAACGGATTCAACAAGCTAGGTCGCAGAATGAAGCGGGTAATATCACCTACTTATAGTTGTCCCTCGAGTCTTCCTAGAGAAGTTGCAGATTGGGTATGTCGAAAATAGGAGGGAGAACCCGATGATCACAGCAGCTTCCCCAATGCTAAGGTAGTATTTTCCTGCAGAATGTCGTCGTCCAGCAGACTAACACCGAGGGTGTAACTGAATCCAGCAATCTTTCTTGCGTAATGAAGCTAAGGTAGCTGTATACACAAACAGAGGAGAGGCTCATCGAGACCACACAAACCAGGACACAAGAACCCCTACTGTATGGATGCGACTACTACTCATGCGCAGTTCTCTTACCTTACCTGCTGGCAGGGTCTCTCGTAGTGGGGTAATGGAGGGGTGAATCGTTTATCCACTGGCCAGGTGTGGATAGCAGCCGACTTAGGGGTTACCCCACCGTTGTATTGACCAATCACAAGGAGCCGCTTGCTGCAACTTGCAGAGCAGGAACGGTGTCTCCAGGGTCTCCTGATAATTACAGCATCGTATAGCAGGGGTTCTGACAACCGAGCGAATGTCGATCATAGGTCTGACGTAGCTGCTTACCTGCTCGATGGGTGAAAGCATTACATATGTACCTACACCGGAAGCGACATGACAGTCCGTTTTTCAACTGGACTGGTCTAATTCAATCTCAAGCTATACTGCTTGGCTAATTAACCCTATCTTTCCTTTACTGATGCTGTATGGACATGGAGCGACGATCATTTCTCAGATGTGTCTAGACCAGCCACTGCGCTCAAAGTGGCCGTCAACGTGGCGTCCAGCTTTTTTGCGACAGCATCAACCTCCGGAATCCCGTACTTGGCCACAAGGGGCGCGAGAGGGTTGACCTTGAACTGAACCTTGTCCCCGTCAACACGCAACATCACCCGTCGCGGTGTATGTAGACCGATGTCGAGATTATATTTGACCATCGAACTCGCAGTCAGTGGGTTGCCGATCTCGTAGGCAACCGCCTGTCCGGGCTCCCCGATCGCGAGTAAGAGAGTCGTGAAATTGCGCGGTGGCAGGATGAAGTTGTTCAGTGGTGGGAGGGCTTCGAGAGCCGCACGCGCCCCAGCATAATCCCCCTTGGCGGCTAATGCTTGGTAACTCAGATCTAATGGCGGGATCGTTGCTTCGAGAGCCGCTTTTGTCTCGGCAAACGAGTATTTAGAAGTGATTATGATTGGTTTGATGTCATACATAGTCTCAGCGTCCGCCATGTTGACGACTGTCGAAGATTGAATTAGTGGTTGAGAGCGAAGGCTGATAGGTTCTGATGTTGGTAATAAGACTTGAATAACAATGAGATGCGTGGGCGTGGGTTATATACATAATCGGCTCACATACAGTATTATAAATAGGACCTGTCAGCGCGTAGTTGCGTAAAACTTTACTAGGTATTCACTTAGCCAGAATTGGTGTCGTAATATGCGGTGAGAATAAGACAGCTAGTGTGCATAGAAATGCAGGTGCCTAGAAGAAGAACGGTGGATTGCCTCCTGTGTGGCGTCATCTTGTTTGTATGCAAGCCGGGGCCATTCTTACCAGAAGAGTGCTTTTCACGATCACATGAGAGAACCTCTCCAAACAAGGAAGAATCCATTGATCATTAATCACCATTGCCAAGAGCCAGTATTTAAGCATAACAGATTTCGGATTACTATCAGAACACCACCTCGGCAGAATTTGATGACGCTATCTTCAATGCAAGCTACGATATGCTGCGAAGCAACGCTTTACGAGAAGCTTACACTTCACTTGTCGGAGGATCAGAAAGCACGGAGTTCAATACTTCCTCATCCCTTGGAGGGTAGAATTAGCCACGTCGTTAATGCAAAGGGAGGTGTGTGGATAAGCCTTTTGACTTTAGCCCATATTGGTGAAACGAAGCCGACCAGCGAGCCTTACGGATGTTTGAACGGATGTAGAACTCTTGAGATTCTTGGAGCCGGCGACGTCGCCAAGGCTCTGGTAATTGAAAAAAAAGCTATTTGTCCCCAGATTTTCGAGCAAGAATAGCGTTAGTCCTGTTTATTACCGTAGCACATGGTTTGACTCCACCAGATCGCCGGAAGCCACTGAGCTTCCGTCGCACAGAGCTAGAGACCACTGTCTGGCAGATTTGGACCAATGTTACCTCTCTCTGAATTGACCGAGAATGTACCAATATGTAAATATTCAGCTATAAGACCCACTCCATCGGATCATTCAGATCTATCAAGGTCTGTTCTTTATGCTGGTCGATTCGACAGATCCAGGGGGCTGCGAGTTAGCAGAGATGAAGTTAAAGGGGTAGAAAGGGGTATACACCCTCCAGTCGAACACAAGCACCTATTAATCTGAACTAGCTTGCGATAAAAAACAGTTCTTATCCTCTTCCCATCATAGAATCCACGCTAGAGGGTTCTTCTTACCTTGGGTAGATGCTTATGAGCAAATTTTTCCTGTATCAGAGAACCTCAACCGCAAAATGGGAAAGTATATGAACATGAATCCATGATCATCAACAGAGGATTAGTGTTCAATACATCTCTCCTCCTGCATTTCATTTTCTGAAGTCTCCTACTCCATCTTAATTATTCTTTAGCTTTGGGTGCCTGTTAGTGAATCAGTGAATATTTGGCGTGGCTTCTCATATTCAAATAGATCGAACACCGAAGGCAACGGAGGTGAAGCGATTTATTACCTTCTAGCACGTCGCTAGATCCGTTCAGCATATATTAATAGGCCAGGAGGGGCAAGTTCGATTAAATTCCCCAAGGCAGTGGTGAAGTTGATCGATATATGGAAGACTCCGACTGGTCTGCTAAGTATGCAAGAATGCACGCGTTTAAGGGCTCAACAACCACTCGGAACTTATACCGTTCGGCCTTGTCTAGTTATTAATTGACAAGATCGTCCAATCCCAGATATTGATGAAGTTCCTGATGGCAGAGTACATAGATTTATTCAACTTGTTGGTCAAGCTAATTGTTGGACATGGAGGTCACGTGGGGCACTCAACCCCTTCTATTTGTGTATATGTAAACTCCCTGCGTAGTGACCTTCAGGGTTGTTCTTCATCCTTTATCCTATACAATGCAATTCTACTTACTGCTATACTTGACACTTTGACAATGATGCGTAAGCACAAGGCTGATGCCTTGAGTGAGACATTGGGTTGAAGTAGCAACTAATAAACTAACGCAAGAACCTTTTGCTTTAGAGACTTCACATGTTAAAATTCAACTAGGTTGCCAAGTTACTATTTTTAAGCATATCCTCTAAGACAAACCACGAGGAGACAACGAGTATAGCATATTTCATAAAACAATAGTTACTTCTACCTTGGGTTACGAATGTGCCCGCTTCTTTCCGCTGCTACCATGGCTCATGTGCGTGACACGCTCCCGGTATTGTGAGAGCCAACCAGCTGTCCTTAGGAAATGTAGAAAAACACATAATCAGCACGCATGCATGAGTTTGGCATGAAGAATGGTGAGTGACAACATATCCGTGCAGGCATGGGATATCACGTGATAAAGGAAACAGAAGGGCCAAAAAAAAGAAACAAAACTTAAAAAAGATGCCCAGTCTTGGAATTGAACCAAGGTCTCTCAAATTTGCCATTCCCAATCTATGCCCAGCCATAGGTTGGGAATTTGCCCAAGAGTACCCAAGCAGGGTGCTCTTTCAGGAGTTAGGCTTTGAGTGTGCTTACCACTACACCAACCGGGCCCTGATTGTTGGAAACTACTTGCTTCTTTGTCAATATATATCCTCGTCCAGGCTTTGCGGCTTACCTACCTATAGGGCATGGCCTCACTTTGTACTCGGCGACGAGGTTGGGTGGGGGGTGCTAGGCTGGATTAGGAGGTACTTACTTAACCGCGGAGCCACAGGACAAGCATTCTGTTTTGATTTGGCAGCTACGAAGGAACGGCCCATCAATTAAGCATTGGTTGAGCCGGTCCTTTAGAAAGCCTGAGAAGAACTGGTAAGTTCATGCGCCTTTGGTATTGTACATGGGCACGGGGGCAATATCTCGTTGTCTTGAACAATGTCCTTGCCGAACTTCATAGTTCGTTTAACCTCTCTGATGTTGGAAAGCTACTACGTACCTAATCATGACAAACAAAAAAATAGAGGAACCTGAGAGAGGCTTCTACGTCAGAAGACGTGACCCCTGGTGCAGGTAGATACGCTTTGTCGTTAGCCCATAGCGTACCTAAGTGTGGGCATGCGAGATATTAACCTCGTTGTAGCACGCGGAGCTATGATATGCAAGGGGCGGCTATCTTCGCTGCTATAGAGGGTTACTCCTTTGTCCCCAACCTTGGGGATAGAGAAATTATTGCTACCCTTGCGTGGTGTCTCTCAGTACCATAGCACTCAGGGGTCCTGGTGTAGATTGTCGCAGATTAAGAACCGTAATGTTGATAAATAACACTGCTGACAGAAAAAAAACATAACCAACTTGGACACTTAACTTTTATGATACTTACAAAGATTGACTTCAGAATTAACTCCTTTACGTGGGGGGTTTTCTGCGAAGATGGTAAGGGTACCACAGTATCTGTATCCAGGTACACCATTATATTCAGCTAACTGGATTGTTACTAAACATAGGGAACGGTTACTAAACAATTGTAAGAGTTTCTTTATCGATGAAACTTCGCAAACAAAAGTTGTCATGATAACAAGGGCTGATGTTAAACAATCCTATTGAAACGGGGTTGAAAGATATTTAAAAGGGAAGCTGGCCTTGATCTAATCCCTTTTGTTTTTCTAACAAAGGCTCTCAAGTGCGAAAGCTGAAAATTCTTCTCAAGAACAACGCCCACACAACAAAGGAACTAATCACAATGGCGCAACCCAGGTCGAGCTTCGGTATGGAGTTGGAGTTCATCGTCGCCTATACCACTGCTGAAAAGCCAATCACCAATGTGCCAAAGTGCTTCGAAGCATCCAAGGGTGGTCCCATGGTCCTTCCGGCCGGTAATAGGAGTTCATTACAAACCGAGGACCTGGTAAGGTCGAGACTCGAGACCACTATCGCCAAGGCGCTCGAGAACCATCGCGGCGACCACCTCATCAAGACAGACAACGAAGTCGTGGGAGACAGTAACGCATACCACTTGCGCCCTTACCGAGACTGGATAGTCGGCCAAGACAACTCCGTCTTTTTCCCCCCAGAGCTGCAGGGCCAGGAACATATCCGCGAGTACGAGTACCAGCCCATCGAGATCCAATCGCCTGCACTCTGGGCGACCGACGCCTCGTTCGAGGAGATCCGGATAGTCATCCAAGCGCTCGCGGACGAGTACTGGATCCTGACCCCCCGATCAGCGGGGTTACATTTCCACTATGGTAATGGTAAGGAGTACATCCCCTTTCAGAACCTGCGGCGCATCGCCGCTTTTCTCCTCGCCGTTGACCCCATTATAGTTCAGCTGCACCCGGACACCCGACGCGAGAACGATTACTGTCTGAGCAATAGATTATATTCGCGGGTCGCACACGGGTTGCCCGCAGCGATAGCAGCGCGACAGATCGGCGCGCAAGATGTTGAAGAAGAAGCCGAGTTCCCCACAGCGTTCGACAGGCGAAACCGAAACCCAAGACTAAAACCAGGATCAATCACACGACAATCTCAATCCTGGTTTCAATATCAGCAGCTGCGACAACGCAGACAGGAACGGGACCGAAAGCGAAAAGTCATGTTCAAGCGCGGCGACTTGACCGGGTACACATTCAACAGGTGCATCTTCCTAGCCAACGTGCTCGAAGGGGGCGACGGGGAAAACAAAGACGTCCTGCCCCTCGACATTCCCTCCGCGGTGCGCGAGATCCTGCGGTGCCTCAACGCGCCCACGGTCGCGCAGCTGATGCACGAGTCCGAGGAGGAGCGGCCCGCGTACAGCTTCTTGAGCTACCTGACCGAAAGCTACAGGCGACCACCACGCATGATGGGGTTTAGGCCGGCGCGTAAACAGCCCAAGCGGACCGTCGAGTTCCGACAGCAGGCATCCACCATCGTGCCCGAGGAGATCGTCGCGCACGGGAGAGTCGTGGTAAGGCTCTGCGAGTTCGCTGCCAACGCGGACCTCGAAGAGCTGTGGAAGATCGTCCTCGATTGCACCACTGCCGAGGCCAGCGGGGAGTGGTACGACGTCTTTGACCTCCTTGCCGAGCTGGGCCTCAATAGAGAGGCGAGAGTATTGCAACGCGCTGTTGCGCGCTTTAGGGGCGAGACGGTTCCGGCGGAGTTTGATGAGGATGAGGAGGAAGTAATGCCAGAGGAAAATGCGGAAAGGCGCACGTGGCTCGGTCGGCTCCCTGGCTGGCTGCGTTTGATAATACCAAGGGACAGCGTCTGAAGGACAGGCAGGCTACTAGGTAGGTATTAATACACATGGTTGCAGTACAACTCGCCCAATTCATCAAGTAAAACATTTCCCCCAGTCAGCGTAAATAGAACACGTGAAAGAATGATAGGGGTAATTTGGCCATTGGCTATTCTAAGGTAAATCGAGAAGAACGAGTAAGTTGCCTTGGGTTATTAATTCGTACGTGACTAATTGTATCATCCGGTCAACTGGCGCCGGTTTCAATGTGATATGATATTATTAAGGTATCCTCTAGTCTAGATTAATCATTTGTTGTAAGAGCAGAGCAAGTAAATCTGCTTTAGCAGTGCCCTACCGAGTCTTCGTTGCTGCAGGGAACAACTGACTGGAGGGCGACATGCTCAGCCTCCCATTCGACGCCGCATTGACGTTCAGGTTCGTCGCCGCCTCCGCGTGCGCATCAACGACGGTGCCGTCCTCGAGACTGCACTGGTAGTCGTGGTTGATGAGGATCTTGTGGTCGTGGGTCATGACGTACGACAAGTTAAAGCCGGGGACGCGGGTCGAGCACCACTGCAGGCCGTTGTCGTCGGCGCCTTTGCTAATAGACCCGCTACACCCGCTATGGTAGTCGTTGAAGGTGGTGTTAAGGTAGAACGCGAACGACTCGCCCCCCGTGTATCTGCTAATCCCGCCCGTGAATTCCGAGATCATGAATTGCGGGTCATTTCCGGCTGTTGAGCACGGCATTATCGCTATCCCGCCGTCAGCAAAGCGCGTGAACGACATGACGATGGCGCTGACGACGGGAAATATGACGGAGAAAAACATGGCGATTGACGTGTTGAAAAAGTGATGACCAAAGGTGGTAAAGCCGTCAAAGGAAGATGTTGGGGTGGGAGTTGATTAAGACGTATTTATTTGGTACAGTAATCAGCTGAGTGATGCAGGGAGAGAGGACTGGTTCAATCGGGCTTCTGCTTATGAATCGAAGCTTATGGGCGTAATGGATGTGTTCGTGATTGTTGAGACAGCTGTATCTATGAATGGACCTCTAGAAAGAAGGATTTGAAGCGGTCTGGTTTATCTATATATAACTGAGGTCATGATGTATAAACCCATGATTTGAAAATAACTAACATCGCAGCCTGGAAGATGACGACGAAGCTACTGTAATACGCAGCTCCAGGCATCATCCTAAAGCCAAGGCGAGCAGCCAATCATGACGGCTCCAGTTCCCCGAATCTGGAATTCCAAATACCTACATATTTGACGACGCACGAAGTCGAGCCCAATATGGCCAGGTCCAGGCAATATCATATTCTCTACCATGTTCCACGTACGAGTGCCCACGATGGATGTTTGGCTAGCACATGATGGGGTTTGCAATTTTTACCTCCGTAGGTGTAATGTTTGTACCCCCAGGTAATGTCTCATCCCTAAGTACCTAGGTACTTACCTATATACTCCTAGAGTCTAGACAGGTATTCTATAGCGCTAACCTTACCTAGTTGTTGCCGGGTAGACAGACCCATGTAGGAAGCAACTGACTTTAGCCAGTGAGTCTGTGACCTAGTAACGCACCTAACCTAACTCTTTAAGACAATATCAACATCTGGCTACAATCCTCGATCCAACAGAGCATAAGAAGAGTTCAAATCCCAGATACGAATCTGCAGTAATCAATCAATTAACCTAGCAGTTCTACACTTTAGCCGCCATTTATATGCTCTCTCAGGCTCTCATCGGCCTTCATATAAACTGTCGCCTATTACGTTTAATATCCGAGACATAAAGAATGGCCACCGTCACACGAAGGTTGCGGCGTCACTAAATTCGTTTGTTGAGCTACGAGAATCGGATCTATTCGGTACTTTCTAGAGGAAGCCTATCTACCTTGTCTCAATCTTGTCAAATTATGGGCGTCGATAAAGCTTGGAGGGACCTACGTCACATCTATTAGCCACGATACTTGTGGACATTATATCTTGATGCCTCGCAGCAAGCAACGAAACCGGCTTGCATAATAGCGATCGGTCAGAACCCAGACCAGGTAGTCCAGTTAACATCTCTTCCATTTTTGAGTCGAGTCTAGATTGCCAAATGCACTGATTTCATTTCTCTTAAGTGTAATCGTGTAGTTCACGCCTGCACTCCGAGGCATTCCTGCACGACGTGGGAGGGCCTCTGCATCAATGTAGATACGATCTGCATTTGCATTTGCACCGGACTACCCAGGATCAAGTGGTTGAGGCATTTGTCTAGAGGTCCAAACAACACGTAAGGGGCCTTTCGCACGAATGACAAGAGATAAGCACCTGACCGTAACTTGCTTGTCCTATTATGGTTCCCAGAGGCTCTTTCAAATACCCAACGCTCATGCAACGGCTATTGGCCATGCACGTTATTATATCTCCGCAGCCAACGGCAATTAACCAATTGTCGACGTAGACGTTGTCACAGGTCAAGACTTTAACATATCCTCGTGCGACTATAGGGTTCACGACAGTTTTTTTCAAAGGAAAAAGAAACGACAGCCAGCTGACAACATACACACCCGCATAATTAGCTGCATATCGGCATATGTCCGACCTCCGCATCGGCATTCGTAGCTGGCCGGGGTGGTCTTGCGTTTGGGCAGCTTTTCTACCGGACGCCACACTTGCCCCGTTTTACCCGGAGCCTGGGTAGTAAGGGATACATAAGTAGGTATATATACTCGGCCTGGGCAATTCTAGCAATTCCAAATCATTTCTTGTCCCCATCTATTCCTACTTATGCACTCCGTCCTTTGAGTCAAGGTTTGGATGCAGAACCCCTCGCACTATACACCCGGATACCAGCGGGAAAATGCCCCTCACATAACCATCTGACCAGAAGACATCGTCAAACATCGGCAATGGCGGACATCAGCTTCCCGTGCCTAATAAATGCTGGGATGCGAGGCCGGGTCCACCCCGGCTCACTGATATGATCGGCTGTCCCTTTCGCATCTGGGCCATATACCAGAGGATTTTGAGGCGATGAGAGGGGTCCTGGGTGATCGATGTCTTGGTGAAGAGGTGGCACAGCACAGTCTACGGTCTGCTTTGAGGGGTATTCAACCCTGATCGGCGAACCTTGCCGTATTAGCGCATAACCCGGCACTAGATACGGGCGAAAAAAAAAACAAAGAATCTGGATTTACCGACGATTCCCTTACCGGAATGAGATCAGGGGTGTCCAGCATCACCCAAGTCATCCATATCGTTAACTCTCTATCCAGGCTGTCTTTCAAGCGTATACCAAGCGACCGAATAAAGGGAGAAGGTTTTAGGGGATGCATGTCCCTGGCGTGCAATGACGGGGTTGTCCTGGGTGACCTCCTTATCGCGAGCTTGCGCACAGAGATTTTAGCGGAAGTGTCTTTCATTCAATATAACTGGGTCTTCACATCCAGATGGTAGGGTAAATAGCTCAATCAGTTGTGAAAGGTACGTTTGAAGTATCGGGCTGTGGAGTTTGTCTTCATGGATTGCTGGCATGGTAGAATGGCATTATAGCGACAGCGCCATAGAGACAGGCATCAAAGTACCTTCTTGGGGTGCTCGAATGAATTCTACAAAGATCCCTCAGGCCACGTGTACGCAGGCCAGTCAAAGTCGGGATTATAAGTCAGAGCCAGGGTAACAGAGCCCTCAGGGAACTCCTTCAAGCTCCCATCCGGCATCTTGCGCGGGTTAGCAGGGCCAGGGTAGCACCACTTATTATTAACCAAGCCAACAGCCTCAGCAACACCCTCATTAAGCCTCGCCACCTTATCAGGGACAGGCATGTATGTCTTCCGCAGCTTCTCATCCGTACTCTCCTCATATTCCCCGGGGTACGCAACCACATACGCCGCCTTGCTATATCTTTCCTCGCGCATATCCAAGCCCCCGGCATCATCAACTCCCTCGACTTCGTACCCCGGGAGGACGGGCATCTCGACGCCGAGGTTTCCGAGATCTTCTTGCACGCTCATGTTCCCGATCTCGTAGTTGACGTAGGCGATAGCCAGGCACTCCGTCTTGATCGGGATGCGCCAGACCACGTCCGTGGACTCGGCCTCGCCGTACTCGACCTGTTCTTCTGTCGCGAATGATTCCACGTACCACACAGAGCTAGCACCGCGCTCGTCGAGGACTACGAAGGGATCTTCGCGTCCGGCTTCGTTCTCTTTGCTTCGCATGTACTCGAACGTCTTCCCTGCCCAATCGTCCGGTGCGCGTTTGAGAACCAGCTCCAGCATTGGCCAGAAAGGCGCGCAGGTCCCAAACTCGAAGGCTCGCTTGAAGGAGTCTAGCTCTTCTATCGGGAAAGAAGGGAGGATGTAGGCGTTTAGCCTCGGGGTGTCTGTACTGGGTAGTATGAAGACCATGATGGGCTTCTTTTGTGTCGCCTTCTTGGCTGGCTTGCTTGCTAACTTGATTTCTCCGGGACTGAGCAGCCGACCGAGTTGAGGATAATAGAATCGATGAACGGAGTATGAATTACCGACAGCAATCTGTTCTCCATAAGGGGTCCAGGCGCCCTTTATATGTAGTCCTCACCCGATGCTAGCAGTGGGGATATTACAGCGCAGTCAATTCACCTACTGCAACAAGTTAGCGCAGTTAGACACTTATTCAGCAACCGACACCAGTGTTTTCTGTGTGCTCTACTAGGCAGCAGGCCATGGATCACGTCGATCATGACATGGGTCATTTAAGGCCTGGCTGATATCAATCCAGAACTGAGATTTTATGTCTTGTGTGGATAAATCGATGTAAATTACTACGGATGATTTTGAATATACGGCGCAGCACTGAGACTGTTGCAAGTTATACATCTATTTCCTTAGGCTAGGCTTGGGTGCTGGATTAACCAAGGAACTAACCTACCTAGCCTACATATCTGGAGACTAGGTGCATAGGTTCCAGCCTGTTCTGTTAATGGGTCAAAGACCGCCGATCAACACTCGTGCCGTAACGCAAAGCAATCCGTACAGTATGAGAATCCACATAACGTTTCAGTGGACGTATTTGTGTGTATGTGAACTTGATATCTGGGCCGTAAAACTAGGGAAAACATTTCCATAACTAATCTAAGTACAGCTTACTCCGGAAGGAATTGGACACGGATCCCGTCACACCGCTTGGTGCCAGGGGCGAATACCGTACACAGTTCTCCGGAGCCAATTACCATGAAATTGGCCCCGAAGACCGTTGCGATGAACGAATAAATAACCACCAAACTGGAAGCTTCAAGTTCTCTGCTCTATGCTCTACTATGATTGCGATCCAGCTCTTGGCGAGGGGATGGATGAGGAAACCAGACCTCACGCCTACAACGTGTTTCGAACCGAAGCCCCGGCGCAAGCCCGGGCCTGTGAAGAATTTGATGGCAGGCAGGGATACGTACGGACCCTTAATAATCGCTGCAATCCTGCGCAACTTCGGGACATGTGGCTCGAGAAATCTGGCGTGTCTTGGGATGTTGTAGACATGAAGATCGGACATCTTCCTTTCGTCAGCAAGCCTGGTGTTCTAGCCGCGGGAGTACTGAAGTTTGCTAACAGTATCATGGCGTTGTCGTGAACTTGTAGCAGGCAGGAGTAAAAGTCTCTCTTCAGAATTTACCATAGATACCAGACAAGTGATGGTCATGTTTGAGGTCCCGATTCGTTTGCTAGTCAAGAGCCATGATCTAGAGTTTGGATGTGCCGGTAAGACCTTGAGGAAGCCACTATAATTAGGCGAAATTCCAAGGGTAGAAGGATCAAAGATTCGTGGTGTATTGCCTAGGAGTGACCAATTGCCACCGGTTTGCGATTATGACAACGTACCAACTTGCCCCCCTTTCAAATAACAAAAAGATAGGGCTGATCAAAACAATCATCCCACCCCAACCCACCCCTCCCCTTTCCCCTTCTATTATCTCCCTTTCCCGTCCCCTCAGCAGCAACCCTATTCCAAAACCCCCTTAAAACCTGTTTCGCAAAAACAGGCAACGCAGTGCCCGTATCAGCGACCGCGGTACCGAGCTGTTCGGATATGAAATCCCTCTCGAAGGCCGTGCCCCAGGCTGCGCAGACGCCCGACACGACGAGGGGCCAGAAGAGGCAGTTTTTGAAGTTGCCGTACCGCAAGCCTTCTTTGAGGTCAATGAGCAGACGATCGTAGTTTATTTTTACGAGATGCTCCAGATCGAGATCCATATCGAGATTTGTGTGATCAGCATCTAAGTTGGTGAGAGGAAAAGAGGGGGAGGGGAGTAAGTGCACGTGTTGAAGGGAAAGGATGCAGTAGATTAGGACGGCGGACTGGTGTACGCGTCCCATTAATAGCCAATAACCCCGCGTGCGCTCGTTCCCGTTTGCTAATGCGAAGGCCTCTGGGGAGAAACTCAGAATGCGGTTGAAGATTGTTTGCGCGTCGACGTAGATAGATGATTGTGGCACTGAGTCCTCGGTGAGGATGTAGTCGTCACTGCTGGTGGTAGTGGTGGTGGTGGTGGAGGTGGATGAATAATAATAAGAAGATGAGTAAGCTAATAAACCGCGCGTAGCGAGGGAACGCAGATGGTTTATCCGCACCACATCGAAGAGGAGTGTTGGCGGACATATCGAGCCGATGTATATGGAGGGGATCCCATCTCCCCAGGTGGATTGGAAGAACTCGAGGTTTTGGCTGTTTGTCAGGTCGGCTACTTGGTCGGTGCTTGGACTTGTAGCGTTGGCGAAGATCTCCATCCTGTCAAGTGACAACAAATTACAAGATGAGTTAGATGTGTCTTGGATACAGGTGGTCTAAGATGGATGACAAGGCTACTTACACCAAGATTGACCTTATGCCGATATGCAGATGTGGGCAGGTCTCCCATAGTTTCCGCACGCCACCGCGAAGCTGCACCATCTTCATCAGCCCGCTGTAGTGAAATCTCCAGCGAGTTGAGGGCTGTAATTGCTGCTGTAGTTATGTTAAGTTGATATGTATTAGCCAACCTGGCCTACTAACTTGGCCTACGCCTGTTTTGCCCTCCAAGCCCATGGGGAGGAAGAAGAGGGGGGG
>Ga0247782_1000437_pt1 | contig 28225 bp, 13 predicted proteins | sample UWRJL019104C5_FD_179928 | JGI IMG/M metagenome (GOLD analysis project Ga0247782, IMG submission 179928) | Plant litter microbial communities from Arlington Agricultural Research Station in Wisconsin, United States - UWRJ-L019-104C-5 | ecosystem: Environmental > Terrestrial > Plant litter >...
TTTGAATGAATGGATGAATGGATGGATGGACGGTCCCGAGGCTCGACTTTCATGTATAGGGGGAATGGGATGATAGTGAAAGTCAGGATGAGAACTTTACGTAAGTAGTTCTGGTGTGCTGGTTTTCTTGCTCGTAAGATTACAGTTTTCCTGCTGGATCGTTGTGAACTGTTCTTTTCTCGAGGTTGTGCATTTCTGGTTTGAGCAAGTTGTCTTTGTCTATTTTCATCGGCTCTGTTGGATTTATTGTGTTGAAAGACAAACAAACACGCATTCAAGTCTTTCCGTGGTCTCTTGCTTCAACTCTAGTCGTACAACGAATTCACCAGAGCGCATTCGTCGCGCCGCAAAGCTAAGCTGGAATCTAAGGGTTTCTTATTGTTGATGCATGATCGTAGCTCTCCTGCACTTTCTGTGGAATTACATAGCATAAAGACTGGAAGGCGAGATAGGCAGACCAAACTTTAACCTACATACAAGGAGGTTATTATGATTCACTTTGTATAAATATATTAATAAGTAGCGGTTTAATCACCGCTGATCTTTGCGTGCCTAAAATATTTCATTCCAACCCACGCAATAATGACCCAAACCCATGCCATGATGGACGTAAGTATAATCAAAGCTGGGTAGTAGCCCACGATGGGTAGTGTGGGATCATCTTCAAGCTCGGGCGGCGCGTAAGGGGTCGAACCAACGTCCCAAGCCCAGCTCCATATGTCGAAGCACGATCCCATACCGAGGATAAACACGAACCATGTGACAATGAGAACAACCCATCCCCACCACTCGGTTTCATCGTAGTCATAGTGGCCGCTATCCATAGCACCTAACGCTGGACTTCCTGTCGCCAAGCCCTGCAATGATAAAGGTGATTTGGCATACTTCTGCTTGCTCATGGATCGCCGGCGTTGTATGGAGTGCGCCGGAGATGTTGTGCGGTGGGATGGGCCTCGAAGGTAAGTCTCCTGGCTAGAGAAGGATGATCGGTTGGGTCGCGAAAGCGAGGGCACCCGCAAAGACAGGGAAGCGCCGTCCTCTTCGTCCGTGGTTGATGCGTAAGAGGCCGCGGGACTCAATTGGGAGTCGTATGGTGAGGATGTAGTCGCCGGAATTACGGCTATGCCCCTCGGGGCAAAGCCTTCCATGGACGGGCGAGGTGTAACATCCGATAAGCCTAGGCCGACAACCGGGCTTTCCATGAAGGCTTCCGGGCTGGTGAGTTGTTGGCCTACCGGCGCCGTTACTGCGGGCTGCTGGAGGACGACCTGGGATGTCTCTATGACGAGGGGTTTTGGTTCCAGTGGTTGTTGCGGCGCGGATTCGAGCCTAGAATCACGTTTCTCGCGCGCGGCACCACGACCCAACAAGGCGACCTTTCTTAAAGAACCTCTCCGCCTACGAGTCTTCGATTGTTGAGATAAGGCTGATGCCAGAGCACGCGCCGGTCTGTCGGAGGCATTTTCGGGTTCGGCTGGTCTGCCTGGGGAAGAAAATTGCTGGGATCGAGAATCGTTAAGGCTCGATTTACTTTCGGAAGTGCGCAGGAAGGGGAACCGAGATAGGATACTTCCACCGGAGCCGCTTCGCCTGTGGCTGCTGATGGGCGCTTCTGGTGAACGGGGTGGACTGGTGGGCTGGGCTGCAGTGTTGTTTTCCATCGTCATATGATCTTTATATGCCGTAGATCTGAAATGGGATCAGGAGGTGCTACAATTATTCCCATCATGTCTAAGGAGTAGCACAATTTTCAACGGCGGTAGATTCCACTCGGGGCAGTTCCATTTGAATATTTGGAGTAAATATAAATGTCGCTAATAGATAGTTTGGGAATTGCGACTCTTTAAGGAAGCATCTTGGCTTTTAGTTTCGGCGTGTGCATATATTGGCAGTGAGGTTGTATGTTCTTCGAATATTATCTACACACATGCCTACGCATATAGATGTATGCAGTGCTAACACACTTGGGCGATCAAAAGGCTGGTACCACTTTTGACGGACCGTAGAAAGATCAGATGCGCCTGGTATTATATGTACCTAATTAGGAATAGTGAAATATATTTGGGCTTAGTATTGCCTAAATCCCGAGAAAACAGTTGTGACCACAAGTACATCTGTAGGTAGGTACATAACTACATACTTACCTCTTCGGATTCGTGGAAGAAAGACACCTTTACTATCTGGTTAACTACAAGTAAAAATATTTTCTGTTTGAGAGCAGTAGATTTTTGCCTGGAATTTCAAGTGAAACCACTTAATCCATGTCTAGTACCTAGATCAGATATGCCATGCCATGCTTACACAATATATACTTGGGTAAGTACATTGCAGTAGTACATACGTACGGGGTATGCTGCACGACTGGACTTTGGGTATGTAGGTAACTTGCACTAGCACTAGCATCAGTGACACAGACATTGCTTATCATGTGGGCATTGCTACCCCACACTCTACAGCTGTAGACAACCTCTATACGCCTTCATTGGTCACGGCTTAGGCCAAGGCCAATAACCCCAAGTTGTACTTATTGCCGTAGGCTCTCTTGAGGTTAGGTTAGGCAAGTGCCTGGAGGCTATCGTTGCCTTCCTGCACGGGTTTGTACCTGACTTAGATGTTCGGGATCTGACTTAGCCTTGAGGACCTGACTTGAGACACTCTCCCACTCTCGTCTCACAAAGCCTCTGCTTCCACTCAATGAAAACGTCATGAAGCCGACAACCATGACCTCGCATTCTGTTTGCATCTAGGCGATTCTTGACTGCTGGCAGTTTCTTGGAGTCTTTACGTAGTATCATATTTCGCTCTTCTGAATTGGGTGTAGTAATAAGCGCCAAGACTTTTTGCTTAGTGGACAAATCGGCTGCGGCATAGTCATAGGAATGGCTCCCGTCACCAAAGCCATAATTCCAACTCCCATCTGTATCATTCCCACCATCGAAACTCCTGATGATCCGACCTTAGAAGAGGAACAGGACAATATCGAATACACCCAATACTACGGCTACGAAGAGCGAAACAAATCCGACGGCAGAAACCCCAATCGCACCGCGTACCGCCAGGATCTCGATGTTCCCCAGTCGTCGGCTTTAACAGCCCACGCTGGCAACGCATTTTACGACGCAACCCGTCTCTCACCAGTAGCTCCGACTTTCCAGCACCGCGACCGCCTTAACCTTAACTCGAACCTAAATCCAAACCTTAACTCAATCTCCGGGATGGCGTCTAACCCAAGTTACGACTTCTCCAACGAGAACAGTGCGCCAATTGACATTCCAAAGTCGAATGTTCCCAATCCTTTTAATTTCCAGACTCAGGTCATCTCCACGTCGCCCGTCAAGCCCAATGTCGGCCAACGTCGCGGTCACAAGTATAAGCACTCGAGCATAAGTGCGCAACACCAGATTTTCCTAGAACCACCGCCGCGTCCGCCTCTTGCCTTGCCGCGCGACCTTCCCGTCCCCACCCTGAAGGAGACCTGGAAGTCTATGTCTAGGGACCAACGCCATCGCCTACACTGGTGCATATGCCATGTTTTGGTCGCGGTGTGGTTATTCTACTCTGCCCATGGCTCGCTTACCATGACGGCGCTCTCTCACTTGGTCTTCTTTGATGTAGGCTCGGCGTTTATTTGCGTGGCTGTTGAGGTTCTCGGCAACTTCGAGGTATGGAAGCGAAGCAGTATACGGTATCCATTCGGTCTGGAACGCGCAGAGGTTCTGGCTGGCTTTGCCATGAGCATCTTCCTGATATTCGGAGGCTTCGACCTTGTTAGCCATAATGTGAAGCATGTACTCGAGGGCCACGGTGGTGGGGGTGGTCATGGCTCACATGCGGGACACGCGCACGAGCACGATGAGCCAAGAGTCGCCATGGGCAGTCTCGACATTGTCAGCTTAGCTGCCATAATTGCGACCTTAATCAGTGCGTACGGTGTCAGGAACCATGCTCGGATCAGCCGGGTTATGCGTGTCAGCTACCTCGCCAGCTTGCCGAGCATTTTGTCCAACCCCTTTCACTTCCTTACACTGTCTATATCTACCCTACTTGTGGTACTGCCCCTTTTCTCGATTCACCTGCACATCATGCTCGATAGCGCGGTTTGTGCCTTAATCGCAGTAGCCATGTTCGGATTGGGAGTGAGGCTAGCCATTGCGCAGGGTCTCATGCTGCTCATGAGCTACGGAGGACGCCCGGCGGCAACCACGGGCAAATACAAAGAATTTGGCGTTTCGGACGTTCTGCGAGAGATCGAGACAGAGCCGAGCATCGAACGGGTCGAGGAAGCACAGTTCTGGCAAGTCCACTACGGGCTTTGCATGGCTAACATCAAACTGAGCGTCGCTCGGGGTTGCGATGATGCCACGCTAGGTCGTGTACGGCACCGCATCTCGAACCTTATCCAGAATAGGCTGGGAGAGGGATATGGTAGAGGCGGGAGTCTCAAGTGGGAGGTCAGCCTGCAGATGGCTACCTCCACCGTGCAATTGTAAATGAAACAAAATTATCACGAGTATATATTGACACGGATACTGGCAACAACGGCGTTAAGCATGTCCCGGTACTTATTCTGTGTTATTACGTCTAGTTTCATAGCGGTTGTTGCTGTTGTTCCGTTTTAACGTTTTGGGATTTCTAAAGTGGCATTTTCGGGCGTTGGTATACATACATGAGTCAAAGACGATATCCCCCCTTTGCAATAGCAAGCAAGCAGCATGGAGAATTGGGATAGATAGATGAGACGCAGTTAAGTCTAATAGAGAAACGGCTGTGGTGTTATATTGGGCATTTTGAACAGTACATGATGATGTGCATACATATATACTAGATTAACGCGCTCGCTTAATGTCCCTTTGCCAGAAAGCCCGCTTAGGAAGTTTAAGCTGTTTATTCATATTCTTATTTCAGTTTGGGTGTATTTTCGTGTGTTCGCACTTCACCTCTTTCGTCTCACGAACCAAGTACAGTAATACCAGGGAGGCATCCCTCATCAGTAGACATCATTCAACTTCACTACTCCAATTACAGCGTGTCGCATCGTAACTCCAGTTCCAGGGCGACTTAAGGTATTTTGGTATATCACAAGTAGCTACCCACAAACAGCTCCCTATTGCGGCTTCATCTCTTGCCAAAACTGGAGCTATGATTTATTGCGCCTCGGAGTATTCAGCTCTGCCGAACGGTAAAAAACTTCAAGGAGCTGGCGAGTTCCTCTGCGGTGGGGCACCAGGCGATGCAGGGCCACTATTCATGACTGGGCCACGCAGGTTTATCGACCCAATCCTCGAGACGATGTTATTGCCGACAGCATCAACGGCCCCGCGTGGTGATGTCAGCGTAGGTCCCGTGGGTGCTGTTTCTTGTACCTTGAACAGCTTGATGGCCGTGCCGTTCCAGACACCGACAGTGCCCTTTGCCACCTGCATTTCGCTGGCGAAGATGAAACTCCATATGAGAGATTCGTACCAACCAAGGGCAAGTGGTGACCACTCGAAAGATTGGACTCGCACTGGTGACGGTTCTATACCGACTATATTGGCTTCCTGGATGACCTTGAGGGTGGCGGGTGAAGGAGAGTCGCCACTGAGTCCTTCGCGGTCTACTAAGACCATGAGTTGTTGTATGAGGGTGAGGATGGTATGCAAAGGAAGCTCTGGAAGCCAACTTTCAATCCACTCCGCTGACGGCTCAAATGTGTCGGAAGCAGATGGGCCAGCAGCGGAGTAGCTGCCCAAGCTGGTAGTACTATTCTGCCTAGAGAAGGCTGGAACGCCAGCAGGCATCTTTCCTCGGGCCTTTTCCGACATTCCTCTCAGTTGGGTCGGAACAGCATCCTCTACTCCGGCAACAGATGAAGCACGAGAAGGATTCTCACTCGGGCTTGACTGGGCTGGAGTAGGGCGATCGTCCTCGTCGCTGTCATCCTCGTCATCGCCAATCGCAAACGTAGTATCCTCTTCAGGTACGTTGCTCAGTGATGGGGCTTTGGGTGCTGTTGTGGTCGGGCTACGTAGACTCTCGACAGAGCTCCGCCCAGAACTGATATCGAACGGATCGGAAGGTTGCCCATTGTCCTTCCGTAAGCGATTTCTCCGCTCGAGCTCTTCTTGTCCGCTTTCGAGGGTGAAGCTTCGCAAAGCCTCAAACTGTCTCTTATTCTTCAGAATGAGGTAAATGAGATGAGGGTTTTCTGAATAATTAGCGCGTGATCTAGAGTTGGCGTCGTTTATTGGTGGCTTACTGTCGTATTGGTGCTCGATAATGGCATTTAGAGACTCCAACAGGGAACATAGCAAAGCATGGTTGCTGTCATTTGCCAGGAGAAACGACGGAGATGACATAGAACTGAACAGCTGTATCAGTTTTACACAAGTCGTACTACTGATACTTTCCAGGTATGCAGAAACATTATGTACTACAGCCAATAGTGCTGGGTAGATGGCAGAGAGCTTCCCCTGACTCCGAGTGATAAGGTTGTATATGGACTAGGGACGAGAATTAGTAGACGAAGACTGAGAATGAAAAGATACTTGCCTGTATGAGGAAATCCGCGTAAGTGCCCTTGAAGCCAGGGATTCTGATGACCGGCGGCAGAGTGTCCTGAGCACCAAATTGCTTGTTGAGGTTGATGCCAAAGTTCTGTTCGACACTTAAAGTTTGCAGTAGGAAAGCACACATTCTCACTACCCCCTGTTTAGAAGCATCCAACTTATACTCCGTAGCATAAAACAAAATGAGAATGACAAAATCATGTGCACGTTGCGTATCTATCATGTACGACCTGAAGCGTTTATTGCACTGAGTAACTTCCCAAAACATCATGATGATCTCGGGAGAGAACCTCGTCGTAGCCGGAGTCCCAGGTATATAGGAAGCGTTGGCTTGCATAGGCTGGTTGAGGATCCGTGTCATACCATCAAGAATAAACTGGAAGTCTTGAGGCCGATGCAGTCGCCCTAAAAAGTGACGATAATAGTTCTTCGGCGTAGAGCCATCGGGCGATTCGGGTACTGGGTAAAGCAAGGTGACCAGGAGAAACTGAAGGGTGTATGTGACGAGGACCTCCTTAGGATCCTTGAAGACCAGCGTGTTGATCGGGACACGCCAGCTGGCCGGGTTATATTTCAGTGTCTATGCAAGTTAGGTATTGGCACTATTCAACACCGGCGCGTATGGAACTTACCGTATTCAGTAGTGAGCACAGAACTGAGAGCACGACCTGCTTGTCGGGGCAAGTGCATATATAGGTCAAGGCTTTTGTGCCCTTGGTTGGGAGCACATTTGGCGACATATACATACTCCGACTTGCGATAGTCAGGAGCAAGCGCAGAATTTCGCTCCGATTGCTCTCGTACTCCTTCGTCGTCGGCACAGCTGTGTTGCAGCCCACCCCGCTCTGCCAGATGGAATAGCTGACCTTTGATTTACCATGAGACTGTCTTGGGACTGTCAGGTCGCAGAAGAACAGGAGGTCGATTAAGGTGTCTATGAGCTCTTCTGCGAGGGGTTTCGCATCTTCAAACTCCTCGGCCGTGGGCTTCGTCTCCCCTTTCTCCTCTTGCGCCTCGTCAAACAGTACTTCATTCGCGATAGCTGCTCGCCTTGTACGTTTCCTCCTCGTGCCCCAAAAGAACTTATCCTCCCAGGCCTGTAAGCTATCGACTTCATAGAGGTAAGGGAGAATGCGGGTCAATATGCGTATGCAGTTCAAGGCGTCTCGATCAGGTGCAATATCGGGGTCAGGAAAGGATGGGTGATGGCGCAAAATGAATAATCGCGATGTTACAGCTAAGATGAGCGTCTCGAGGTTCTCTATCGCCTTGTCGCGCGTCCGCCGGATGTCGGCAGCTGAGAAAAGACTGAACACATCGTCGGACGATTCTGGTAGCTCCCAAAACTATGTCCGTCCAAGCAGGGTCAGCAATGGACACACGACGTTTGCAACACGGCTTGGATGTGGACTTGGTACTGACAGATGTCCAGTAAGGGTCATCGGCGGGGATCTGTCGCTCTTCAGAAAGCCTAAAAATGCCCTTCTTGAAGACGAGCTTGGAGTCACTGGCACCCATCGTGGCAAAGTCACTCCATGTCTACGGAAATATGTCGTTGAGCAGAAGGTAGTACATCAATTTGGATGAAGATTAGCAGGATACTGTGATGTGACGATGGTAGTTAGCTGTCTGTGTACGATATAAAGTGTTTCCCGAGCAGCTCGTTAGGCAATACGTCATGCTATAGTGGTAGGTTAGATGGGTAGGTCAATGAATAAGTGATAAGTGGTCGTGGGCACGATAGTAGGATTCTATCTGCATTCTTGGTTCTACAGCAGCAGATGCCTACTAAGTACAGGGTATCCCGTTCCAGACTCAGGACAGATCAGGTTTAGCGTAAAGGTCGCAGCTGCTGAGACTGGGCTCAGTCTCCAGTCGGTCCAAGTCCCCTAAAAGGGGGCCAATTGTGCTACCTCCCTGATGGGAGTCAGAGACTGTTAACGAAACCATTAAGCTTGCGCATATCAGTATAGATAGGTAGGTAGGTAGGTAATTAGTAGTAGATTAACATTATGATACCGTTTGTCAGCAGAACACTCTATACGCACCGTCGGCATAAGACGAACCCGTTACTCTAAGCTTTTCAAGGTCGGGAGATGTCGTCTAGCGCCAAGGGATGCACGGGGGTCCAATACTCAGCGAAGTGAAGACTATACAGGCGCCGTAGGCTCCCAGCAGCAGGAATCGGGGCCGTATGTTCACTGAATATTGTTACATATTCTTCGACTTATTTATCTCTGCCTTCGTCCACGCTTTAAGTCCGTCTGCTGCGATGATAGCTTGTACTGTGGCTAATAACTCGCCGACCTTCTCAGTCCATGTTGTACCATCCGAGTCCTCTTGCACCTCAACGATGCTGCGCCAGATATCCCACGTCAGAGTCCAGCCACTACTGCGCGTCAACGATTTGGCGCTATTCTCGCCCTCCTTATTTTTGAAGTATGCGCGTAGACGTTCAACAAGTCGAGGCACCTGCAGGTTCATAAGCGCATTGTTGATAGCGTTGCGAGTGTAGGTACTGCTAAAGGTACTGGTCACAACAAGCTGAGTGTCCCTAGCGAGAATAGCTGCAGCAGTATGCTCGCGAGACGAGCCTATTCCGAAGTTATAGCCCGACACTGGGATGTCACCGGGGCGGGCGACGACGTTAAAGTTTGGGTCATAATTTTGCATGCATGCGCTGGCCATTTCCTCTGTAGTGATGTCGTCTCGATAAGCCCTATACAAACTAGGAGTGTTCAACTAGGTGGTAAGGTTCGATTTCTAATAGCAGTGCTATTTGGTTTTCGCCTGGTTGGCTCAACTTACAGCCCTTTGTCAGTAATCTCATTCTTCTCAAGCCATACAATAATCAAGGTCCAGTTTCGAGAACACCCTTTTTGGTCATTATAGAACTTATATCGATCCTGGACCCTTCAAAAGTTAGTTTTAGTTACTTGCTGCAGATCCAAGAGCATATACTTACTAACTGCCATCCGTGCTCAGGTTGCCGGTATCCAACCAGGTGATCTCACGATAATCTTCTCAGGGAAGCCGGGCAGAGTTTCAGTCTACGCACCGTCGTTTTCGTCTACTACCAGTTCAACGCTCTCAGTCAACGAGTCCATTTATTGGACAACGTGAGCCAACTAGTTCTCCGTGGTGGGCGTCTCGCCAATACCGTAACCATAGTCAATGCCTGAAGCATTCTCTTAGACCTGGTAGGTGCCTGATCCGGCAATGGTCCCACGGAGCGCGCTGCCGCCACAATCCCGGGACTCGCTAGGTAGGCTTGCACATCCTCCGATCCTATTTGGCCCTTGAAGTTGCGGTTGCTAGCGCTGATTCCGACCTAGGCAAAGTTAGAATGTCCTGATTTCAGAGAGTTACCGGGTTACTTTACCGGGTTCGAGGAGATCTCGACCTAGCCGATCTCAGAGCCGTGCCCACCTTGCACGTCATATCAGTTCTAAGAGTTCATTATAAACAGCATACAAAACTCTACAGTAAATACTATAAGCGGCGATGTTCTCAACATCAGAGTCACAAGTCTTGCTCCGTGAAGAGTAGAGACCGGTATATGACTTCGATTGAAACTTGACAGGCAACAGAGCGAACACTGTCGGTAAATTTGTCCACAAAGGTTGGACTGGACGTGCATTGTCTAGCCGATAATGGCTTCATCTGGACATTTCAGCGCAGTGAAACTTCAAGATCATACATGGCGAGTGCGGTATGAACAGTTCCTCAATTATTTATTCGAATATTTTGAGCCTTCTAAATATTTCTGCATTCCATTGTAGCAACGGATTAAGCGTTGGCATTGGCCTCTTCGGTGTACCTCGGCCGTCAAGTGTAAAGCAATTGTCTCAGGGTGCATCTCGAAATGATACAGCATACAGATCTGTACTGAGGTGAGCGACTGAACCGCCTGCCCACTTTGACTCCATAAGTATCGGTTAAAGTTCGGGGAAAGGCCCACCTCTATCGGGGTGATCTCTTTGTACGAAGGGAATCCCTCCAACTCACGGCTATCCGCATCAGGCATGATGATCGCGGGAAGACGGTCCGGGATAACATACTACTGATGAGCTGTCTACCGATCTTTTGCCGGTATATGTATAATAACAACAACCAGCGTTATGTGAGTAGGACATTCCTTTAGACGGACCCTGGTGTTCATGAGCTTTGTTGAAGCTCTCGAATTTTGTAGTTTGTCGCGATGTCGAGAACAGAGACGGCCGTCATCGAGGAGGCTCCGTCGTATCCGTTGACCGAGCTTAATCGCGAACCGGTCACCAATAATAAGGACCCCGAATTCTCTTCAGATCGAGAAATTCCTACAAGTGAAGCTATTGAACGCGAGCCTTCAACACCATTCTTTAAACTGGTTGTTGCTGGGTATTCGTTCTTTTGTGCTGGCGTCAACGATGGTACTTGTAAGTAACCCCTGAGGACGCTTGTAATCCCCAGGCTCCAAGGAAAGTTACTGATATAGTATCCAGTAGGACCCCTGATCCCGTATATCTTAAGCAGTTTTCGTATTGGGACAGGAGAGATCGCTATTCTGTACGTATTCCTAAGATCCAGGTTTGCCTTCGATCTAACATGTGACCGGATAGTTATGCGACGACGTTCGCGGGATGGCTTCTGGCCGCTGTTACGAATCCTGTGCTGACAGCTCAGTTGACGCTTGGCCAGCTTCTCTTCATTGGGGCGTCTCTCCAGCTTCTGGCTCATGCCCTACGCCCATGGAGCCCAGTAGCCGTGTTCATGATATCGTTCCTCTTCCAAGCGCTTGGGATGGCCTACCAGGACTCACATTCCAACACTTTTGTTAGTAACCTGAAAAATGTGCCGCATCGGTGGCTAGGCTTTATTCATGCCTGTTATGCGCTTGGGACGTTCATTGGCCCTCTAATTGCCACGGCCATTGCGAATAGTCCCAACTCGCTGGCAATCGATGGTTGGAAGCGAGTGTATTTTCTATTAATTGGAATTAGTGTTCTTAATGTTGCTGGGGTTATGATTGCCTTTCGCGATACGCTCTACAGCAGACTACATGCTAGCAACGAACCACGCGGGCAAAAGCGCGGCCGAACCGCCATGGTCGGGATGGTAAAACTTTTAAAGTCAAAGACTTTGTGGCTGCTGAGCATGTTCTATTTCTTCCAGCTCGGGGCCACTTTCACGGCTGGTGGATGGGTAGTCGAGTTTTTAACCACTGTCCGTGGCGGTAACTTAGCCAACATCGGCTATGTTCCTACAGGCTTTTACGGCGGTGTGTTGGCTGGACGATTGTTGCTCGCAGAACCGACGTTTAGGTTTGGCGAGCAGAGGATGATATTGGTCTATGGTGCCATTGTGAGTTAGATCCGGCTTTTCTCCTCTTACTCCGGTCCTTAACCAAGCTGGCTCTCGAAATGCTGCAGACTTATTTTAGACAGAACGTTACTGACTTTTTGGTTCTCAAGAACGTGGCACTTCAGCTCGTTTTCTGGTTGCAGCCAAGCATCATCGGAAGCGCCATTGCACTCAGCTTTATCGGCTTCTTCTCTGGTCCATTCTTTGCTACTGTATGTTTGTATTACCCTAGGCGGTCTTTGCACACTCCCCTTACCTGCCCGGTTACCTTATTTATTATCTCGTATGCTCATTCAGCCTCAGGGGATGTCGGTTGCATCGAAGCTATTCCCTCGCGAGTCACAACCAGCAGCACTAGGTGAGTACTCCAGACGAGCATATACGACACGTTTCATACTAAATCGTGACAGGTTTTATCTTCGTGTTAGCACAGGCCGGAGGTGCTATATTTCCATCTATTACCGGTATCATCGCTACAAGCGCCGGTGTAGGTGTATTGCAACCTATTGTGCTTGGGCTATTGGTGGCGAGTGGGATTAGTTGGTGGCTGGTGCCGAAAGTGCCAACTCGTGATGAGTAGAGACTCACGTAGGAGGAAGGCAGTGATTCTACTACAGCCGACATTCCATGACAACTGTACCGAGTATCTCGCTATTTCACCATGCCGTGCTTCCTTCACTACAGGGGTAGAAGGTGGCACAAAAAACGAAGGTTAGCAAATTGGTGAGACCCAAGCTCGATTATGTGATCTCCAGGAATATCAAGGCAACCTTTCAGCTCAACTTGCTAAAACAATGGTAACAATCTGTGATTGGCTATATCATGCATCTGCACTAGGTTCCTAAGGATTTCTAAGGCCATACTGGTGGCGTCTGAGCGTCTTGCGTCGCGGACCATAGCTCCCGTTACAGAGCACAATTTGGAGACATACTTATTAGGTATAGGTAGACGAAGCGCAGACGCAGACGCAGCTTAGCGTGGCAATATGGCGGAATTGCCGCTTGCTAGTCCAGACGCTACTCTCTTCTCAGTTAGCGACACTCGCTAAAGTTTAGATAAAGTACTTATTCATAGTTCTTACAAAGCAAGCTAATGGTTATTAGGGGCAAGCGCCGCCAGGAGGACCCATCAAGACTTATCAACCCTGGATATGAAATCGACTTGGGGGCCAACACTTGCATCTTCGGGCATCATAAATTAAGTATCAGGGAGTCACTAAAATTAGGTATGCCTAGGTAATGTTGAGACCCCGAGGCCTCACGGGGGGCAAGGGCGAGGCCATAGTATAATATATGAATATCTAGGATACCTATGTTAGCATAATGTGAAGCTACACATCTATCAACTCTCCTGCTCTTAGTGAGGACACAGGTGCTCAACCAAATTGTGAGAAGCGAGAAGCTCCGCCAACTATGCCAGGCCATCTGCCTGGAGCAGTCTCCAGCAGCGGAGCGGGAAATAACTTAGACGACATAGAACTCGACATTGTAGAGAACCATAACGAAAACGCCTCGCTCCATGGGAGGACGTCACAAGCGCCTTTCCCTTCGTTGAGGGAATCGTTGCGGGAACCTGCAGACTCTCGGAATAACGGCGAAGACCAACATCCCTTGAAACAGGGTAAGCCGCGTTCTTCCCTGATCTACTGCCTCGCTCTTGGTGATAATCTATAGACTAACCGCTACGCTCGAGAATAGCGAGACCCGCGAGCCATGGGACGCAAGGAGCTACTTATAGCGAAATCCCTCATCTCGACCCAGAGGAGGCCTCGGCCTCGAACGCGGCTCACGGAAGACCAACGGCGGTATACTACTTCAGGAGATATATACCGAGAGCCATTCTCAATGTCATAGCCCCGCTACTCATACTGGGCTTTTACATCTTCATTGTGGTCCAATACTTCCAGCGTCCCGCCGTCAACGGCGTTATACCATCTCGACCACTGGACGCCAATACCGTCTTCTTCGCCTGGCTGATTCTGAGCATATTCGTGCTTGACTGGGCCAAATCCGGCATCGCGGGTTTCGAGGCGGCGGCTCTCATGACGCCCCGTCTGGCGCCGACAGATGCCCGGCAACTCATGTGGCACGCTGACCGCGCATGGGGATCGGTGAGCAGCTGGTGCAAGGTCGTGGTCATCAGCGTGGAGTACGCATGTAAAAAGCTCACGCGAAGGCGTGGTGCCCCCGTGGAGTGGACGGGACCGGGACCATTGTGGTTCTACCTCGCATTTTCCAGCATCCTCTTTTATGTGACTGTGCCGCTTTCGGGTCTCAGTATGGATCCGGAGAATGCGCTCAGGCTCGGCAACCGCCCCGTCATTCTCACGGGCATCAACCAGACGACGTTCGACGGCCGCGCCTCTAACGATCTCGCCGAGCAAATGGACGGTCGTTGGCGCCAGGGGACCCCGACGACTCCCCACGGCCCTGCAGTCTTCTACGCCCCCGAAGGCACACCGGATGCTAGCAATACCTATTTTGAGGACATTATTCAAAGCATTTACTATAAGCAACAAATCAACAGCTCGCTCTCGGCGGACGAGTCCAGAGTCACTTTCTTCACCGGACCCGAAGTAACCGAGCGCGCTTACGGTACAGCTTGGGGCTTTTTAACTAACCTCTCGTGCACGCCCGTCCACCCGTACAAAGGCCTGGAGCTTCTCCAGATCAAGGAGATCAACAACTGGACGGCGAAGCCTGGATTTACCAGCTCCTTGACCTACGGCCCCAACCTGACGACTTTCCTGCAGGCACAGCTCTTCGTAGGCGACGAAGCAGTGTGGTTCGACATGTCAGAAGTAATAGGTTTGAAATATCAGTACGTGATGGCCGCAAACTCGGACGTCTCAACGGCAACTTCCTTGTACACAAACGGAGCCACGCTGCCGGTCAACGGCACGCTTGAGATGGCGATGTGGCAATCGTACGATGGCTCTTCCAGCTTTGGACCGGACGAGACGTTCCGCAACATGTCCAGCAACCCCATCGTCGTCTCGTCGGTCTCGATCTACGACAACCAGACATATCTAGGCTACGGTATCCGGTGCAAAGCGAGCACGACCACCGGCCGCGCTGAGCTTTCGGCCATGACCAACACGTTCTCTTCCTTCCAACAGGAGGCGCCCGATTCGGGTAAGAGCCATTTCTCATCGCTTATAGCGCTATCGACGGGCGTCGCGGGGCTGCACACGCTCGTCTACTCGGCTTTTACCACCAAGGCCCTAGTCCTGCTGGGACCCCCGAAATGCAAGTCAGATGCCTCGGCGAGCTGTAACGGGTGGGTAGGGGCGAACAAAGCCACCCGAGCCGTGCCGATCCCCAGGAACGACAACATGGAAGTCCGTTTACCTACACTGAGCCCTGCCAGGATGGCCCTGGGATTGAGCAAGCTCTTCGGAGAAGGTGCAGTAGCGATGATGGCGATAGGACCGGGGAACTGGACGTCCGTGCCCAACGCCACGTCCGATCTGGGACTCTTCGCTCTGGAACCGGCGAACGACATCGTGCCTGGCCGCGTTTCCTACGGGGTCGTGATTGCGCTCCTAACGATATGGGCGCTCGTGACGGTCCTGCCGCAGCTGTGGCCCGCCTTCCTCTACGGCCGACGCTGGGGCGAGGTCCTCGACGGCTTCGCCATGTTCCGGCTCGGCGCGGAGTGGAAGGGCGCGGTGAACGAGCTGGAAAGCGACGAGTTCTGGAGTAGCGGCGCGACGTCCCTGCGCAAGGTGCCCGGCATGATTGGGGACATGAAGCCCCGCGACGGCGACGGCAAGCTTCGGGATGGGATTGATGACGTTCGGGGAGGGAATATAGGATTTGTTGGGTTAAGTCACCATAAAGCGGAAGCTGATACTCGGAGGGTATATACTTATAGTTCTCTATGAAGACGGAAGAATTTTGACATGATACCCCATGACGTAATATAGGCTTATGGAATAGTTTAATACAATTATTTTTCTCGACGTCATCCATGAATTTATATTCTTTGAAATGGAATCCGTATAAACAAGATACCAGACGCGGTAGAAGTACCTTTAGATCGGTATGTTGTAAAACCAAGTGAAGCGCTTAGTGTCCGATGACATCCTTATATCGCACGTACGGTTACTCGTTAAGGCCCAACCGAAGAAGCGGAATCATCATACGACGTTAGATGGGGGTTTCCCCGGAATACTTGATCCTAAAAACACAGACCCGAAGGCTGCGTTATTCTCCCCGTCCTTTCATCTAATCTGAGAGTCGTATTAATAAGCTGGTCGAACTTTACTTAAAATGAAGGAGTTCTGCCATTATTACAAAAGAATCTTATGGCTTGGTGTAGGTTTTCACGCCGTTCGCTCAGGTTTTGTGGTGTCTCACAAAAGGCATTACCCTTAGACATATACCTTGATAGGACCTCTCAGCTCATCGTCTCATGGTCCTCCAACATGAGACGCTTTAACTAGTTGACAAATTACCTCACGAGGGGCGTTCAAATAAGATTCTACAAACGCCCGGAATACACGGAGAAGATTTCGTAGACCGTAACTTCTATAATAAATAGTCTGCTCATAAGCGTTTTGGCGGACGTCGGATCATACCCGTCTACAACCATAACCAGCCCACACCAAGATATCACGTACGGGTATTGTGTACTGGGTGTTATGCGTGTCTGAGATACACACGACGAAAATCGATTTCTCATTTGGACGAGGTCTGGGTGCTATACGCGGCCAGGAGTAGAGCTTTTTGGCAAGGTGGATACCAGGGTTGCGAAGGAATAGCTCCCAGGGTGATGGCATACTTCAAAGAGCGAAGTCAGATTATCATTTCAGCTCCTCGTTAGGTGATAGTCTGATAGATACTAATAAATATCCAATGAGGCTTCAAATCAGACGGGGATATGGCTAAGTGGTGGAAAAGTGGGTAGCTTGGAATTCCTGCCCTGCACAGCTGTCCACAGTCCATAAAACAACTGTGCCAGCTGGGGGCGGATACCTTATTTTGCTACTTTTAAGAAATCTCTGCTCTTCAGCATTCTTTGAATTTTAACCTCATCAAACACTCATTTCAGTCATGAGTCCGTCTTCTGCGTCTCAAAGACCAACCCCTCGTACAGGGAATAGAAAAACCCGAACTTTTATCGAGGCATGCATAGGTTCGTTCTACTTTGACGCAAGGTGTGAATGCGAGCTGTTTTAGCGATTATTGCTACCTCTCGTGCCCTTCCCATATGAAAAATTCGTCGCTATTCATATCCAACCCATCTGAGTGTTTATATATATGTATACTGTCATCTGGTCTCTTCCTTCTCGCCCGGGAGAAGCGGCCGCTTCAAATTATGCTAGAGCTTGCCGTCTCGAAATCCAAACAACGAGCAAGTGTGGACAATGAAGCAAGAATAACACAACACCGTTATTGAAAACTTTCTCTAGCGGTCCGATATGGATCTGTTGCCCTTGGGTGTCATCCTGTTCTGTCCTACAGACGGATGCTTGGTTCTTATCGGAGACATTTTCCCCGACCATCGATGCCTTTATATCTAATGGACCTCTGCGGCCTTCCCGAAGACTAAAGCTGAAGGAGGGGTACGCTCTACAAATCGTGAATTTTCGTTATTCTTGCAAAGTTCGTGATGATTACTCTATTTATCTGATGATCCTTTCGCCGGCTTCCATTCGTAGTGATGTTCTCCTTTCTGTACTCCTCTCATGGGGTCGTCCTTACTTTCAAACATATGCTCGCCGAAATAATCAAGTTGTGCTTCCATGAACTGTGTAGGCAGATGGGTCTTCGTAACTCGAAACGTTAGCAAACAAAGCTCATGAAACGCGGTTGGACTTGGGGATGGCGTCATAGAAGAGGATTTATCACTTACCGAGTTCTCATATTTGTAGTACTCGAGTGTTTGGCTGGTTGCCGGCACGAACAGGTCCGCCTCGATAGCCTTGAGAACGATTTCTTTCGCAGGCTGGAAGCAGCTCGATAACTCCCGCTCGACTTCTTCATTACTGAGAACAGAGTCTGGATCGTGGTCTCCACGTGCGTACATGCCATCGAGCAGATCAGTGATATGCTCTGCCGTGATGATACACCCGCCCCGCCACAGTTGCAGGATCTTCCGATAATCCAGCTTCCAATCGCTATCCTTATCCTTGCGACGGATAATGTCGAGTCCCTGGGCGAAGCAGGCGAGGAAGCAGAAATAAGTCGTCTTGTGCAAAGATTCGATGAACGCCTCCCGTGCCGAGGAGTCGATCCGGAGCTTTTGTGGCTTAATCTGGTTGCCGCCCCCTGCCTTTCTGTTCTTCGCCCGCCGTGCAAGATCCGAAGATGCACAGCGGAAGAGGTGCGCGCTCAGTATCGAAGCAGCTGGGACGTGTCTCGCGACCGCCTCCTCGCACGTCCAAATCCCGGTTCCCTCTTCTTCATCGGCGTCCTGGACAACCTTGTCCCTGATCTGGGACACCACGTACTGTGCATTCTTGTCCTTTGTGCGCTGGATATCGACGCCAATAGCAACAAGAAAACAGTTGCGCAAGGGGCCCTTCTCGTTCCACGAGTTCAGGATCTTGCCAACTTCCTCGTTGCTAAGTCCCAAGCCCTGTGTAAGTAATAGCCAGACCTCGGCCAACACGGACATCATCCCCTGTTCGATGCCATTATGCACCATCTTGACGTAATGGCCGCTGCCCCCGGGGCCCACGGGGTTCGTGCACGGCCGCCCCTCATTATCCTTGGCCGCGATGGAGCGCAGGAAAGGCATAACCTTGACGAGGCCCTCAGCGCTGCCTCCGGGCGACATGGACGGGCCCGCGCGTGCGCTCTGATAGCCACCGGACACGCCGCAGCCGATATAGTGCACGCCCATCGGGTCGAGGTCGCGCTGGCGGCGCTCCGTATTCTTCCAGTGCTCGTTACCGCAGTCGATGATGACGTCGCCCTTTTTAAGATGCGGCTTCAGCGCTTCGACGCACTTGTCCGCCGGCCGGCCGTGCGGCGTGCTAAACACGAAGACTTTTGTCTCGCCCAGCTTTGCGCAGACCTCGTCGTAGCCCTTCGTCCGATGTAGCTTGTCCTCTTTATGGAGGTCCCGGCACATCTTGTCCAACTTCTCCATGTTTTCCTCGCCTAAGATGGGAGCCCGTTGTCAACTACTCCTATTCCGCCCGCGATGGGTTGGTATTATTATTATTATTTCTGATGGGGTGCTCTACTTACTTGGATCATAGAAGTAAACCTCATATCCTTTCTCCGCCATCAGCAGGCTCATCATCGACCCCATGCTACCCACGCCGAGCATCCCAACCTACAGCAATGCATCAGCTATTCGGTCTTTGGGAAATTGTAAGCGTGCGGACATAGCACATCCTACCTTCTTTACCTCGAACTCCCCCATCCTTTTCTTCCTGTTCACTTCGAGAATTGAGATAATTGAGCGGGATTGGAAACTATGTTCGATTAGATCTTTGTATATCCAGCACGCTTAGAGCGTAATTATCAATTCACTCTTTGTGCGATGTGATATCTAGCACACCCTTCTAAACTAAATTATTATATCTTGCTATATTTTGGTCTAAAATTAAAATATACTGGCAAAGTCTACATGTCATTGTTTCATCACATCACTGTGCGACCCATCGATCACCGTCGCTCCCCATTCGGTGCTGGGTAGATACTGACGTCAGTCAGTCAATCAGTCAGTCAGTCAGTCTCCTAGGCGCAACCGGATTCAAGTTTTTATAGCCTCACCTCAAAACATTTTATCTCCGGATTGTGTACTACTAAAGTAACAGTTTGATAATTCGGCGATTACATTTGCGACAGCTTCCACTACTTTGAGACACCATCAAACAACTAACCTAGTTCTCGCCGCGTTTTCCTCCAGTTTATAAAGTGTGCATACAGCAACCACTTGAGAGTTCGTCACTACATACAGTTGCATCTACTTTTACTAGATGCCGTTATGAATACATGTAGACATACATATATTTAACGCTCCAGCCGCAGGAGCTCCCTGATCATCTATAAGGCCTGCAACTGTTGTTGCTGGGAAATCTGAATTCAGTCGAGAAGCGCAATGGCAGCTAGCCCTTTATTCGTCGTCTCATCTCATTCCACGCCATGGAACAAACGGCCTTCAAAGTCCTCTGGACTGGACCTCCCGGATGCGAGACAGACAGACAGACAGCGCATTGGCCGACTAGGTTAGACAGCCTCAACACAAAAACTAACCTAGGTTCTGGGCGTGTCTAGGGACAATCCGCGATCCAAACGCGCCGGAGCGAGCATTGCAGGCGGTAAGATAGGTTAGGGTAGATAGTAGATGTCCTTTTCTTTTAGTTTCCTTTTCGTCGGGTTTACTTATTGCTGTAGCAGCCAAAGTGAAGTCATGGAAAAACTTGGACGACGCAAGAGGTTATCATGTATTAATTAACCCAGCAACGAAGGTATATCAGGAAGATATACTTTTATTTGGTCACATACATCTAGGTTAAGCATTGAACGGGACGAGATTAAATCACTCACTGAGTAAAGGATAAGGTTAGGTTCGGGCAGTCGAATTTATCTGACAGCACTCGACGACGAAGTGAAGTATCAGCTTCAATACCTAAGTGGTAGTAATACACACTCACATGGATATACTCTTCGGTCCTCGAAGATACGACAAGCTACGTAGTTTGGAAAAGAAACAGGACTCAATGGGATATCTCGTTTCTATCTAGGCTTTTCTCATAAATACCTACCTAAAGTTAAGTTTCCTTTCATGTATATCTTTCCGGGTACTAACTCACTCCGTTCAAGTTCACGTTCACGTTTTCCAGGAACAGTTTATGTTACAGTATGTTGTTGCGCGTCTAGATAAATAAAGGTGGACTGACACAAACACGAAAAACAAAGCATCGAAGACGCGGGGCGCCAGGTAGGGCGAACTGAACTCGTCATTATCCAAAGGGAAGAACTGTATGTAACTAATCTAACTCGAGGTAGATAGGTAGGTCTTCCCTTCTGACGGTTCTACTCTGACAACCCGAAAGGAACATTACCTTCCCTATGCAAAGGAGGTAAGTAGAGCGTGAGCGAACCACATTCCGCGCGTCCTGTACGTTTACAAACCCGCTTTATTCATTGCACGGGGATCTCGCTTTCGAGGAGTGGTTGTGGTTGCGCGCAAGTCAGCCAGTCAGTCAGTCTACAGGCAAGAGACACAAAAGGACGTCCTGTTTATCGGTCATGTGATAGAAGGCCAAGCAAACAATGTCTACCTCGCCTCATCTTGTCTCCTGTTCCTTTAGGGGAGAAGAAAGGGAGGGTATTGATATTGAATATACGTGACCTAGTTCCTGCCTATGCTATAGTAATAACTTCTTACCTATATGCCAATTTATATGCATGCCTACCGTATCTAATAGAAAGAAAAGTTGAAAAAAAAGAGAAAAACACTTAAAGAAAGGTCGGCGACCTCCCTCAGTGGAGGAACTAGAGGCAAGCACAATACAATACACCCGCGCTAGGTAGGTAGGAAATCACCACGACATGACGCGTTCAGGATACGGGTACGGGTACGGATACATCAATCAGTCACCTCGGCCAACGCAGCAGGGCAGTAGAATCTTGGTCTAGTCTAGTCCAGTCTAGTCCAATCTATTTTGTTCGGTTCCGTTGTACTGTCTGTCTCACGGTAGGTACCGTAGGTATCCAATCCCCAGAAGAAGAGGACCAAAACTTAAATCAGTGTTGCAGACATTCCGAGGTGAGAATGTGTGTTACGTGAAATGCAAGCCTCCAATTCAACCTTAGGAGGATGCGGACGAGGACGAGGAGGACAAGGAAAAAGATACTGATAATTGTATGTACGTATGTGATTGATGTAGTATGTAAGCCAGCCACGTAAGCCTCTATTGTCGATCGTTCAGAAGATTTAATCTAGGTATATGGAATGAAATATGCCTACCTACCTACCTATTTTACTGCCTACCTATCGGCCTGGATGTCGGGAATACTCCCTCGAAAAAGGTAATGTAGGAAATGTAGGTATATAGATAGGCATCCAGGCGCCCCCGCGTGAACCAGTAGGCGAACTTGGAGTAGGTAGATAGGTATGTATTAATGGCAAGTGGTAGTGCATGAAAATGAGAATGTGACGGATGGACGGACGTCTAACCTGGACGGCTCAAGTTAAGTACCTACTTAGATACCTTCTTAGATAATTTACAGACTTGAAGGGACGGCAGTAGACAGACAATCAAACCCTTAATCAATACAGCAAATGCCTACCTGCCTGTGCCTTACATCCGTTGTATGTATGCGGTCATCGCGCAAGGCTTTCACGTGTATCCAAGTATACTATCCTATTATCTCCTGTCGCATCGCATCGCATCGCATTGCGTCTTGTTTCCTTCTTTCTCTCAAATGTCCTTCCCGAGTTCGGTCCGAGGTGCTAACTAGGTTAGTATGTAATGTAGGAAGGCTTCATCTCACTTCTCTCATAACCCCAATACCTCACGTAGCCGTGCGGATTCCGAACGACATGTAAGTACGCTGGTATTTATAGGCTATGGCCCTCTGTAACCTACATAAATAGGGGCTCACGTACGAGCGCTGGCATGTGTGGGTATCGTATGTATGTACCTAACCTAACCTAGGTTGTAAGTATGCGTAGGTAGGTGTGTATGCTGATCTGATTCCCGCATAACATGCCCAGCACGAGTTTTCTGGCAAATGCAGAGTAAGCGATTCACACACATGCTCGCACGAGGAAATAGGCATTAGATGGGTGCTTGTTTGCTAGTTTGGGGTATGTCTATCTCGTAGGTAAGGGAGTCAGATGCGAAAGTGCATCTGCTTTACCTTTCGGACGTGGCTAGTCCGCATAGTATAGTGTAGTATCGTCGTATCTACGACAGAGACAAGAGACAGCAATCCCAGTCCCTATAGCTGGGTACATACACAGCCTAATGACTTGTGGCGCTCGATGCTACTACTACGTTAGTTGTGTAGACTATATGTATATCTTCGGTATGCATAGAGGGAGGGGTCATGATGACTGGGTGTGCGTGCACCATTATGCATCCCAAGCTGTGAGGCGAAAGCGGCGCGTGGGTTCCCTCAACATTCGAGCGTTCTGCGCAAGCAACCCACGAGCAAAGCCAAGTACCTACTATGTAGGTTGTCTAGCCGAGCAAGGGTGGGGCTGATTGCATCATTACCTATGCAAACTTATTCGGTATCTTTTGATGAGATGCTCAAGCTCTATAAGGTGCGCGGGTAGAAAATTAGAAGCTAGCTACGGTCCCTGGGTGGCAACCAGGCAATCATTACGGTGTAGTATTCATTAGTTTGAACGTGATTGCATGTCGGCATCTCAAGGGCCAAACATGCCTTTAGAACAAGTTCTGAATGGATACACCGTCGTTATATCACATGGGCACATATTGCCCCTCCACACAGGTTAGTTAGTCTAGCAAACCCTTTACCGACTTAAGATACCCTACATACGTACTTGTGCGGGTATGTATGCAGGTATGTCGGTGGGTAGGTAGGTACATATGAAGTATGTAGAAGAGATTGAGAGACGATACGGACAGGTACTTGAAAGGCCAGTCCTGTGCGACACAAGTTGGGTTGATGGGCTGGATCGACTTTGCCTGGATACGGCATCTATCGGAACAAAGCGGTACATTTGGTTCATTCTGGACAAATGAAATCTACAATACTCTCGGTCCCATTTCTGGCCTAGACTTAAGGTTATTTTACTGCCCATGGTCGAATCGTCTGGTTGGATGAATGATTCTCGTGATTGCCACCTGATCTAGGTAAACCAAGAGCGTGGGACTGGGACTACATCGATACAACCTCACTTGCCTCTGCTACTATTACAACCCTTACCTCTTTCGTCTTCCTAGGCGCCGTACAACATGACAATAAACTTAGTCTGTGTCGGAGCCTGCTACCGCGACACCATCCTTAGGCAAGTACCTATCCATTCCGGCATCTGTTTCTTCCCGGGGCTGTCTAATGATGAACGACAAACCACGGTCTAGCTGGGGTGCAAAGGATGAGAATGAGTGCAATGGAGCGAAATCGCTCATACTTAGTATGTGCCTTGCAGTGTGTCCCATTATCCGGATGAAGATTCGAAATTACGCGCCACGAACCTCCAAATTCGGAGAGGCGGGAACTGCCCCAACACCCTCGAGGTGCTCCAGCAGCTTCTTCGCCAGAAGCAGGAGTACGGTGCATGTGAAGGTGCCAAGGAAAGAGTTAGCCCCTACTTGATGACATGCTTACCTCGTCACGATGCGCCAGCCACACGGACGGTCGTCGAGTCCTTTGGCCCAGATACGCTCGTAGACTTCTCGCGATGCATATTCCGACAGGGAAAAGAAGAGCCCGCTAGCAGCTACATCATCCGCAGCGAAGCCACCGGCAGTCGGACACTGGTCAACTACAACGATCTGGAAGAAATGACCTTTGATGAGTTTGTCGTAGCCACCGAGGACTTGGGCGGGGAGAATACGTGGTTCCACTTTGAGGTACGCAAAGCGACTGACAATCAAAGAAACACTCAAGCATGAAGAGGCAGAGGGTACGGTAAGGCACGGTGCTCTAATTTAGACAATGCACAGGGTCGCATCCCGGGCACGACGTTGCAATGCGTCCAGTGGCTGAGGCGGTCAAAGCCAAAGGCAAGAGTGAGCGTCGAGGTCGAAAAGCCGGGCCGAGAGGGGCTGGAAGAACTGGCGGCTGAGGCAGACGTCGTGTTCTTCTCACGCAGCTGGGCTGAGGTTCGTTTGTGCATCTTCCCATATAGGGCCACATAGGGCCGTATAAGGGGCCGCGTAGCCTGAGGGAGGGAGTTGGGGAAGGGTTGCCGGGTTGAACATGGTGGGCTGACTTATGCCGTGACTTGCACAGAGTAAGCTCTACGTGAATGCCGAGCAGTGCCTTTTCGGCCAATCGGCGAAAGCCCGGAAAGGGTGAGTTGCATCGACTCGACTATGCTGTACCCAGCAGTCATCACAAACCGTTGCATCCGTCCACAGCCGGCACTGACCAAGATGCTGGTTGCAGGTCGCATCTCTTCTGTACGTGGGGTTCACAGGGTGCAGCGTGTTTGTCGCCTGGCGGAACCACCGCGTCCTGTCCGGCAACACGACCGGGACAGACAATCCGTCTAGTCGAGTAAGTCTCTACCCTTATCCATCTCCGCCGCGCTCGCGAGCCACACGGGACTGGAGCAGGAAAGCCTAGAGGTAAGATGCAGAAATGCCATATACTGGTAGGCTAATGCGATCCTCGGTGGTAGCTCCGTTGGGGCAGGTGACACTTTCATCGCCGGGATCCTGTTTGGATTCCTGTGCCACGATTACGACTGGGACATTCGGGCGAAACTTGGTTTTGCTGTGCAGCTAGCTACCTGTAAGGTTCAACAAGAGGGATTCGACAACCTTGGCTTCAAAGCGCTCGGGCGTCTCACGGAGGCGCGAGAAGGGTGAAGAGGATCAAGATTGGAAGCAGCGAGTGATCGAAAGATGTGACTGATTGGCGATGTGGACTGGGGCTGGGGAAAGTCTTCTGCCTCTTGGGATTCGAACGCGAATACTGTACCGGCTTACCTGCCCATTGCCTAATATGTAGCCGACTTCATCGTATAGTCGGCGTAGTGCGTATGGATCCAGGAAACAAAAGATAGGCAGCTTCACAGAAAGCGGGCAAGGGAGCAAGCCAGCACGAACAGCCAATTATTGCCTTGTCCGGCTCCCCTGACCAGTCCAATACAGTAATACCCAACACAGACACCCAACACAGACAGGTCATACAAAGCCCACTATAGAGGGATACATAGAATGAATAGGGGTGCAGCTTGCATGGATTGACCCGTGATCACGCGCGGGTCTAGTGCGCTAAAGGGTGGCTCTAGGAATTAGAAGCGAAAACCTTTCGATGCCAACGTGGTCTTGGTTGGTGTGGGAAAAGGCTGTAGGGGGAGAAAAGGACTGGCCGAGACTGAGAGATCGTCTTGTGCTACATATGTACCGGGTAGGTAGAGTGTTATGTATGCTGTGCAGGAGAAGGGAATATGTAGACGCATTGGCGTTCGCCTGATGACAAGAATAGCCCGAAACCCACTTGCCGGTACCCATCCCCATGGATGTGATTGTAGACGCCTAACTGTACCTACCTGAAAGAGGTAGACAAGAGATGAGAACGGCTGGTTAACCCGAAAGTTGAAGGATGCATCTACTTAACCAAGGTAGGTGCACCTCCTTCCAGCAGTACTTACTACAGTAGTAATTCTAGGTTAGGTGGGTGCTGGGGTTACGAGGTAGGTAATATGAGGGAAACTGTACGTAACAGGCGGTGAGACTTAGTGGGCCAAAACCCTACAAGTACTGAGGTAGGTATACGTACACAGCGGTTGTGTGGGCACTTACCTACATACCTACTCATAGTAGGTAGTCGCTGGCTCCCGATTCCCGAGGCTATCTCTGTATCCACGCCAGACACGAGCGTTAAACGAAAAATCAGCTATAATTGGGACTAGGTAGGCAGAGTTAGTGATGTACTATAGGCACTTGGGTTATCTAAATGCCAACAAGCAGATGCACCTTAGCAAAAAAGTAAAATTGAGGAGGTACCAAGTAGTAAGACCACCGGGGAGTGCGTAGCATGGGGTGCTACTTTCCTACCCGAGATATGTGCGAAGTTTTAGTATCTGCAAAGTACTTATAGTAGGCAGTAGGCAGGCAGTCATAAAGGGGTGGACAGGGACTGGGTGGTGGCTAGCCTGCAATCGGGCTGGCGGATATCAGCAGTCATGCAAGGTTGATAAAGAAGTAAAGTACCTAGTAGTTACCCATCATTAATCATGGTGCCGTGAGAGCTTGCGATGCCTACTTGCAGAACCCGAGACGCCCCCTGCGACAAAGTACCTAGGTTAGGTAGGTACCTTACTTGCCGACTTTCTGAATACACAATACATGCTCATATACATGCGTTCCTTGTACTATTTAGATTAGATACCTCTTATACCTACCTACTGCTCAGAGCGTGAGTATCCACGCGCTTTCACGAGCCAAGCCACCACCTGCGAAATTGATACGACCTTGACTAGGGGCAGGGAGTTCGAGTCTGAACTGGCCAAACGCCGTCGATGAGGGCGGCTCCGGCGCCCTGTTCATGACGTTGCCCCGAAAAACTGGGCCGTATCTTCCGTCAGCCGTACCTTCTACCGCAGTAGGAAGCTCGGTGGCTCGGCTTGGTCGGTGATGAAACCAATGGGAGTTTTATTACGCCAAATGGGCTGAATGGTAGATCCTCGAAGGGTGATGTGTCAAGTCCGGGGTCCAGAACGGGATCGTGATACCTACACTTATCGTGTGCCGTATACATGTATGTATGTACATCATCTGCTCTGAATGATCCTCCATATTGCTCGAGTGTGTACATACAAGAGTAACAAATGCTTTGGCAGTAGATTAGCGGGGGCTCCGAGAGCCATAGGGTGGCGAAGAAATCGCATCCCCTCCTCAATGAGCCTTTAATTGTTGATGACTTGTTGTTCCTAGCAAGAAGCTAACCTAGTACTAGCTCGAAGCAATGTGAAAAGCGGTGGCACGTCCAAAAACAGGTGGCTACATAAAAGTCAGATGAAGCAAATAAAGTACCTACAACATAGTCGGGTCGTCTAGGCGAACCGCGCCGGAACATGAGCGACCGCTTGGGGTGTTTATCATTGCAATATGCGACGAGGTAAATTTGTTGCATGACTCGTTAATGTTGTCGTTTAAGTTCTCATTGCCATGGTGCCTGGATAGGCGCAGGTAGGTAAGCGGGCAGGAAGCAGGTAAGCCCGCCGGGAATTATCAATATGAGAGCTGACAAATTTACTGTCTCTTGTAGGTACCTACCAGGGTAGTTCTACGCTGTACAGTAGCATCTCGGGGGTAGGCAGATACTACAGCAGTACACCAGCCCCTACAGGGAAACCCGCTTCGATAGGGGTTGCTGATCGCTGGCAACTGCGGCAGGAGAAATACTACGGGAGTAGAAGTCTAAAGTTTGGAGCAATGTGTCCTTATAGTTGGGTTACCTAGTTAGTTCTGTGGCTATCCGTCTGTCTCATGGGTTTACTCCGGTGGTGTTTTATCGGCAGCGCTCGACTCGCTGATGTGCCTAGCGAGTGTGACTGTTGGGACGCTAGGCTTTTTGTCTGGTTTGGGTTGTAACATAGTAAGGTTATGTTGTATACAAAGCCAACTCCCATAAGAGGAAAAAGGGAGCGGCCCGCAAATGTGTGATCCGTGACGGGAAAACTGTGTTAGCACATAGGTGGCCATTGGCTGAGAA
>Ga0247782_1000438_pt1 | contig 28099 bp, 25 predicted proteins | sample UWRJL019104C5_FD_179928 | JGI IMG/M metagenome (GOLD analysis project Ga0247782, IMG submission 179928) | Plant litter microbial communities from Arlington Agricultural Research Station in Wisconsin, United States - UWRJ-L019-104C-5 | ecosystem: Environmental > Terrestrial > Plant litter >...
TCCTTCGAATCTAATTGCTGTGCAGAACACCAGCCTCTCGAGGCCGTCACCATGTCGCAACAGCAACAAAGGAGGAGGGCCCCATCCAGAGCCTCCACCGCCTCCATCCACAGCATCGCGACACAACCAAACCATGAACGGAGTCTTTCGGTACCCCATCATGCTAGCTTCCAAGAACAATGGTCCACAAACGATCATGGCGCTATATCACACTCCAAGGACATGCAGGTTTCTGGGCAGCAGATTGGATCACAGATGCCAACCGAAGAGATGATGTTGCGCCCGGGGCCACAAATGCCTCTAAACCAGTCTTTCTCAGTTCCGCCGGGAATGCATACGAGTTCCGCCATGTCTTTCTCTCAGCATCAGATGCTGCAACACAATTTGCCAGTTGATCAGTACGGCGCCGGTGGCGGTAGTTTCACTGATGCCGACAGCCAAATGATGGACCGTGATGATATCGAAGAAAGCGACATGGTCGAAGCTCCTCGTCAGGCTGGACAGAAGGCAGGCTCCGGTAGGACAAGTGCCAACAACGAGCTAGAGATGCGTCAGCTCTACCATGCCAATCGAGACCGGAAGCTCGAAGAAGTAGCGAAGGAATTGCATGGGAATGAACGTGGACCCAACTCAGAACGGACTCGCCAAGTATTTGCAATGCTCTGGTACGTTTGCGTGTCTCATTGAAGGTGTTTGTCTCGGGGTTGTGCTAATCCATTGTAGGATAAGTCAAGTATGTAGCAAAGGAAAAGGGTCTGTGCCCAGAGGACGCGTGTATGCCAACTACGCATCCCGATGTGCAACGGAAAGAATCACGGTTTTGAACCCGGCGAGTTTTGGGAAACTAGTCAGAGTGCTTTTCCCTGGCTTGAAGACTCGCCGACTCGGTGTCAGGGGCGAGTCCAAGTATCACTATGTTAATTTCACATTAATGGAGGACCAGCCTGAACTGAAAGAGCCAGTGAACCAGCCGACACTTCCCATTCAAAGTCAATCACAACTTGCACAGTCTTTTGGGTAAGTCCATTGCTCTGACACACCGGTGAGGGATTGACCTGATAGTTTTCGCAGCACATCGCAAAGTCACCCAACGAATTCAAATATGGCAAAGCCATCGTTGCCGTCCCCGCAGACCATCCAAACTTCCGAGCGACCTACACCCCCAACAACAATGGACAGCAAAGCCCACAGCGTGTACAATCAACCAGATGTCAACAGCATTAACCAGCTGGATTCGTCAACGACCAAAACTAGGGTGCACCTAGCTTTCCCGAGAGAGAGCGACAACATCTTCGACGAGAGCCAGCCTCTTATCCTCCCTAGTATTGAACCATTCCTACCTAATGGAACCGATCCGGACTCAGCCAAGTCTTTGGCAGCTTTGTATCGTTCTCACTGTACATCCCTAGTCGAATGCATCCGCTATTGTAAAGAGAAGACTTTCTTCCATCTCTATACATCTTTTCAAGGCACACTCACCATGCCGGTGCAGAAACTGTTTGGACACCCCAGCCTTGCATTCTGGATAGAGCAGTGCGATTTTGTGCTTTATCAAAGAATGGTACGGATTGTGGGTGGACTCACGCTGCAAGTGGTACCGAAACCTGTCATCGACACTCTACGCAGCATATCAGAGCGCTTGGTGTCTCACATTCGTGAGTCTTTTCAGGGCCAGCCGAAACATGTGGTCCAGGCTAAGGAGGCACCTGCTACAATTTTCGCTGCGCTCCTTGACCGCGCTCTTCGGGTCAACCTGACAGCACACGCGGCGGCCAATATGTGGTCCAACATAGCAAATCGCGACCAGATGTATATGGACTGGATAACAATGGTTAGAATACGGAAAGTTGCCGAGTGTGTGCCTACTCAGGGCATGGACGATCTGGTACAGGTCCTACTTGATGAAATGCGAGGCCTGTTGGATCCGATCAACGTTGCATGGGACATCGAAAGTCTTACTCTCTACGGCGAGGTGGCCCAACGGAGCGGACAGGTAACACCGATGGGTACTCTGAAGGAGGGTAACCCTCAAACTATGTTTGACCGATGGGTTCGATTCCTCCGCTCGCTCCCTGGCCGGTTCCCATATGCAACAGCTGCCGACATCGTCTGGTGTGTCCAGAGAGTTGGAACTGAAGTCATGCGTGATCTCACCATTGCCCAAGCAAAGAGCTTTGCGGCTTGGTGGGTCACAAAATGCTGGATTGATGAAATGGTTGCATTCCTAGCTGAGAAGGGTGGCTTCATGCAAAGTTCTTCTTCGACACCTTTTGCGAACGAATCGAAACGCTCCCTTTCGGCTCCTCTGGACACCACAAATCCGACCCAATCACGACACAGGCGTCACAGTGGCAGCGCAGACTCAGATTCATCGCGAGTCCCGAATGCGCAGGCTCAACCCGACCGAGCTCCGTTCCCTTCCCGACCCGACGGCCAGGACCCGCTGCAGTCAACGAACCCGGATGATAGCGGCATCGGTATCAGAACACCCGAAGAGGACTTTCACATGGATAAATTCGAGAAGTTCGACTTCCCACCAAGTCACGACCATGGCCTTCCATCTCTTGGTCTAGAACAAACAACTCCCTAGAAGCATATGCTAGCAACCACGCACTATTTAATTTACCCGGGTTAAGGAAGTCTTTCTAATATAATTACTGGCGTTTGTGGTATTTGGCACAGGCAACTAGACTTGACGAGGCAATTTCTGGTCGGGGGGTACAACTCTATTCAACCGTGGCGGGCCTGGATATGGGACCAAGAATACGGGCATGAAGTACGACGGCATGACGGTTTTAATGAGGGATGATGGTAGTCCTCTTGTATGAGTGACGGTGCAAGCTGTATCGATGGAAATGTATCAGTCAGTGGGGGCTTGTTTCGGCGAGGAATGCCTCGTTTTCGCGGCCTGGGCCCTTAAGACACGAGCTGCAGCGAGACTATATGGGTTCCCGAAATCAAGGCCACAGCGGTTGAGGAGATCTGTGCTCTCTCTCAGGTTCGAGCTTGTAGTAATGGCTTGAGCTTTGGCTTTCAATGGGCGGCTACGAAAAGATCGGAGTTGGATGGCTTGCTTGGACATAGCGTACTGAGTGTGGGGCATATATGGGGTGGTTACTCGGCCTATATTGTGCGATACCCACGGCAATACTGATGATTTTCGCTTGCAGATGACTTATGCCCGTACTGTCTGTGATGGTTGTCCGACCTCTCTTTGTGTATTTGTAAAACCGAGCTGCCGCTAGATATAGCATAGCCTTCGATGGAGTTAAATCGCCTTATCCATACATATCGACATCCTACATCCTAGCGAACTATCATGTGCTACTACTATATGTAAATGTTGGATGTACATACATGCATTGTCTATTTCTGGGTTGGTACCGTATGGCGGTAGCATGTACCACCTACATTGGTATAATCTGTACAGATCTGTAGGAGTCGGTAAATAGTTCGTCGGGGCGCTGCAAAGATATAGCGTCATCGCAGCTTAGTCAATTTGGGGCTAGTCTAGAAGGGTATGGGTGACTCCACTCTTCTGATTCCCCGCCACGACGGACCTTGACAAGTCGTAGTTTTCTGACTAGAAACGTGTATTTTTTTTCATCTGTTCCTGTTCAAGCTCCGATTCACGGGCTAGACGCAGATGAGTGCTCTAAAGAAACGGGGCGGGTTTTGAGTCTTAGGCCGTAGTCGACACTTGTCATAGCTCTACTTCCTACCGAGTCCTGAAATAAATATTCCAATGTATATCGTAAATCCAATCTAAATTCCCGTGTGCTGTCTGTCCACTTTGCCTGAAGACTGACTGCCATTGTCTATTGCCCCGCCATCGTCCATAGCCCTTTTACTCCAGTTCTGAGAGGAGTGTTGGAGACGGGCTGTGGAGAGGACACCCGCGCTCTCGAGTGAACGGTTGTGAAGGCGTCGCATTGTTCTTATTTGCCTGCCATTGGCCTCTAACTTCTCCCTGACAACTGACTATTTCATCATGACCGAAACCGAGACTCGGAGCAACACGAGCGTCCAGGGTTGGGTGGTACAAAAGTTCGGCGGCACGAGTGTTGGCAAATTCCCATGCAATGTTGGTCGCCCCTCGTTTTCGCGAACTGTGTCCTATCTTGCATTGCTAACCTTTGGCTTCGTACGCAGATTGCCCGCGACATTGTGCAGTAAGTCAAAACAATTAGTCTTCCCCGGCGTGCAACACTAAGCGCGAAGCCAGCGCGAACTTGACCTCGAACAAGATAGCTGTCGTCTGCTCGGCAAGAAGCTCGGGCAAGAAGGCCACCGGGACTACGAGTCGGTAAGCACCAAAAATGCCCTTCGACAGTCACCAACTCTCTCTAATGTTGAGGATCTGGCACAGGTTACTTGAGATTTACAAAAAGCTGCGTGACGTGGCTGCTGCAACTAGCAACGAAGTCACCAAGAACGAGATCGTCGAAAATGCCAAGACGACGATTCGCGAAATATGCAGCGACCATATCATTGCCGCTCAAGACTCGGTCAAGAACCCCCAATTACAAAAGGAGATCTGTGATAGCATACAAGGAGACTGCCAAGAGTTGGTAGATTATATCATTGCCGCCAAGCGCTTCAATCTGGAGGTCAATGCGAGGTCGAAAGACAGGGTCGTCGGATTCGGCGAAAAGCTAAGCTGCAGGTTTATGACAGCAATGCTGAAGGACAATGTTCGTGCCAAGGGCGAGCGCAAAACGTCGGATTACTACTAACCTCTTTATCTGTAGGGTGTCGACGCCGAATACGTTGATCTTTCAGATGTCTTGCATTATGATAGCACAGATCGACTCAGTCCCGCCTTTTTCAAAGATGCCGCCGCCGTTTTCCGTAAGAGGATACACGCCTGCGTTGACAGAGTACCAGTCATTACCGGTTTTTTTGGCAATGTCCCTGGGAGTCTGATGGACGGCGATATTGGTCGCGGTTATACGGATCTGTGCGCGGCCTTGGTGGCGGTAGGGCTAAACGCAGAAGAACTACAAGTATGGAAAGAAGTGGATGGCATCTTTACTGCCGACCCTACCAAAGTTCCGACTGCACGGCTATTGTCCTCGATCACGCCGTCAGAGGCAGCCGAGCTGACATTCTATGGTTCGGAAGTCATTCACCATTTGACTATGGATCAAGTGGTCAAAGCCCAACCGCCGATACCCATTCGCATTAAGAATGTCAAGAATCCCCGGGGAAGCGGTACGATTGTCGTGCCTGACCCCGTTCAGTCACCGGCACAGCAGATCAAGCGGTCTCGGCCGTCGGACGCTTCGCTACGAAAAACACCGAAACGCCCTACAGCCGTCACCATCAAAGATAACATCACAGTTATCAATGTTCATTCAAATAAGCGCTCCATATCCCACGGGTTCTTCGCCAAGGTCTTTTCCATCCTCAACAACCATAGGATATCAGTAGACCTCATCTCCACTAGTGAGGTACATGTATCCATGGCTATCCATCAGGTCAGCTCATCCATCCATCACTTTGAAAAGGCCAAGGAAGAGCTGGAAGAATGTGGCGATGTCAGCATCCTCCTAGACATGGCCATCTTGAGCCTGGTCGGCGCCGAAATGAAGAACATGGTTGGCATCGCCGGCCGTATGTTCTCGACGCTGGGTGAGCACAATGTCAACATTGAGATGATATCGCAAGGTAAGTTTAACAGCGTTTGTTGTTCTTTCCGAGTAAATGACTAACGAATACGGAAAATAGGTGCTAGCGAGATCAATATCTCTTGCGTTGTAGATGCGAGAGAGGCTACAAGAGCGATGAACATACTACATACAAACCTATTTACATTTCTAGAGTAGACAAAAAGTGGCGTCCTTTTTCTGGTTTGCAGCGTGATGCCGGCACATCTATAGAGCAAAAGAAAGACAGATAGGCCCGGCTCCCAAGTCTTATGGGTCAGAGTATGGTTGTTTTGATTTGTTTACAGCATTGGAAGGACTAGCATTTGGGCAATAAAACGATACCTACGTACGACGCCGTCCTTGATTAAGCAACAATGATAACTCATCTTGGTTGCTTTTTGTGCGTGTTCTTTTCACCTTGTAGTATGAGATGGAGGGCGAGTCATGAGTTAGCACATGCATGTGCACACCTTTACAAGGGGCAATGTCCAGTTCAATACCCTAGTATCCTACTTGTTGGTTTAGAGATGCACTAAGAAGGCAATTCCAACTCGTTCAAAGGTTGTCTGTTAGATATATATGTCATCACCAATGACGCTATAGAGAATTTACCTACTTGAGCACAGCTTATAACTGCTTAACACACCCAAAGAATAATCTTTTGTAAGAAAATAGCTGAATTGCTTCCTATTTAAAGTGATTAACTATACTTGTTACGTTACTGTAAATAAAGGAACTCCTGAATTGTTGAAGACAAGTACAAGAAACACGTTTGTTTTTGTTCTGTTACTCCGGTCTATAATCATGCCATCCGGTACCAAAGAGGCGAACGAGAAATTCAGAGAGGGCGTCGAGAAGACTAGGGCCGCCGCTGAACGTGTGTCTTTCTACCTCTGCCCTGCCTCTGTTGCTTGCGATGCGATCTCCGAGGAAGAAGAAAAAAAGGAAAGGAAAAAGAGATACACAGGAGACAGATGAAGAGAGAGTAAATGGATAAACGATAAAGGCTAACGATGTGCAATCCATTTTCGGTTCCCTTCTATAGTCAAGACCAACTTCGGCACCGCTGGTCCAGGAGGCTCTCTGCCTCCCAAAAGCATGTCGAATCCAAAGACCGGCGACTATGTCAGGAAGATCGCAAAGGGCGATACCCAGTCCTCGACCTATAACCCTGGATTCTTTGGCGGGACAAATAAGGGGTAGGTAGAGGAAATGGGGTGATAAGATGGTGATTTGGTTCGTGGTGCGTAGTGTGGTATAAAATTGAATTGGCTGCACCGGATATATATGTGATATTTTGTTATGCACATATTGTTGTTGCTTGGATCCATGTACTACGGGGTGCAAGAACCCTATAAGATTGTGAAAAATGATACGTCATGGATGGAGTTTATTAGGCCATCAAAAGGGTGTCACTTATCGGGAATTATAGAAAAAAAAAGCATTTAATGAGAGTAGAATTGGTAGTGCGTGATACGAGAGACGTTGGAATAGTGCATATATTTCTTCTCGAGCGAGTTGGCAGTACTGGGATGTCGGTGATACTATGTCATCTTGCTGCCAATTAGCTATAAATAAGAAAGCAAAGCACGGAAAACCATTAGCGCAGTTAGGAATCGAACCCATCTCCACACTTGTAACTGAACTCTCTGGCAGACTGTTACACCTACAGATAAGAATCGACAAGGGCAATGTTCCAAAATCACGGTTTGCGTCGGTGCACGCATGCAGTTGGCCGGCGTATTCCTCCTGACCTGCCGAATCAACTGCACTCTAATGTGGAGAAGGGTGAACGAGCCTCTATTTACCTGCCGAGAACTGAAGATAAGAAACGTGTTATATAAGTTCGAGGAGGAGTTTATGAGCATATTAGACACCGCCAACATCAAGATCAGCTAACTGGGGTTGGACCTTGTTGATATTTTCATATAATAATAATGTCGCTACATCCGGACTCCAAGATCATCATCATAGGCTCAGGCGTGTTCGGCCTCTCGACGGCTCTCTGGCTTGCGCGGTCCGGATACCGTCATGTCACCGTCTACGACATGCAAGATACGGCGTCGACCGGGTACGATCCCGGCGCTGGTATAGATTCTGCGTCTGCTGATAGTGAGCATATCATTGTTTAACTCATATTTATCTCTATCAGTGCCCTTTTCTTGTCCGTTATAATACGATATTCGATGAATAGTATGAACTACTCAGCGTTATCATGAATCTATATGCCTTTGATCTCTCCCCAGCAGTTCCAATCTACCTAGATTGGGTACGTACTGACATTATACCTTCCGCAAAAATCAAAAGTCAACAAAATCATCCGCTTCTCGTACGGCGAAGAGATAGAATACCAGCGTCTTGCGTTCCAAGCCGCCGAGATCTGGGAAGAGTGGAACCGAGAAATAGCTAGCTTGAACCATGAAGAACTGCCCGAGGTGTTGCGCCGGGGCGAGAAGAAGCTCTGGTATAAGTGCGGGTTCCTCCGCATGGCGGCCGGGCCCGAGTTTGCCGACTCGGAAATACAGACGCTGAGGAATATGGAGCTGGAGGGGATCAGGGATACGCAGTTTAAGAGTGATGATGATGCTGGTGAGTTTTGTCCTTTTTCAGGCTCTGGGATCGTGTGCCTTTCTGGAAGTCTGTATGTCTACGGAAACCATGATACGGGTTACATCGAAGACGCGCTGAAGTCGTACACCTGAATGTTATGCGTTCTAATGTACATCTCTAGATATCTAGAGGGCGATGCGTAACGGTTGGGCCCATAAGCTCGATGTCTGCCGGCGACAAGAAAGACTTGGCGTGCACAAAGCCGTCCTCGATTCGTCAGCCGGCTTCGCTGTCGCGTATAAGGCTTGCGCATGGGCTCAGCGGCTAGCGAAGAAAGCAGGTGTAGAGTTCATACTGCACCCCACGAAAGGCAAGGTGGTAAGTATTGAGACGACAGGTGCCAACAACAACAACAACAACAACAACAACAACAACAAGCGCACTACTATTTGGACGGCCGATGGGTTAGGCCATGAGGGAGATTTAGTTGTGGTAGCTGGTAATGATTCATTTACTTTCGTTCCTAAACTCTGGGATCGGCACCTACTGACGACAGTCCGGTTCAGCCGGCGGGTGGACGGCGGGCCTAATACCTGAAGCCGATGGACTCATAGAAACGACCGCTGGCTCCGTGGTAACTATTCAGCTGCCCGCGAACCGAAAGGATCTCTGGGAGCGATTCTCACCCGAAAATTTCCCTGTCGTGACGTGGGGAATGGAGGAAGGAAAGGACATTTACAGCTTTCCTCGCGACGAGAACGGCGTTATCAAAATTGGATACAGGAAAACGAAATGGACAAACTATAGTAATGTCGCGGGCGGGAAGAGGCTATCAGTTCCTAAAACGGCGCACGTTACGGAGGATAAGGAGGCCAGAATACCCATCCCGGCGCTGGAGGGTATTGAAGGTGTGTACCATATGATCGTTGCTGAGTGCCGTAGACTAAAACAACTGTCTGACCTAGAATACATATCAACAAACCTCCCAGAATTAGCAGAGCTACGCCTATCTTCTACGTGGCTTTGCTGGTACACGGACAGCATCGACAATTCATTCGTCGTAGACTTCGTGCCTGGTCGTCCGCGCGTCGCGATCTGTTCGGGCGGCAGTGGTCACGGGTTTAAATTCCTCCCTATCCTCGGCCGAGAAGTAGTGAAGATCCTCGAAGGAAAAGCAGGTCAGACGGCGTATAGTACTATGTGGAAGTGGAGGACTGCTGCTCCTGGAATGCAGAGAAACGGGCTAGAGGAGGGAGAGGACGGCCCGAGAATTCTGGATAGACAGCAGATGGCGGGTCCGGATGATTGGGCTTTCTGATCCCCTGATTGTTCTGACACGCGTCGTCATTTCTATTTCATACCTCATAGCAGCTACAAATTAACTGATATTAACAGCTTTGAATTAAAAGATCTGAAGTAAAGCAGTCGGCTTGCCATGAACTGTTAGCCTAATAGTAATTGAATTATCTACGACTGCCTATATAAGTCCTCGTGAGATTATTCTCAATTATCTTCATTGAAGCAAGCGTTATCGGACCGCTTAATGACTCTTGGGCTTGCTATTGATATGTGGATGTATGAATCGACTTCCTAAACTCATTGTCGGCGAAGCCGAATGCTCACTCTGCTGTCCTGTCAGAGTCACGTGACAGTAATAAACATTGACCCCGCCCCCACCAAGCCAGTCGCAAATTGAGTAAGTGGGTGGTCGGTACGTTGTACATTGACCCCTCCGTAACGCGGCCTGGGCTTGGGTGACTCAATCCAAAAAAAAAAATATTACCCCGCCACGAATCGTCGCGGGAGTCTGGGGAACTTCAATTCTATATTCACACAAAGTTTTAATTGTCTTTCGAGACGTTAACCTCATCATGTCGTCGCAACCGGAAGCAGACCAGGCTCAGAAGCTCTACGACGACCCCGTCACTGGGGAGAAGGTCTCCAAGACTGAGCTCAAGCGACGACAGAAGCAGCGCGAGAAGGCACAGGCCAAGGAGGCTAAGGCGCAAACAAAGCCTCAGGTCGCTGAGAAGAAGGCAGCTGCAGGTGAAAATGCTGAGGAGGAATTGAACCCAAATGTACGTCACAGATGATGCGCAAATCAATATGCGCTGCCACCTCACCTTGACCTTTGACCTAAGGTGTCTTGACTAACACGCAATGCTAGCAATACTTCGAACTCCGTTGCAAGCAGATCGAACACCTACGAGACGACCGAAAGATAACCCCGTACCCCCACAAGTTCCAAGTGAACACCAAGCTTGTCGATTTCGTCAAAGAGTACGAAAACATCGAATCCGGCCAGAGCAGAGAAGATGTTGAGATACGTGTTGGTGTGCGGATTATGTCTCAGCGCTCCTATGGCGCGTCGCTGAGATTCTACGACTGCAAGGCTGAGGGTGTATCCATTCAGATTATGTGCGATGCGAAGAACGCGGCGGACGTTCCCTTCGCTGAGCAACACGACCATCTGAGACGCGGAGACGTGAGTAGGGCTTGGGCTGCCTTTTATCCCTATTTAAAAAGCCAAACATGTCGCCTCTAGGTCAAAAGAATTTTCTTGTCGCTAACTCGTGAGATGTAGTGGATCGGTGTTATTGGCTTCCCCGGACGCACCAAGCCCAAGTCTCGCGAAGTGGGCGAGCTAAGCATTTTCGCCCGTCAGGTCATTCTCCTTACCCCTTGCCTTCACCAACTACCCTCCAGCCACTTCGGCCTCAAAGATAAGGAACAGAGATATCGTCAAAGATACCTGGATCTTATCCTGAACGACACGACGCGAACTACTTTCATTCGAAGAGCTAAGATCATCGGATATCTCCGCCAGTTCCTAGACGATCGAGATTTCCTTGAAGTCCAGAGTACGTGATTCCTATATCCATATTTGTTTTTCTTTCACGGGGTATTGCCAATTGTCACTGCGAATGGTGATCACTAACTGATGACATTGTACAGCACCCATGATGAATAAGATTGCCGGAGGTGCTACCGCTCGGCCGTTCAAGACTTTCCATAACGATCTGAATATGGAACTTTACATGCGTGTTGCTCCAGAGCTGTACTTGAAGCAGCTTGTTGTGGGTGGTCTCGAACGTGTGTACGAGATTGGTCGACAATTCAGAAACGAAGACATCGATTTGACACACAATCCCGAATTCACTACCCTCGAGTTCTATTGCGCCTTCTTTGATGTTCACGACCTGATGGATTTCACCGAAGAAATGATTAGTGGGCTTGTCAAGTCCGTCACTGGCTCTTACAAAACCATATTCCACACAGTAGATGGCAAGGAGCACCATATCAACTGGGAGCGGCCATGGCCTCGTATTAAGATGATCCCTGCCCTTGAGGAGGCCACTGGAACCAAGTTCCCTCCTGCTGATCAGTTCTATACTGAAGAAAGTCTCGAATTTTTCAAGGGTCTGATCAAGAAGCTGGGAATGACAATTTCAGAGCCGGTAACGACATCGAGAATCATTGACAAGCTCACGGGCGATTACATCGAGTCACGTTGCATTTCCCCCACTTTTATCACCGGCCATCCCATGGTGTAAGTTCAAGGCTCCATTGTCCCTATAGAAGTCAAAATTACTGATAGATTGGTAGTATGTCTCCCCTAGCTAAGGCTGATCGCGCTATCCCTGGAATTTCCGAGCGATTTGAGGTCTTCGTCGCCACCAAGGAAATTTGCAATTCGTACACAGAGTTGAACGATCCTATCGATCAGAGAAGGAGATTCATGGAACAGGCCAAGGATAAGGAGAAGGGAGACGTGGAGGCCCAACTTATTGACGAGTATGTCCTCGGGATGATACTATAGAAAATTGGCTTGGTAGCTGACTATCTTAAACAGGACGTTCTGCGAGGCGCTTGAGTACGGTCTCCCCCCTACCGGTGGATTCGGATTGGGTATTGACAGAATGGTCATGTTCTTGACGGACCAGTACAGGTATGTCAACTAGAAGTTTTACAGTTGAACATATACTAACCATTTCACAGTATCAAGGAAGTTTTGACCTTCCCTTTGATGAAGGATGTCGATACTAGCTCCAAGGACGCCACCGACGCTGTGGCCAAGCTTGCGGTAAATTAAGACAGACGATGTAATGAAAAACGGGAAATTGGCTGCTGGCAATAAGAGAGCGCATGCGTTCAATTCATGAACTTGTAGAAGAAAGCCATATTGATTGGTCGTAGCTAGATAGCGATGAGAACTTTGTAGTAGACCAAAACAAATGAGGTCATGAATAGATTTGTGTTCTGAATGCCGGACATAACTGAGAGCTAATTACTGTAATAGCCAGAGAAGAGGGGTTATCTGTGGTTACATAGGTATCTAACTTACATAACCCGGACGATTAGTCAGCCTACTTTAAAGTGACATTCACAAGTTAGATGACTTTAACTTTGCTCATAACATAGGCGCTCCTTTATGAATATTACATGTAGTAGTTTTCATTTATGATTATTAGGGGTATACATAATCAACAGCTCTCTCTTTAGTCCCAGCCCCGATAGACATGCGTCTCCGGCGGTGGAGGTGGTTGGGCCCTCTTATTCTTGATCGCTTTATACGAGAACCAGGTGCCGACGGCGGTGGCTATGAAACCGAGGACACCGACCACTATACCGACGATCTCGCCCGCGTTGAGTCCATCATCACCACCACCTCCTCCATTTTTGTCGTTGCCGTTGTTGCTGTCGTTGTCATTGCTGCTGCTGCCGCCAGATGAAGAAGGGGCTGGAGTTTGTCCACCGGCGCCGCCGTCGGCTCGGGTATTACTGGATGAATCTTGCCTCGAATTAGAAACCACTGGCGACGAAGAAGTCTTGTGTATAGTCTGAGGTTGAGATGAAGAAGCCGAGGACGAGCTGGAGAAATTTGCATCTATTTTATCGCGCATGTATCAACCCCCGTCCTAACATTCTTCCAGGCAGACCCGCGAGGTTCGCGACCCAGCTCAGGGCCCGCCACGGCGAGACGATTCCTCTCTGGGCTGCCGAGGAGACGGTGACTGTCGCCGTGACGGTGACAGTGACGGTTGATGGAGGAAAATAGTTATCATCCGTACCTGAAGAAGTAGGTGTTGGCGCAGGAGGCTCGGTCGTGAACCCGGCCTTGGTGCAGTAGGCGTCGTAGATAGAGACGGCGACGCTAATATCGAGGGTGTTCTTATCGCACCTGTCGCCCACGCAGCTGCGCAGCCAGGAATCACCCTTGGGCTGCAGGTCCGGCCGGCAGAGACACTCGTTCTGGATGTCGGACGCGTCGCATCCTATATTCTCTGCTAGGTAGTCGGGCCCGCTCCACGCGCCGAGGTAGAAGCAATCCTTCGCGCACGGCCGCTGCGATTCGTAGGCGGGCGATTCTGTCAGGGAGGCTGTTACTGCTTCCGCTGGGTTGGTGAATAGGAGGAGGAGAAGCAACGGCGATAGAAGAAGGACAAGGAGGGAGGAGGCCAGTGGTATTATGCGAATCATGGTTATTTGTTTTGGTTTATTTTGTTGATTGGATACGTATGAGGAGGACCGATTACATCATTCAGTCAGGACAATGTGTAGGTATCCGTATCCGGGGCCGGAGAGACAAGAAAACCAGTTGAAAAGTTTGTCAAAACGTACGAAACGCGACACACAGAACAGCTGGGTTAGACACATAGGTGAGACAAGATACAATTCAATCTGCCTAGATTCGAATGGGGGTGGGGGTGGGAGAAATATACCAAGAAATCCCGTCGTCGCTTGGCTTCATGAGTGGATAGAATCCTTCTAGACGATCTCAGTATAGCTCTTCTGACCCTGTCCATGTAAGTGTGGCCCCAATCTCTGCTTGGTGCCTTTATTTTGAAAAGTGATGCTACTTATTCATGTTAAGTGGGTAAGTTGTATATCCCCTTGTCTGACGTCGCGATGCGATGCGATGCCTCATCACACAGTCTTCGCCTCGTGTAACTCATCTTAACCGCCCCCCTTTCTCTCTCTCGCTCTATCTCTTATATGTGCGTTGTTCCTGGCTTCTAAGAATAGATAGGTAAGGTCAGGTATCATAACGTACCTACCCTACTTAGTCGTTCAGCTGAAAAGAGGCGATACCATATTACCATATAAATAAATTATTATAGTTAAACTTCCCGCAGGAAGACAGACAAGACATTCCCTTGGCTACCCAACGTTGGCGCTAGGAAAAACTTCCACCTGCCAAAGAAAGCTAGCGCATTACTAGGAACAAGAGGAGAAAGTCTACTATAGTAGGCTGCCAAGTGTTGTCTAAACTTAAAGTGCGACGGTGAAACCGCCTCGTAGGCTATTATGGCTGGGCGAACGGGGAAAGAAAAAGAGGGATGGATGTGCCCAGGTAGGGAAAGTTCGTCCTTTGAGTTCTACCTATGTAGCTTCACTAGAAAGCGTGAGTCAAAACAAATAGGTAATAGAAGCAATAGTCCCTTTAGATAGGGGTGTGGTTTGAGTGTATTATACATCCCTTGGTTATAAGTCGATCATCTAGATTCCCTTTCCTCAGCTTCCGTTCTGTTTTACTTATAGATGCTTATAAACGCTTACAGACGCTTATAGAGTACAGTTCTAGTAAGATTTTGCGCTTACTGCGTTCAGGTACGGCTATATTAACGAGAACGAGAGAAAAAGGAGCGAATCAATTCCTAAGAGAACAAAAGCAAAAGATACGGTCATAACTCATCAATCACATGATCGGGCTCCTCCATGTACGTAAACGGTCCTTCCCACTCGGATTCTACATTGTTCATCACCATATTCCTCCATCCCTCAATATCGATACCAGATGAGTCGAAGTGTAGTATATCCTGCATGGAAACCTCCTGTAGGAGACGGTTCAGCTCGTGGAACCTGTGCGTGCCACCGAATGCGTCCCTGTCTACGTCTGTAGAGGTGGGGGACGCGTTCTCCATGCTTGTAATAATCACGTCCTGCATGTCACAATCTGGCATTTGCTGTTCCGTCACCATCCTCTCAGACCCTCCATAGGTCTGGTCCGCGCCAACATTGTCCGTTGTGCTTGTTCTAGTGAAGTCATGGCCCCTAGTCATCGCCGGCCCTCTGTAGTTGGTTTCTGAAGAACTCACTGCTGTGATCTGGCCAATGACACCGCCTTCCTCGGTGGCATTATCAGGGCCTTGGATTATGCCGTCGCGCAAAAGATCAGGGGATGTAGAAGCTGTGGCCTCCCACCACACACGCCAACTCTCCAAAGATTCGTCATCAGAGCTGTAATCAGACCGGGTAAAAGGAAGCGAGCGAACAGTATCATCGTCATCGTCATCGTCATCGTCATCAAAGCCGTAACCATACCAGGCATACGGACGCGAGGCAACAATACCATCGTCATCGTAATCGGCGGGGAAATCGGAATGAGCGGAGATATCACTAGACAGGGCCAAGCTATGCCAGTCATACCCAGTCATATAGTAAGAGGCATTTTCGAGTGGTTCGACTGTCTGCTGTTTACGCCTCCAGAGTCGTATATGCCATTGGTCCTGTTCTTTATCGTAGTGGAAGCGTGCGTGGCTGTCCACAAAGGTCCCGTTCCTGTATATGCATTTGTAGAGGCGCTCATCAGTATCATTCCATGACCCATACTGCCGAATGTAGCCAGCGAGAGCGTAATGGTGTTGGCTAGCCGCTAAAGCAACAGACCACACATAGTATATTCGCATTTCACCAGTGATCTTGGCGCCCATTTCTAAGAGGAGCCCGACCATGTCGACCTTCCCGTTCAATGCTGCTGTCTGAAGGGCTGTATGATAATCACCAGGCATCGGTTGAGCGTTAATATTAACGCCTTGTTCAATCAGTAACCTAGCCATTGGTAGGTTCGCTTCTCTTACAGCCATGTTCAATAGTCGCGGCAAACCCGCTAGTTGGTTTGGGGGATCCACCAAGGCTCCTCGGTCCATAAGCAACTTGACAATTCCCGTATGTCCCCTGAGAACCGCTGCCTGCAGTGGGGTTAAACCACGAGGTGGCGCATAATCTATGTTTGTCACCTTGCCGAGGAGAATGTGAACTAACTCTAAGTTACCCTGGGCCGCAGCTGCAGCCAGAGGGCCAAACGGAATATGCGATCGATGAGACAAAGCAACGAACTCCAAGGAGTCGACTAAGTCGAGGTACTGGCGTGCCCTTTCTGCGTCCCCACTTCTGATGGCACGAGAAAGGAGAACTTGACGGCACGTCAACTCTAAGCCAGTCAGAGGGAACTTCGAAAATATTGCCGCCCGAATCTTTTCCAAGGCTGCGCAATCCGGGACTACGTTGTCTTCGTCAAATATCCACAGATCTATTGGGTGGAGAACAAACCCTCGTTGGAGCATGAATTCAACGAGGTTCATGTTTTGGGAACGAAGCGCCGCCGACAATGGCGTGTTGTAATCATTCGGCCAGCAACTACAAGCTTCGTCCCCCGGATTGCCCCGCTCCCGTTCCCGAATATATGGCAAGTCTTCCAGGGGCTCGAGCGATAGATCCAGATCTCGCGGGCAAATGAAGTCATGATACCACGTCCTGGGTATTCCTGAGGCCGGGAGAAGTGGTTCGTCTAACATTAGATACACAAGGTCCCAGTTACATCTCTCTATAGCACATATTAAGGCCATGGATTCGCGTCGGTCGAGTTTTCCACGAGGCCGGGATTCCGTGAGTAGTCTCACCAAGGAATAGTCTAGTGAATCGAGGGCTGACTCTATGGCGAATGACAGAGCTGAAGACGTATAAGGGCCTCCCGAGAGGAAATAGGCCCGGGTCGCTTCTATGTCCCCTGCTTCTATTATGTCTCGCAAAACTGCCTCCGAGTACCCATTAATGGGGAAAGTGCTCTTGATCTTGGACAAAATGGCAGGAACAACAGCGCCATTATTCGTAGATTTTGCTCGCACCAATTCTCCGCCGTGTAGTTTCGAGTAAGGCAGAAGGAGCTCGGCTACAGGCACATTGTCATGACGCTCGAGGGCGAACTGCAGCGGACTTGAACATCTCGTAGGCAGTAGCCAAGGAGTCGAAGAGCACACATTTCGCCGCAGATACGAATCTGAATATGTATCTTTATAACCCGATTTGAGGTACCGCACTTTGCAGTCAGCGCCGCCGTCGATGAGTTTCTGTACCAGATTCACATTCCTATAGTATGCTGCAACATGTATTGGAGCGGGTGCCGGTATTTTGCGTACTCCGTCTTGTTGTGTTGGACCTACGCCCGCGCCTGACCTCAGCAACATGTTAGCGATCCTGTTGTCATGATTCCATGCTGCTGCAACTAAGGGCGTCATGGCGACCAGAGAATACGCCCTTTCCCACCCCTCGTTGAGATCCAAGTCGGTATTTACTTCTAAGATCCTGGACACTGTATCGACATCTCCAACTAGGCACGACAGGATAAGAGCCTGTTTGATTACGTTCAAACAGGAAGTTGCACGAATTCCAATTGGTCATCGTAATACGTTGGTAGGAATCCTTTCCTCATAGACAAGTTTATGAGGCCATCGGAACCGTTGATGATGCGCGCTCCCGAGTCCAACATAATCTTGGCAAGACGCAAATCAAGTTCCGACGTGGCCCACTCCAAGCCCGAAGATTTAAAATCCGAAACGGGTGTGTCGTAATAGAGCGGCACTTTTTTATGGTCGAAAGAATATATAGTTCTTACGTAGCAAGAAATTTTGTAATCAGGATGTACACCAGATTGTAGAAGACGCAACACGAGTACGTAGTCTCTGTTTCGGAGTGCACAACCATAAACTGCTTCTTTGATCGTCTCCGTAGATACGCAGGTGTCGGAGAGCATAGTCGATATTATTTCTGGATTGGAGTGCGACACCGCTTGTAGAAGAGGCAGCACGAGTTTGTCATTCCAGGAGTGGTTGCCAATGGTGTTCGAGAGGCGGAAGAAAATAACTCGAAGTAGTTTTGTGACCATATCCAGGGAGGATGTGTTTCTTTTCAAAGCCTCGTCTTTTTTTTCTCTATCCACATCGTTTTGTGGAATTAAATGGATGAGATGATTAATTGTCTGTAAAAGCTGTGATGGGTTGTTTTCTCTTCTATATTGTTCTAGAATCGTGTTCTCCCCTTTATTTTTGGGAGAATACTGAGACCAGCCAACTAGAATAGCAGGTAATGTGTTATCTGGGTAAGCGCCAAGCGCAGCGAAGAGATTCCTCAAAAGGCCAGCTGGATCGCGCAGTGCTGGCAGTGAATTAGCAGGGGTTCCCTTGACATAATCGAGGACAGTTACTTACTGGGTAATATCCTGTCTTTGAATTTGAACCAAGGAAGAGTGCTCGGCCATGAACACTCTAGGTTGATAACAGGAGGAGTCTGGACCTGAATCATTGCCCCTGCGGGTATCTCAGGACTGGCCACTAAAATACACTGGTTAGACTTGGATCAGCGTGAGGCTTTCCATTGACTTACCTCTTCGCCCAAACTCCTTAGCAGTAGGGATACCGACATATCTTTGTGTTTCTCTGCGTACTCTTTCCAAAGAGATGGGCTTTTCGAGGAGAGTAACCGCAGAGGGTTTTCCCGCTCGCTTCCTGAGCTGATGTGCGACATACTGCCATGCTTCTTTGGATGCATTCTTCTTGATACGCCATTTTTTGAGTTGGTAGTGATATTGGGCTTTGCTATATTATCATGTTCAGTATCATTGCAACAAAAGTATTAATACAAGCTGCACTCACGTCTTAGTGAAGTTATGCTTCTCCTGCATATAAGAAATCACTCGAGGTAGTGGCTTGTTCTCAACCAAAAACAGGTTCAGTATGGTCGCCTTGTGGTCATCCCAGTCGTTAGAGGCCATGGCTATCCTACCTCACTGACCTAGATAGTCCTGTTAGTATAGTTGTTACCTAAAGAAAGAAGAAAATACATCCGGGGTTGAGAATGGCAGACCTACAGTCTAGAAATATTAAGTCAATGACCTTATGCGTCGAATACTACTACCACTCCCACCCCCGTGAGACCAGCTGATGATTGGTTCCTTCCAAAGTATGAACAGACAATACTATACAACAATAGTATTGCTTGATGTGACCGCTGATTGGATGATAACAAAACTCGAATGCATATCATCTAAGTGTTTCCTTACTACCCTAGTACCTACGCCCCTAGTACCTAGGCACCCACCTACCTGCATGTGGTCTGCATGGTGATGGCCTCCATACCAGGAGCCGGACTGGAGCTATATAATTGCAGTATTCACTTACGAGTATCTGTGGTACCTAGGTACTTTACATAGGTATCTACGTGACAAAGGCCCTTGGCGTGGCGATGACTGGCGATTATCCCCCCTATCGCCCCAAGTTACTCCAATGTACACACCGAAAAAGCTCAGGCTGTGGCTTCAGCTCCATTCCATGTGCCAGAATTCGGTGACCAACCCCAACATGGTTCTCTGCGCGATTACTCCAGAGAGCTCACTCTATGTAGCAGTAAGACAGGGCCAAGGATCTCGAGTGCTGCTATTGGTTGCTGCCAAAAGCAGAACTCCTCCGGCTTCAGGCTCGCAGGAACTACGGTGCCAACGATTATAATTGGCTGCCGTCAAAACCAGACTATCTTAGATCGAAAATATATAGATGTTTGTGATGATTTGTGTCAATATACTGCCACCGGATTACTTTTGATCGCATCAATCTTACAAGTTACAAAGCAAGAATAAAAGTATTTAAGCAAGGCCATCGCGCAGATCAGAGAAAGTGAGAAGAGACAGTATGAACCCTTTTTCTGAACATCACCAAGAACACCGCCATCTTCAGAGTACCTTTAGGCTCGCGAAGCATAAGGGATAGTGAAGCAATGGATAATACAGGTTCGTGCATCCAACGTAATCCTGGGCAGGGTCTCATTGTTGGACTGACCTGAAGATCACTTTTGAATGTAGCATCCTCGAGCACCAACTCGACTACTCCACAACAGGAACGGCCAAACCACCTGCACGAGCCTCAGCCCAAGCCACAACCGAAGCCACGACGGGAACCCCGACCCAAGATGTCTAAGAGAGCCAATCGCAAGAAGCAGCAAGAAGCCGACTTGGCCGGTATTGGAGCCCAATTTCTAGAAGTAGGTCAGAGCTACACCTGCATATCTACACGTATGCTCCCACTTAGGCACCTTACGTAGTCTAATATCTCGGGACATCTAGGGGACCCAGTAGGAGGTACTCCGTTACGGAGTTGTTTTTTCATCCATCTTTTTATCTGTGCCCGGCACTTGTTGTCACTGTCAATTTGTATCTGCGCCGAGTTGGATCCATCTTGATACTAGAGGTAGCACATGTGCCAATGGCTAGGCTATAGGAGTATGAGGGACTCTTGGACATTATGATTGGAGAGCTTTGCCTTTTCCGAACATGACTTGGGCATGCACAAGAAGTGCGAGGGAAAGCGAAAGTTTCTAAGTTAATATCAGATGCCCTTGAAACTCTATTTTGAAATCCTGCGATTCTATTGGCCTAGAGAAGTTCGCAAAAAGCCGATTGGCTAAAACCACAGCAGTAAAACGTTAGGCCTTGATACCAAAGGGCGGCGGCAGCAGGCACGAAGTAGTCAACAAATGTAAGGGGCGCTGTCAAGGGGGTTCTAATAGGTATACACACACACACACTCTCTCTCTCTCTCTTAAATTAAAAGGCCAGGGGCACTTTGATTTACAGCGTATTAAATGGAAGCTTTGAAGTCAAAGCTTTCCATTTTAGCGCCAGGGTTGCCTGGCGCTACCGGGTCTCTTACTCTGTGCTATTCATTGGTTTTTGCTAGCCTTCTAATGAAACTAACTGTTCAATAAGCACTAGTTAACTTCTATGTGCACTGTAATTTTGTGTCACTGTACTGATCTATTCGATTCCACCTTTATATATATTTGACAGAATACTGTATGATATTTCGATATGGGAAAAGATGATAGTTGTGAGATTCTTCTATACAGCAGTGACGTGGAATTGTCAGGTGGTGACGACTGTTCATCCTTGTCAACAAGTAGCCATACATTACCTAATCTCGCACTTAGATAAGATTAGGTAAGCGCCTTCGAAACTTGGTCGCATCAGCGCCACTCCGTAGCCAGTGCTTGCGCCCAATGGTGGAAAGTTTATGAGGAAGCATCTTCGATGTTTGCCTACCACTTACACCTCACAGGGCATCTCACGATCTGTCAATCTGCAGAGGATTGCCACTACCTTTCGCAAAGGATCTAAAACTTGCGGAGCCGAGCGGACAACTCAATTAGAACCACGATAACCTCGGTATCGTCAGTCAACCTCTAATTCGCCAAGATGCCGAAAGCAGAAGCCGGCTCGGTCAAAGACCTGAGCAAAAGGATGAAGATGAAAGGGCTGCAGCGTCTGCGGTTCTACTGTCAGGCTTGCGAGCGCCAGATGAGGGACGAGGTACGGTCACAAACTTTCATGCATGGCAAATGGGCACTAACTCGAGGCTGCGACATCAGAACGGATTTAAGCAACATACCATGAGCGAAGGTCACGTTCGACAAATGATTCTCCTTGGTGAAAATCCGAAAAGACATATCGAAGACTTCAGCAAGCAGTTTCTCCGTGACTTCACACAGCTGCTACGTACATCCCACGGCGAGAAGTCTGTTCATATAAACCATTTTTACCAGACCTACATTGCGAACAAGGTAGGTCCCCGTGGCGCATTCCGTCCTGTCATTTGACAGAATGACTGACGTGTGATTGTGTCACAGGAACATATACACATGAACGCTACGAAATGGCCATCACTTACCGAGTTTGCGAAATACCTGGGTAGGGAAAGCATATGTAGGGTCGAAGAGACAGACAAGGGGTTACACATTGCTTGGATCGATGACTCGCCTGAAGCGCTACGTAGGAAAGAGGCAATCCGTCGCAAGGAGATGCAAGATAAAGGAGACGAGGAGCGTGAGCAGCGAATGCTACGCGAGCAAATTCGTCGCGCCAAGAAGGAAGCCGGTGGGCAAGCGCAAGACGAAGCGGAAGGCACGGCCGAAAAGTTGCTGATGAGGCAAGAAGGCGAGAAAGTCAAACTTTCGTTCGGAGCGAAGCCGGCAGCCGAGACAGATACGTCCTTAACGACACTAGCTACAGCGGAGACATCTGAGTCACCGAATTCTCAAGGCGACGGCTCAAAAGCCAAACAAGCGGCTCAGCCTACTGCATCAACCGGCGCTTCCACAGAGAAGCCCACTGCTGCCCCTATCTCTATGAAGATGACGACAAAGCCAATGACTAAAAATGTTTTTGCGGCTGCTAAGAAGAATGCCTTGGCAAGTGGATCTAAGAAGACATCTGTCTTTGAGCAGCCGAAAAAGATGAGTGAAGCAGAGCGGATCATGAGAGAAGAGCAAGAAAGGAAACGGATGCGCGAAAGCTCAGGTTTCGGAGGACCTAATAAGCGACAAAGGATGTAAAAGGGCAAAGAAGAGCTTCAGTATTTCGGCATTGGGTGACGGCGTTTTTGGCATACCCCATCCGGTTTTTGGGGAGGGATTTGAAAGGGCAACGGTTAGCACGGTTTCGGTTGTTTTTATTTACCTATGTGGAGTCGTCCTGGATGGGTAGGTGAGCGGGTGTGGTTGCGTAAACATATGGTACTGCGTCACATCGAGTTTTATATTATTCTAAGATGTACGGCGCTTGAAGAACAATACCAACTCGCTTCCTCATCTTGCAATATTCATGAAGAACTGAGCTTGCGTAATGCGGCGTCATCGTTGTGGGACACCTTCCTATACCTAAATACCTACCCATCTTGCAAGAGGATCACAACGCAATGCGTGATGCTGTGAGTAAAACTAGTCCTGGTTTATTCCGGTAAGACGATAGGGCGCAGTCTTTAGATAGCACCCTATTACTCCCCCGCCACCTAAATGCCTGATTTATTTCCGAGAGTTGGCCTCATTTCCAGGAGGTATGTGCTTAATTACTCGTCATGTGCCCTGTCCCTCTTCCTTGACGCCAATGTCGAACTCGACCCGCTCTAGACCGACCTCCGTTTCCGAAGCCGAGTTCCCGGCCCACTTATGACGACGGAACCCCGCGGTTTGCTTGGGCGGCAACCATGGCGATTCTTGGATTGTCACGAATATAAATGGACTGGTCGCCCAGCATAGGTAGGTTCGTAGAATGTAAATTTGAGTAGATCGATAATCAAGTTGCTATAAATTACATCTATATAAGCGATATTGCTGAGTGCTTGAACCTTTTTAATTCTATGAAACCTACCTTACCAGAAGTTGCTTAAACAAGACACAAGAGATACATACACAATGACGAACGGACCCTTTCCCGTCCCAAATGCGACAGTCCCTTTTTGGCGGACCGAGCTTCATGAACTGGACTCCCATCGAACTACGCCCGAGCTCCCGGACAAGCAAGATATTGTTATCGTCGGGGCTGGCTTCGCTGGCGCGTCGGTGGCTTATCATCTCTTGAAAGATGCGTCTGGCTCTAAGCTAAGCGTTACTATCCTTGAGGCGCGAGAGGCATGCTCGGGTGCTACCGGTAGAAATGGTGAACCTCCCGCCCCTCACCATTCGCTATCTACACAATAGTTCACACGAAAATAGGGAATGAGTGAAGATCGAGGAACACAGTTAGCAATGCTAATTACAATCCTCATTAGGTGGACATCTCAGACCGGACATTTTCAACGGTGCAGCGTCTCGGATGCAGAAGTACGGTCTGGACGTGGCTAATCAGGTCGCGCAATTCGAGCTGGACAACTTCAACGCTGTGTTGGATTTCATTAAGACCGAGGGCGTCAATTGCGATTTGAATCTTTTAGACTCGTCTTCTATATTCGTAGACGAGAACGAAGCTACCGACATAAGATCGCTTTGGGATTACATGACCCGGGAGGGCAGCCCCGCATTGAGCAAAGTCAAGTACTATGGCCCCGAAGAAGCAGAGAAGAAATCCGGGGTCAAGGGCGCGGTGGCGATGTACACGTTCCCTGCCGCTGTGCTATGGTGAGTGAGCTGTACTTTATAGATAGATATGTGAGTTTCCTATGCTTGACCTCGCGGCTAACCAGAAGAAAATAAGGCCGTACAAGATGGTCATGCATCTGCTTTCCTCCGCTGTCACAGCCGGCGTGAATCTGCAGACCAATACATCGGTCCATTCCGTCTCCCCGAAAGCCGACAGCGAGGGCTACTGGACGCTCGAAACACCCCGCGGGAACATCAAGGCGAAGCGCGTCGTGTTTGCGACGAATGGGTATACTAGCGGGTTATTGCCTGAGTACATGGATGCGATCATCCCTAGCCGTGGGACATGCGCGCGCATCGTGACCACGGAACCATTGCCTAGCAGTAACAACGACGGTGGACGACGAGGACGACAGCTCCCGTTCCCGTCCGCAGGCGTCGTTTCCAAGAACCCTAATACGGTCGATAGCTACTGGGGCGCCCGTCCCGACGGCAGCTATATCGTCGGCGGCGCGACTACTTATAGGAATAAGCGCGAGCTCTGGCAGAGAATCTATGACGATTCTTCTCTGATTGAGCCTGCTATCCCGTTCTTTGAGCAGTGGGCTAGGAGGAACTTTGTTGGCTGGGAAGATTCCGAGACGAAGATAGCAAATGTGTGGACCGGTATTATGGGGGTGAGTTTCCTCTTTTGTTTTCTTGCTTTCTCTACCTTGATTGCACCCTACGAATGCTTGAATGCTGTGGTGGTTAATGCTTGCATGATCGAAACAGTACACTGCCGACGACCTCCCGCATGTCGGCCTCGTACCCGGAAAAGAGGGCCTATACATCTGTGCTGGCTTTATCGGTCACGGAATGCCCAATGTATTTCTCTGCGCTAAAGCAGTTGCCAAGCATCTCAAGGACAGCACTCCGTTAGCCGAATCGGGCATTCCGGCGTGCTACGAGACATCTTTGAACAGGCTGCAGAGATCTCATGAAGATTTCTTAGCAAGGTGGCCTCAAGACAAGCCACTGGTGAAGGATGAAAATTAGTACCTACAGGTAGGTATGGACCTACTGGGCGGGCTTGTGACTCTGAGACGGGCTTTGCTAGACCGGGGTGCTCGTTTGTTAATTGGCATTGCGCCCACCAAATCTTTATTTTCTTATTCCATTTTTAAAATGAGAGAATATGATCTGCGCTGATGTCATATAACATCGCAATTGGACTCTACTGTAATAATGCCTAGGTTAGTTAGGAAGGGTAGACCACTATGCTTACTTAGGTACTGATAGTGGGTAACAGCGGTATAGGATACAATGTAGACTCATATGCCTGCGTGAACGCCAGGTGAAGAGTCAGCGTATCTTTCCCAATAACACGGCCGGTCCAAGTCATGGGCTCGTAAATGATGATTAAGTGCCTTAGCGGATGATGCAGTGACAACAAATGTGCAGCAGCAGCAGCAGCAGCAGCAGCAGCGAGAATGGGCGGTTTCGGAGATAAAAGCCGACTGATTTACGACATTTTGTGATGGCATGCTTATTATTACAGTGGTACAGCTGTATACTGTATGTATTACGACACGATGCTATTCTCTGTTTGGTGTGGAAAGAATACAGTATGTTCGGTATTATTATTTTTAGGGGGTGTTCGGAAACTGGATTATTGGATTAAAATTATGGCCCGTGCAATGCCTGTCATAAGACAATCAAAAAGCGCTGACTTATGGGGCAAAATCCTACTAATCAGCGAGCAGTGGCTGATACTTATAAGACACTTGTGTTTACTTGCGAGGATTATCAAGTTTGCTTATTTTGAGGCTCTTACTTAAGGTTAGGGCCCTTGCCAAGTGCTTCTGCCTTATACGTCTTTTGCAATACAAGGCCACATTTTAAAAATGCTCGTTGCCACCTTTTAAGAGCCTACGAGGCCCTGCTATGACGGCCCTGCCATGAGGGCACTTGCAAGGCAATGTGAGGCCATATTATAAGGGCACCTTTAAGGCCATATTATGAGGCCTTACAAGGATATGCAATGATATGCAAGGATATGCAATGATATGCAATGATATGCAATGATATGTAAGGCTATACAATGCTATACAATGCACTGCATAGCTATACAAGGCAATGTACGGCTATGCCATAAGGCCACTTGCAAGGCAATGCGAGGTAATGCGAGGCAATGCGAGGCCATGCTATAAGGGCAGTCACTGCAAAGGCCACTGCCATAGCTATAACGCGGCGGCGAGCCCTTTGAAGGAGCCTTCGATTTTGTTGAATTCGAGCTATTTTGGTGTGCTATAGCATAGTGAAGAGGGCAGAAATGCAGTGGGGGTTACTAGGCCTAAAACACTATGGTAGCGCCAACATAAGTCAAATAATCAACTCAGAAGGGATTATTAGATTATGCTAAGAGCAGAAGAGAATTATCTTTTCTTATTGGCTAAAGTTGTTAAGCAGTGGGGAGCAGCTATAAGCCGGATTATAGTGGGGTTAAGCTGTAATCCGTTCAGTAAACACATGGCTTATGGAAATGGCTTATCCCCATAAGTTTCAGCCATAATCCGGTTTCCGAACACCCCCTTATAGTGCCAAGATTACCCAGAACTTCTGCTGCCTCTTATTCATCAAGCCACGCTTCACTTACTGTATCTGGGTGGAGGTGTGGGTAACCCCGAGCAGACCCGTCAGAACCCAGCGCAGAAGCCCCCCCGTCATTTCGTTGTATCTATCCTCGTCTCGTTAGGTAACAGAGATCAAGCCAACTTTGTCTCTACGACTCCCGACCGTGCTCGAAATTTTTCACGACAGAAACACGCCGAACCAAGTGGCGGCATAGCTTTCATCTGCGAGGAATCGAGCATGGCTTGTAATAATAGGTGCAACTCTTCGATTAAATTTGTATAAATTCGTAAGTCTTGCCTTCTACGATACTCCTTCATTCCCCTATTTTATAGGTGGACTGACTGTCTGTCCACTTACGCCACTTGCGACTTCTTGTTTTGCCTAGTGTTTGGTCCGGCAATTCGCGTCGTAGTCGCCAGTGTTAATGTTCCATGCTCTGCGCATTGTCGCGATGCTAACAGTCACGGCAGATTACTTCTGTACTCTTGCGACTTACGCGTTATTGCGGGCTCTTTTCCCTCCTTGATTTCTATTAATTTGCCATTTTCATGGCCTCCGATACCCCAACTGCCGCGTGGCATCCGGCCAAGATGCCAAACTCCGACACCGATGGCCATCCCGTCGATGCCGAACCTCAACTCGAGGTTAGCAATACTTCGACCCAAGATGACCATTCACATGTTGCGACAGAAGACGAGCCCCACGAACCTACCACTGCTACTACCGATCCCATAAGTGAACAACATGTTCCGTCGGAAGAACCTGCAACACAATCTTCGGGTTATCACGCTGAGCAAGACCATTTTGACCACGACGAAGAGTCGGGTGCTGCTTTATGGGATACGGAGGCGTCAGAGACAAATCATGAAGCGCCGATACAGCATGATGAGGCTGTCGCGTCAGTGCCAGAGCCTGCCCCGACTAGCAATAGCTCAAAGCACTTGAGCACCATGTCATTCGCCCGAACTGTCTCCCATGAAGTCAGCTTTAACGACGAGGAGGATGTGGAATGGAACCTGCAGCGTTCTGAGACCAATCCTTTCAGCTTCATGCCGGAGAATGACAGAACGAACTCTTTCCCAATTGTTCCACAGACGGAGTATCCCGTGGCCGATGAATTCCCACACCCTCCGCCTGCGAGCCAGGCCGGGGAAATATTTCAAGATATAAGCGCCGAGAATGAACATACCGATGCCGTTGCTTCTGAAACGCATAATGCTGGAACGCAGGGAGATGATACGGCGGACGCCCGAGAGGAAGAAGGCGAGACGTTTGGGAACATTCTTGGTGGTGACATGGTTGACAAGAAAAAAGAAGCATTA
>Ga0247782_1000439_pt1 | contig 28016 bp, 10 predicted proteins | sample UWRJL019104C5_FD_179928 | JGI IMG/M metagenome (GOLD analysis project Ga0247782, IMG submission 179928) | Plant litter microbial communities from Arlington Agricultural Research Station in Wisconsin, United States - UWRJ-L019-104C-5 | ecosystem: Environmental > Terrestrial > Plant litter >...
ACCAAGGCGTAAAACTGGCTGCCTATATAGAGACCTTAGAACGTGTGCACTCAATGTACTGTAGATGGTCTAGATGAGAGTACATATTCCCTACTCACCTTCACTCACTTACTGCCCGGGACGTCCGGCTTCGGATCAGCCAGACCTAACAAGGATCACAGTTACACAGACAATCAATCAACCAGTAAGAACCGTCAAAAGGATCTGATAAGATGAGCGGCCCCTGTAATATCTCAAAAGATCTGCATCTCGGAAATATCGGCGAGGCAGTTACGGTTTGCTTTTAAGTACCTAACCTAGGTATTGCTGTACCTAATTTTCAGATACAAATCTACCTACAGATGTACTATCTAGTTGGGACAGGTTCTGGGCGGGCTAAGCAGCGGTCCGAATCAGCTCGGATTTAACTTATCAGATCCGAGGGCTGTTTCTCATCTCACCTCATCGATGGGTCTAGTCCCCCCCTCAGAATTATCAAGGTTGGTCTAAGTAAGTAGGTAGGTTTGGTAGAATGCTTAGCAATCTGGGCGTCTGTTTTACCTAATGCATTGTATAAGATGGTCTTCGTCCGCGGACGACGAGCCTGAGCCTCTGTCGTGGAAAAAGGGTTTCAGATACGAATTTCGAAGACTTGCCTAGTATAGCACTGGAATCGCTATTTCTTCGTATTATATCTTGAAAGAGTTTCGGCTAGGCTATACAGCATACGGGACGAATAGAAAAGCCATGGCTGGCAGCTCGAAAAATGTTATTGTTATAGGAGGGTCTTACGTTGGCATGGTGAGTCTGTCTACAGCCGGAGACCTTTCCTGGCTCTCATTCTTCTACGAGCATGATTAACAATTATTACCAGGCCACGACACAAGGACTCGCCAGCCTCTTACCCGCAACACATCGAGTAAGTAGTAAAAGGCAGTTGTAAGCCGCCAGCAATAACGCATCGTCTTTGTAACTAAGGGAATCAGATCCTCCTCGTCGAGCCGCATAGCCATTTTCACCATCTATTTGCGTTTGTAAGTTCATGCAGGATGCCATGGGTTACCTCGGTGATAGCTGTCCGCAGTGTAGCTGATTAGTAATGAGTGACCCAGCCCCGATTTGCGGTCTTACCTACATATGAACACAAAGCTTTCATCCCATATACTCACACCTTTGACACAGCACCAGGCCCAGCCCGACATAGTGTCGTAAGAGCACGGGTCTCGGCTCTGCACAAAGGGCATGTGGTTTTGGATAGGGACTGGCAGGGGCAACGTGAGATCCCCTTCGACTACCTGGTCGTGGCCTCTGGCACAAAGCTGCGGGCCCCTGAAACCATGACAGACGATGAGAAAGCTCCTTCTGTCAAATACCTACAGCGCTACCAGGCACGCCTCAGACAGGCCAATTCCATAGCCATCATAGGTGGCGGCGCAGTTGGTGTGCAGATGGCGACAGACCTGAAGGAAGTCTACCCGGGCAAGGACATCACGCTGATACACTCCCGGAATCAGCTTATGCCTTTGTATCATGAAAAGCTTGACGAAATAATCAAGGCGAGATGCCGAGAACTAGGCGTCCAGTAAGTTGTTGCCTCCCGCCCTGAACTCCTGGCAGCGCCAAGTAGGGAGCAGAAGCATTGACCTTGTCACCACAGGCTTGTGCTTGGATCGCGCGTCAACATTCCAGCTACCGAATTTCAAGAAGGAAGAATGCCCGGCGACCCCTTCACAATATCTCTGCAGAATGGCTCCACGCTGACTGCCGACGCGGTCATCATGGCGACTGGCCAGACACCGAACACTCAGTTCTTGTCCGCGCTTTCTGCGTCCTGGCAAGATTCGCTTATTAACCAGAAGAACGGATTTATCCGCGTGAGGCCAACCCTGCAATTTCAAGACACGGCTTATCCCCACCTGTTCGCTGTCGGTGATATCGCAGATAGCGGTGCACACAAAGCCGCGAGACCAGGTGCTGCTCAGGCCCAGGTCGTAGCGAAAAACATTCTTGCCTTAGTCGAAGAGCGAGAGCCAGTCGAGAAAATCGAAGTCTCGCCGCCAGGCATTCATTTGACGCTGGGGCTGGTAAGTTGCCCGCCATCCCTTAGCGGACGGAAGCCATCTATCGTGCGAATATCATGTTAACATTATGAGTAGTCAAAGAACCTCATATTCCGCAACCCGGATATATCTAAGGGCGAGATTGAGCCCTGGGTTGTGCCTAGAGACGAGTAAGTCCGCTTTTGTTGAGCGCGCAGGCGTTCTACCGTACTTATATATTTAAGATTGGAATATTGACAGTTATGTAGCGGGAAGCGAGACATGGGAGTTGATGGAATCTGGGCCCGCCGGGGTGTCATCGTGAAAGATGAAGCTGAATACCACCTGTAACGATCTGATCAATGATTTAGGGCATATAACCTAGGGACACCCTTCCTTTCTGTAGCCCTATCACTTCGTGGTAATGGAGTTAACGCCGTCTGAGATTATTGTACATATTTCCTGTATCCTGTACTGTGTAGCGAAAAGTAAGCGCAAGGGATACTGGCGATTCTACTCTTCATGATACGGTTGTCTTTGCTATAGTATCAGGAGCCTATAAGACTGCGTAGGTAAAAAACACTTAACACTGTCCCGGGTACAGCGGAAACTAATGGATGTGAACGTGGCTAATGACGATTGGCATCCATGAATTGTGTGGTAATGGCATCCCAGGCTACAATTGGTTCTGGTTCAGTAGTATCTTCACCTTAACCATGTTAAGGGCTGGTAGAAAAATAGGAACAGACGGAAACAACCTTAATAGTAATTGCCTACTCGTCAGACCCCGCACATATTTTGAATTTATTGTGTGATGAAATGCCGACTTGGGTAAGCTGCTAGGTTAGCTACCTGCTGCTGTACTGTGCTATGTAAGCTTGGAGCTAGCAAGACTTGGCAAGATCTGGCCATGAGTGTCGTCATCGGGACCCGCAGTTTTATTGCTTGACGTTTGCACTTTTCGTCCAAGGTCCAGTCTTCTGACCTCCATACCTTGCCTACCTCTTCTGTAAACTTTTCATACATATTGTATTTCCTGCAGGTGGTCGTCGTATCTTTGTTTTGCTTTCACTCATAATACATCCTCTTTCATATTATCTACCTAATAATACCTAATTTACTGCTACTATTGCTCTTTCCCCTACACACGCTGTTGGGAATTTAAGCTCAAAGCAGCCCGATCATCCCTTGAAAGAACCTGGTACGTCAGTCTGGGTCGACAACAAAGGAAAAACAAGGAACCTGGTCTCAAACATCTCAAACCGCCTTCATCGCCGCCATTCAAGCGTGGTGAATTTCATTGGGGTTTAGTCTAAAGCAGCTGTTAGGTATGTCTTTGTGGATCTTGGACAATCTATTTGTTGCTCGGCCCATTCGGTGTTTCATGGCACCCCAGGTCTTTCGTCGCATCAGTCAAAGTGCCACGAATATACCTTGCTGACGTTTGTCTAGTCCTGCTTCACCTTCGTCTAAATTTTAGCCCCCTAGCCTCCTGAGTAAGGATATACCGAACCCAGTCAAGTGTCTACAATGGCGCGAACAAGTGAGTCTCAGATCTATAACCCTTCGATACATGGAGAGAGTGGGCTTTCAACTGACAGTCGCCGCTCACGCTCAGATTCATTTCTTGCGCCGCTGTCCCTCATCTTCCTCGCCGGCTCCATTGTGCTGCTGTTTTTCGTCATCCTTTCCGGCGTAACGCACACCACTCCACTTCGACAGACGTACTTCCTATCCGCCGACACCTCAGGCATCACCGGCGCACGCGATATCTCCCAATGGACCTTCTTCCACATCTGCGGCCGCGGTAACACCGACTGCAGCCGAGCATTCCCTGATCCCCCAGTGGGTTGGGCTTGGGCAGGGCGACCAACTGGCTCCAACCTGCCTGCGGCCCTCATTGGGTCGTACGGCAGTCACACGACGAGCTTCTTCTATTTCTACATGTGGCGGTTCGGTTGGGTATTCTATCTGATCGCTTTGTTCTTCACCGTCTTTGCCTTCTTCACAGGCTTCATCGCCTGCTGTGGACGTCTCGGCTCTGCGATCGCCGGCCTGGCTACGTCTGTCGCGCTCTTCTTCCTCACTATCGCGGCGTCTTTGATGACTGCCACCTTCGTTAAGATGCGCAACCAGTTCCACTCGGTCGGTCGCGATGCTTCCATCGGCCAGTACGCATTCGGTTTCACCTGGGGAGCTTGGGCCGCGCTGTTTATCTCCATGGTCCTGTTCTTTGCCGGAATCCGTGGGAAGAAGGATACCTACTCTGGCGGCGGCAGCGGTCTCAACTGGGGTCGTAGGAGAAGCGTGCGCAGTCACCGAAGCTACGACATGAATGGCCGACGAGTCAAAGATGAATACGCCTAAACAAGACAGCTCGAGCTTGAATTAGACGAACCCTTATCCGACCCCTCCCCTCCCCTAGATAACTCAACCCAACAAAAATTATTACCTTCGAAACTCATGAATTTCAACACGAAAATTACGGCGTTTTCCTGGCGGGGAGGCGCAAGATTGGCGAATTGTAATGAGAGTCTGATATGATGACAATGATAGCTCGTAATTACCTTTTGAAATTAAACCAATAATATGATACTCATAAACGGGTTAATACTAAAAAGCTCGCTCGCTAGATAGCTCACTCTTCTAAAAAAAAGTACTGCTTTGCACCTAGTCACCCAGTTCCGATCTTTCTGATACAATGCGTTACGTAAGACTGCTTAGTTGCTGGATTGTAATGGATGATGTTTAAGAAAATTTAATGTAGGTTTCCAAAATGAAAAAGGTTGATATGATGTCCTAAATGTAAGAACAAAGGTTGCATACCTGGTTTGATATCATCCTCCTTGGACAGGATATATTATAGGCCATCTAAATCTGCTCTATGGCTGTCATCTTCTAGCTCATGTGGGTAGGTCGGAGATGCCTAAGCAGGTATAGATATGCTTAATACTTGATCATCTCACTCACCACTCCGTATTTATGTACCTATCACTCATGCGCATTTCTCTACAGATGACCCTACGGAAGAAATGAATACCATCAATGTCGCTTTGATTTGCTTGACTTTACTTTGCTTCGTGTGCGAAGGAAAACCCCAATTTAGACATTTCAACTCAAAGTGACACAGTCAGGAATAAGAATGCGTATTGATAATCCGACCCATTCATTCATTAATCCATCGTATGCGTACTATGTATGTGCGTGTGCGTGTGCGTGTGCGTATCTGCATTTACAAGCAAAAGTTCCAAATTTCTTCCCTCCCTCTCATCAAAGTTGGTTCTTTTGCTCTGCTCCCCCACCAACCCGAATGTCATTTCATTTCTACCTGAAGGGCGCGTGTCCCACTTGCCGATATCTATGGCGAATTTTTTTGTTCCTTGAATCCCGAAATACGTGTACAGGGACCATTCCCGATGGGAAAGAGAAGAAGAGAAGAAGAGAAGAATGAATCAAGTTCAAAGTGTTTCTCGCATTGGAAAGAAGGTTCACAGGCACGTCAAGATCGACGATCCAAAGGTACAAAAACCCTCCCCTCCACGAAAAGGAGCAACATAAAAAAAATGATAAAAGTATGAAAAAAGGCAACATTTTACGCCACGCAATGCAATGAATCGGGACTTCGTCAGAGTTGAACAGAGAACCGGCTCCGCAGTTGCACGCGGCCTTCCGGCCGTACAGTGTTGCTAGCCTCTAGGGCTCTCCCCAAACTGAGCAGGTATAGTAAAGAAGTGCTTGGCATTTCATTTCTAGCCTCCGACGCTAGGACTAGCCAAAGGACTGGCTACCGCGTCCAGCGGTGCAGCGTGAAGGGCTGGTTTCCCAGTCGCTTCACCATACTCCCCGCTTTCCTTCTTTTGCAATACGTCCTTTACCCACGCCGCCACTTCGGGGTCTTCGGTACTTGAATGGCTGATATCGACATTTTCGGCGGCATCAGCGAGCGCCTCGGAGCTGGCGTCGTTCTCCTCTGATTCTTCTTCTTCTTCATTAATTATTTCGGGTTTGGACAGATCCTTCAGCCACTCTGACGCCAGTAAAGCTTGGTAGTTTGGCCTTAGCTTGGCCGTCTTATGCAGGCACGCGTGAACAAACGTCCGCGCTGTCCGAGAGTAGGTTTCAGGGAGATCTGGCGGGTCGCCATCAACAATAGCCTGAGCTAGATGTTAGCGCGAGTGTAGTCGAGGGAGAAGATGGCCGGAACACTATAACTTACACTGAGCTGGCTGAAGATTGTGGAGGACACATCGGGCGGGTACGGGTATTTACCCATACCACACTCAATAATCGTTAGCCCTAAGCTCCAAATATCACTTTGGACACTGTACGTTCCGTCTGATGCGCCCGACTGCATAAATGATCCACCAGAGATGCGTTCAGGGGCCATGTAGCTCTGACAGCCAATGTTGGTTTTGGCGATGCTGGCAACAAGATTGCCACTTACACCGAAATCGCAGATCTTGATCTGACCTCGGGTATTTATGAGGATATTTGTAGGCTTCACATCTCGGTGTATGATGTTGTGTTTGTCTTTCAGTTCCTTCAGCCCCATGATTGTGCTATGGGTAATCTTGCGAAGAACGTTCTCGGGAATGCCACCAGAATAGAGTTTGTCGATGGAGCCACCGTCCATGTACTCAATGCACATGTATACGGCACTCTCCTGAAAGAAAGCACCGTAGAAATCGATAATATATGGCGACACACATTCGTGCAGAATCACCAGCTCTTTGATAATCGTTTTCAGCTTGGCTTCGTCGAGCTCTAGTCGCATCTCCTTCATAGCCATGACTATGCCTGTGTTGCTGCTACTTCTCTTATCTAGTGATAGATCGGCTTTATCGCTGCCACTGCTGGAGTGCCGAGGGTGAGGGGCTGTCCTTGCACTAGCTAATCCAGGGCCAAACCGTGGTACACGCGGTTTCGTATGTCGAACTTTGTAGACAGTGCCATAGTTACCTTTTCCTAACTCGTCCAATTTCTCGACCTCGTCAAGAGATATCCGAAAGACTGACCCATCCGAGAAATCCACTCCTTTGTTAGTGATGATGGCCTTGCCCTTGAACGTCAGATATCCCCTTTCGGCATCTATGTATTCTTGGAATTGCTTTAGCTGCGAAACATGTTCATTGCCGTTCGGCGCCGGATGCTGTCCAGCAGCTCCAGGCGCCGGGGACGCTGGTGAAGGAGCGCCATTTATATCCCCAAGTTTGAGTCCGAAGCGCCTCTTACCGGCCAGCCCGCCACTGCTCGATGCCGCCGAATTGATAATCGGTGCTGAGCGGGGAAAGGACGGAGCGCCAGGACGTTGGAGTCCGCCGGGTATGGGCATATTTCTGGGCATGCCGCCCATGACGGGGCCGGCCGGGGATGCCACCAAGGGGCTTGATGAGTTGGGGGAAGCGGTTTGTGTGCCCAGGGGCGAACTACCCTGGCGCGATAAATGAAACGCTCTCATTTTGGCACTTAAGTCATCGGGTAAACGACCGCTAGACGAGTGAACCGCACCAGGGGGGCGTCGTGCGTTCGAAAGAACCCCCAAGGGAGTTGAAGACGCTGACATTGGGTGGCTCTGATTTTGAGGGTCAGATATCGAGCGAAGCGAGGGCATCATTCGTTTTGGGGGCTCTGTCACTAGTTCGTCGGGTGTGTCGAGAGGGGTGCTAGCCTCTGACGAATTAAATGAATCGAACGACGACGGGCTGCCCATACGTTGCTCTGAGCCCAGCCCGTCTGGCGTGCCCGGCGTATTCGGCGCGGTCGGCTCGTAGCCGGATGTGCTTTCACCGGACATGGTGGGGTATGGTGACCGAGACCAGCGACGAGACTAAGAAAAACTGAATCCGTCACAAGGGTTTCTCACGCGAGCATTCCCTAAAAGTTGTACTATAGCAGTACGGGAAACACGAGGCCTGGCTCGGAGAGCACGGATGGGAGTCGTTGGATCAGCGTGAACCAGAAAGGTAAAGGCGGGCCTTCGGCGGATGAACGTCGGTCGTAACAACAGAGTAGCAGTTGGAATGATAGCGAGTGTTGCACAGTCACAAGTATGAGGACACCTCAACGATGACGGCAGACACCAATTGGCGTAAAGATAGCAATGCGGTCGTGGTAAGGCGCTGGCTGAGCTTTCGCTATAGCTATGTCGTGCTAAAAATAAGGTCCATTAGCAGTGAAAATCGAATGATGCCGTTACGCTAGGCATCAAACCAATCTACTAAGTAGAGACAAGCTATAGGTGAGTTATACTATACCACAGAAGAACACGAATATCTTTTCGAAAATGCTGACGCAACGTTTGATGTTATCCTGACCGTGACCGGCAATGATCGTTGGATTGTAGGGTTGGATGGCGATCCTCTCTCTACTTGTGTTGGTGGTAAAGGCACAGACGGAGAGTTACTGAGTGCGACACTGGCGAGAGAAACCGGAGGCAGCAACGGCGGTCGTTGGGAGAAGTGGCTTTAAGCAATAAGGCCGGGAGGCGAGAGAGAATACAAGTCCGAAGCCGAGCTTGGCTTGAATCTTAAGGCGAGAGCCACCCAAGCGCCGCTCGTCTGTCTTGTTAGCGTCGTCAAGTCTAGTAACTTTGCGCGATTCATATAGGTGTCGATGTATGGCGGGACTAGCCAACGAGGAGGTGGTGTATCAGTCAGTATGTAGCGGAAAAGCAGATAACGCGCTATTTTTCTAATTTCACACGTCAGGGAGGCAGGTTGTGATAGGTATGCAATCAACAATCAACAGTTTCAATGTTTCAATGGGCAAGTAACAAAGCTACGAACAAGTGAGGTTGTGGAGGTAGTAGGCCCAAGACAAAAAGAGAGGGCGGAGGAGGGGTGAGGAAAATTGGAGATTGTGGTTCCAGTTTCCTTGGCTGTTGATGGGGAACACTCTAGGTAGGTAGGTAGGTAGGTAGGAAGGTAGGTAGTAAAGGTGAGAACGCCCCGCGCAAGAACAGGACCGACAGCGTGATGAACCGCCAAAAACAAACTTTGTCTTTCGCCTTGGTCAGTTCCTCCTGACAATGCCTTAGGTATTACTGGCCTTTATTTTTTTGCTTTTCAGGCCTCGCAAAAACCGCCTCCTCGGACTTGTCGTGGATTAGGTGTAGCATAATACCCTTGCTATAAATGATGTCTTTTTCACGGTAGTGCCTGAATCCGCCACCTAACAAGGTGACACAATCTGCAGCTACGTACTGGTACCTATACCTATACAATTTGCATACTAACATACTGGTCGATACCTAGATATTATAATTTTTCCTGTTCCCTTTACCTACCTACTTACTTAAGTCTATAGAAATCTGGGTAAGGATCAACAACACCGTATATACGTGTTATGATGCTCATCATGATTTTATTGCTTCACAGGTAACCTGTCTTCTTTTTCGGCTTCTGCAAATAATTGATTGCGAGATTTTTCTTTGACTAAGTATCTACTTAGTGGAATATAACTACCTACTTTATATAATATCGCCAACCTTTACTATACTTTCAACCAATTATATGCCCACATATGAGTGGGTAATGCCCTTCCCAGTCTCTGCAATAGAATAAGGTATTCACACCGATTTTCCTATACCTAGGTCCTCAGTTCAGTTAGACTCTAGCCGGTTTTTTCCGCGGATAGCCCGTAAGCAAAGTATAGGTACGTATGCGACAACTATGTAATAGATGATACCTCAAACATTTATCTGGGGATAAACTCGTGTATGTATGTGGCTGAGAACAAAACGTCATGTCAAAGCCACATGAGATACGATCGGTACTTAGGAGAGCGTGTTGGGCTGCGCGTTGAAGAATGACACGTACGTCATCACTTTGGCTGATCCTACCGTCTTGTTGGGCTGGGGACTGACATAAGTCGTGACTAACCCGTTGTATTCTTCAAGTTGCAACTACATAGCTGGATATCGTAGCCTTATTGAACCGTAAAAATAGCTCCGGCATACTTGCTACCTAGTGGACATCAACTACCTAACATCCATATACGTAGTTGGGCTCCTTCTAGGTACTGTTAGATCATTGTATCTTTGGTATTTGTTGTGCCGCATCACCCCCATATTAGCGCCGGAACGGTTACGTCATATGACAAAGGTGCTGGCTATGAGTGCCGTTGGTCTTCACAGCTGGGCTTACTCACGGTAGCATACTAGTAGACGCATTGGCAACTAAAAATAACGAGCTAGGTTGGATAATAGGACATTACCTGCTCATGCGATTGCTCGCATCGATGTCCTATATACGCTAATGTTGAGAGTTTACATGGTACTGCTCAGCCTGTCGAGTTGTTTGTGTAAAAGTCGTTGTTCTGGTTTGCGCATTACCTATTCACCGAGCTTGAGGGTTGGGCGGACAATTTGTTCCGAGGCTGCTTGCTTATGCAATGCCTAACCCGCATATTCAGGCACGACATGGTAGGTGACCATCCCATACCTACCTCTACTGGTACCTTATACAGGTACTTATTAAGCAGTACAGTATGAATATCATCGCTCAAGCAGCTAATCATGAGTTCAAGATTGATCCTGTGCAAATACTATGTATGCTAGTCAGAGGGTAAGTAGTATGTATAAACCATCTATGATCGATAGAAAGGATATATTTGCTTCATCTCTACTATAAGGACCAGTCTAATCTGAACTTTATCTAGGTGGAGGGAGGTTTAGAAGCCGCAACGTTGTTGTTGGGCATGTCACCTACATACAAGGCCCATACATCTGTACAGATCACATGCAGATCTACATGTATGTATTATGTACTGTAGTAGGCACTGCGGGTAAGACGTGCCTAACGCTGTACTAGACATCGTACCATAAATCCAAGTCATATCACAAACCTGACAACGGTGGAACTGACAGCTTGCCATATTCAGCATTGTCTGTGCATTGCATCAAATCTTTCAATAATGGGCATATCTACCTACTTGAAGTAGGTACATAGACGAGATGCACATTAGACATAATAACGCAGTGTCTTATCTTGAAGGTTATAAACGAGATCGGGTAATTAAAGCTTTACCGCATATGACTGTTTTTATTTTACTCCATAATGTAGGTAGTTCTTTTGGAGAGATGGACATTGTAATGCTGTACCACATAGTGCAGCAATTGCAGTGAGATGAAACGTGATCTGCTGAGGGCTGACTTGTGTGACCTTGTACTGCTGTCGGGCTTCAAAATAATTTGTGCCAGAATTGGCGGGCTAAGCCGTGCCACGATTGTTTCGCCTGAGCGCGATCCAGCCGAACAGACAGGACGGGAAACGCTCATTGCACGGCTCAATCCACCCTATGCAAAGCCTCCATGCCAGATGAAATGATTTGTCTCGTTGTTTAACACACAAATTGTTGCTAAACCGCGTAGGCCAAGAAACTAATCACCATCAGTTGACATAATCCGGGCTACAGATCACGACAACGCTAACACATGGTACAAGTACATGTAGTTATCGAAGCAGCCAATCTGATGTAGCAATCAGACGTTGCAAATGAATCAAAGTTGTCGCCTAGACACTTGGTATTGGCCGTTGACCAATGACGGAAAGCCGGCACAACGTGAAGAGCGGCAATGTTTGAATTAGAGGGAATATGAAGGCTTGGCTGGCCACAGACCGAGTAGGGAAGGACACCGAGAAGCAACTTGGGGAGGCGACTGCTCGCAGCGTCTCGAAGGTTATCAATTCATTCTACTTTACCAAGCTACATATTTGCTCTATCGAACCCACACAAGAGCGTTTAACAGTTCGGATCGACTGTACTACGAAGTTCAAGTTGTTGCTGGCGACGTCCTACCTACTTGCTTGGTCTAAAGTAAGCAACAGATTCAAGGAATACTAGCAGAGAGTCTTGATATCATCATTATCGCTATCATAGGGAGCTTGTAGTGACTATGTAGGCGCTAACCGGGTAGCGCGGCGCGGCGGTTTGGGATAGGCGGGCTTGGCAATGCACGTAGTCCGCATAACCTTTGACAGATCAACTTTTCTGCAGCCAATTAATAGGTACTGTTGATCAAGCCTGGGTCCCACTGCAGGCCTCCCCTGATAAGCCTATGCACAGCGGATGCAAAGTACATACACCGCACCGTTCTAGATCTCCCTGGGCCGATAGGCGAGCCTTCGAAACGTAACTAATTTTGTGTCAAAGCCTTCCTATCGTATATCGATTGACCGTTGAACTTACTCATGCTGGAAAAGACGCTCATTCAGTACAACATCAATTGGGCTTCACCCAGATATGTTTCAATATCAGAACGGCAGGCTCTATAATACGTGTTAAGTCATTCTTTCTGCCCACCCACCTTCTTTTTAAAACCAGCATACACCCCACCCTCCCCGAGATCTACCCCAGCCTCAAGGCATCAACCAGATTACCTGCCTTAGTGCCCTTCCTTCCACATTATTGCTCTCGAGTTGCTACTTCAACTGGTCGCATACCAGTACATACACTCAACGGTTGTCCATCATTGCCATACTCAGCGCCTCTTGCCTGGACGAGTCGCGCCTTCTGCTTTTTGTACCCGCTGCTACCTGCGTCGTCTCCGAAGTCTGTTCTGGCTCAGCTTCTTGCCCAAGGTAGGTATCTTCAGCTAGGCGTTGATATACGACGCAAATAGCTGCTTCCATACCGAGGCTAACGCTTACTTGCGCCAGGGCAAACCTGCCTACCTACCCGCGCACTAAGCGGGTAAGGCCGTCGACAACCTTCTCAAGGTGCTGGTTATTTCTCAGGGATTTGTCTTCATCCACAACAAAGGACCGCGCGGGCGAGCCTATTATCCCCCTTTGCAAGACGAAGCGCCTTCGCCTTGCGATTACCCGATATCCGCGTTCGAAAGGATGAATCCAACCACGAGCTCTCCCTATTCTTCTCTGCTCCTTATTAACAATGCCGGCCTCGACTGGACAGCCGATGAGGTCCCCACATTCACCACGGCCACGGCGCCCCATGACAAGCACCCGTCCCTCGCCGGCTTGTCGTTTCTCGTCTTCGAGGCTGTATTGGAGGTTATATGCGTGAGCTTGCCTGGCTACATACTCGCAAAGCAAGGCCTTTTCAAGCCCGAATACCAGAAGTTCGCGGCGAACCTGAACATGTCGCTGTTTACGCCCTGTCTTATATTCAGCAAATTGGCAAAGCAATTAAACCCGAGTCAACTTGGCGACCTCGCCGTTATTCCCATCATCTTCGTAATTCAAACACTGGTGTCGTACGTAGTCGCCATCTGCGTTTCGAAGCTGTTTGGTTTTGGGAAACGCCCGACCAATTTTGTCATCGCTATGAGTGTATTTGGCAACTCCAACTCGCTCCCGATATCACTTGTCATCTCTTTGTCGCAAACCTTGAAAGGACTGTCTTGGGATCGGATTCATGGCGATCATAGCGGGTTGGTTTCATCCCGAGGTATCTTATACTTGTTGATTTTCCAGCAACTTGGGCAGATGGTTCGATGGAGTTGGGGTTTCCACGTCTTGCTAGGCAAAAAGGACCAATATGAGGAGTACCGGGACGAGCAACGGGACGAGCAAGTCGAAGAAGGCCGATATCGGGACAATAGTATTTCCAATGAGCCATTGATACCAGGCTTGGATAACAATCTCGAAAGCTCGGACGACGAGAACGTATATGTTCCAGCTGGTCGTACCCCCGTCGCCGGCACATCTAGTGCGTCCCCCGCCGACTCGGATGATGATGATGAAACAGAGCCCCGAAAGAAACGATCTGCGACTATTAATGGCGAGAATCACGACAGTCGCAACGCGCCCATCTCTCTGCCTACTGACGATCTGGGCGATATCATGTCGTTTCCACGCATGCAAGATCTGGAGGAACCAGAGACATCAAACGGCATCAGTGGTTTCTTTCACCGGTCGCAGCTCGCTTTCCATAAGGGTTGTACACGGACAAAACAAAAATCCCGCCGCCTGTCCCGGCGCGCCTACGCTAAGCTACCGAAAGGACTTCGGGTGGTTCTGAAGAAGGTTGGGAATTTCGTTAGTGAATTCATGAATCCTCCACTATGGGCCATGCTAGTGTCGATTCTAGTTGCCTCCATTCCACGACTTCAGGAGTTGTTTTTTGAAAACGGGTCATTCGTTAAGAACAGTGTCACTCGTGCTATCAACCAGGGTGGGGGTGTTGCAGTGCCTTTAATCCTTGTTGTCCTAGGTGCCAACCTAGCGAATAGCACGAAAGAGAGCGAGGCGAAGGATCCGGAAGAAGCACAAATAGGAACTCGACTCCTCGTTGCCTCTCTCATCAGTCGTATGGTGCTCCCAACCCTCATTTTGGCGCCTATATTAGCTCTCATTGCGAAATACATTCCAGTCAGCATCTTGGACGATCCCATATTCATTGTTGTCTGTTTTCTCCTCACTGGGGCTCCGAGCGCCCTCCAGCTGGCGCAGATTTGTCAGATCAACGAAGTCTACGAAGGTGTCATGTCCAAAATTCTCTTCCAGAGCTATGTTGTTTGGTGGGTAGCCTCACTCCGTCATGCAGCCTGTTCACCAGCTAACCAACTTCGCAGGATCCTGCCGTCGACTCTAGTATTAGTGATGTTGGCATTGGAAACCCTCGAGTGGGTTGGGGTCTAGCCGTCAACCGTATCAGTTCTTACTTCCCTATACTCTTTGTACAATAAGCTACGATTATCATGAGGCGTCGAGCGGGATAGGATCTCTTGCCGAGGGCGTTGATGCTGCCGTACAGCGTTGTACAGCTTTCAATTCTCCGCCATGGCTATTTTTTACACGATTGGGGTGTTACGGCGTTTGGTTCGCAGGGAACAAAAAAAGATGTATGAGTAAAACGGATGGGTCGGTCGGGACACAGCATTGGGTTCGCCAAAAACAAGGCCCTACACCTCGGTTATGAATCAGCCAAAATCATATATTGGTAGGCACTATACAGACTGACAAAGTCTTTATTAAGAGAAGCACCGGACAAGTAGTGAATTGAAAAACACGATTAAAGAACAGCATCTTATATAGACCCTTGTTCTACATAAGGTATTACCAGAGGTCAGGATTATAGTCTGGCGGCTGTACATACCGTGACATTATGTATGTAGATAAGCCGTATTCTCTGTCTTCTCATTGACCACCTCGTTGCTTTCAATACCTATTGCCGATTGCCTCCCATCGGCAGACATAGTTATCTTTACTGTCTTGAAATATACACACCATTCTCCTAGTCAGGATGAGATAGTCCATCCTGGCCAAGTGTTCAGCTCTGTTTCGTTGGCCAGCAGCTTTGATATGTTCACTAAGGCGTAAGAATAGTTTGACGTCACGAAGATGATGTCTTCTATCTAAAATCCCGGGTCTGCCTACTTGCAGTAGATACTACATGGGATAGGAGGTACAGTCCCCCGACACAAATTACGAGCATGCCCCACTTTCCAAGATTTCTAAGCGACAACATACACATTTTAACATCACATTATGCACTCAGTTTATTAGCTACAAAGATAGAAAAATATGCATTATGTCCGTTATTGATCAGGCTTTGCAACAGGCCTACTTAGTACTTTGTATACCAGCTACCTGCAGCAATAACAGCCGCAAGACGACAAGGCATACTGTTAATAAGATGATTTAACATATCCTGCCCGATCGCCTCCTATTGCTTAATAGTGGCCTGTACAAGTAGATCTAATGCCTTCTGCGTATTCCTTAGTAACCGTAGGTTAGGATAGGCTAAGTAGATTTGCTCCTTAAGTACTTTCTACACGTTCTTAATGGGGTTTAAGTTAGGCAAGTATGGCGGCTAATTTAAGACCTTAAGGTTATAGTCTCTAATCTACTTTCATACAATGCGGGCAGTATGTACAGGCGCGTTATTATGCATAAATATAAAATTGGCATTAAGGTTTGCAAGGAGGTATTTGTCAAGTATGCTGCAATAAATCCTCAAGGTCACTCCGCCTTAGGGCGACTTGAGGTCGCCGTCGAGGGCTACAATAAAAGAACGTTGCCTATAGCAAAATCCTGCCTAAAACATTTGCTTTTAGCCTGTTTTTTTGTACTTAGGTTGTACATATTAAAGCAATAAACGTAACTCTCTTATATAGAGGTACTTGGTTAGATTTTGGCGCTATAATTGCACTTGGAATAGAGGGTATAAAACTAACCTTGCCGTCAAAAAGCCTACGCTGCACGTTCGCCCGCACCACGGTCAATAGTAGTCTTGTCACTAAAAAAAACACGCTGCCAGTACTCCAGAAGCTTATTTACATAGGCCCTGGCCTATGCAAGGCGGCGTGCAGCAGTTTAGGAGGTTAAAAATAGGCGTTGAAGTGCGTGTTAGTGCAAAATGCCGTTTTTTCAAAGCTACCTCTACAAAGTGCGTTTAGAGAGCTTAAGGCATGTAGTTTTGTATAATAAACGCATTGTAATAAAAGGATCGCCTTTAATACACCTAATAATATGCCTTTTATAGCGTTTGCTAACTAAAGGCAGCCTCCTAGGGCAAGGCAAGTTATAGGCCAAGGCCTGTTAGTTATACCGCGTTGCAATGCTATGTATAGTACCGCGCAGAACGCCATATTTAAGGTGCAGACGGCGCGTAGTAAAACCTAAATTATAAAGAATACAAATTCTGGTCCTTAAATAAGGGCTCTAGTGCGTTTGCTTATTATTTTAAGGAGAATTAGCTTAACAAAGCATCTTTAAAAAGTAAAGGTTACTCTTATTTATTATAATTTAACGCGAAAAGTCGCGACTAGCGCGTTTTTGCTTATAATTTGTGTCGCCCCACTGTACCTAGCTTAAACATCCAAAGCCACAAAGCCATCCGTTCAGGTCAACCCAAAATGTGCCTGCAAACCACAACGGGAGACGGATGACATGCTTAATCGATAAGCGGTACTTGAATAGCAAGGTACTTGTGTACCTATTGTGCCTCCCAGGTATGCGCCCATAGAGACTGCATGTTTTAGTGATAACAATGGCCCAAGGTCATGAGTAATTCGAAGCCTGGTGTAGTGGTATATGAACAGAAAAGACTCCATGTCGTCCTTTGGGGGAAAGGTGCGCACTTAATAGCATATTGGTTACAGATGTAGGAGTCAGGACAAACGAATAGGAAAATCAGAAAGATGTCCTCTCGAAGGTCTTGTGGAGGAAACTACTGATTGATGATTAGGTTCTACAGGGTATAGGGCTCCACTCCACAACTTCTTCCCTACAACACCACATCCGCATAAGCACTCACAGCACATATTTGCAGCAAATTTGCAGCAAAATCCTGCTGCTTTTAGCATTTAGATTATAGTTATACCTTTTGCTTATTATAGCATTATAGCTGCATACTTATTGCAATTTTTTATATAACTATATATGTTAGCAAATAATAGCACTTAGTACTTAAGCTGGTCTTATAATAAAAAATTTGCAAATAAACACTTTTATAAGCAACCTGCTAATAATACCTCTTTTTAATAATTTTTTGTTTTAATTAATGTTTAAAAGCAATATAATAATTTTAAGTTTGTTTTTAAAAAGCAATATAAAGCTTTTGTTTAAAAAACAGGCTTATATAAACATTGCTAGCGCTTTTATTTTTTTTATACAAAAAGTTAAAATATTAAAGCTTTAAGTATAAAAACTTTAAGCTAAGCGTAAACTATATAAAAAGTTTTGCTTAGCTAAATTAACTTTAAATTTTAGCTATAGTAGCTTAAGTTTAGGCTTTAAATTTGCTAAAATATATAAGTTACTTTTTATTATTTAAATAATAGCTAAATATTTTTTAAGCGTTAATTAAAAGCAAATATTAGCTATTTATTAGTTTAAGTTTAAATTAATAAATTTAATTAAGTTATAAGCAAGTAAAATATACTTATTTAATATTGCTATAGTTTTTTATGCTAGCTAAGCAAGCAGTATAACTATAAAAGTATTATTTTTAAAAGTAAAAGCATATAAGCTAAATATTTTATTATAAGTATATTATTTTTTAACTTTTATTTTAATTTACTAGTACTTTTTTAATTTATAGTTAAAAGTAGCTTTAGTAATAAATAATTTTGCTTAGGTTATATATAAGCTTAGCTTAACTTATTAAATTAAGCTTATTATTATATTTATAGCTGCTTATATAAAGTATTGCTTTATAATATTATATATAGCTACTTTATAAGCAAAGCAAGACTATAACTAAAAGTATAGCTACCTAATGCTAGCAACTTTAAAGCTAGCAGCTAATAAGCTAAGCTTGCAAAATAACTATAAATCTAACTTAAATAAAAACTAAATAAAGCAAAGCATAGCAGCTTATATAAAATAAAATAAGTTAAAGTGCTTATAAGCTACTATAAGCTTAAATAAGTGCTTATATAAACATATATATAGCTATTATAATAAAACTTATAAGGTAATAAACTGCTTAATAAAGCTTAAATAAAGGTTTTATATTAAAAATTAGTTAGTAAGCAATTTTAGCTTTACTTAAGCCTTTTTTAGCTATAGTTTACTTATGCTACAAATTTGCTTTAAAACTGCTTTAATTATTTTATTAATTTAAAACTTGCTTTTATTTTTAGCATGCTTAGTATTAAATATAGCACTAATTTTTTAAGTTTTTAACTTTTTAGCTATTAAACTTACTTTATTTTTATTTTTTTTTTGCTTTAATGCTTAAAAATAAGCACTATAGTACTACTTAAGCAAGCTAGCAAATATAATTAATAAAATTTTGTACTATAAAGCTTTTTTAAGCTTTAAAAGCTTTTTAAAGCTAAGGTAATCTAGTAACTTTTTAATTATTAATAATAACTATAAAGTAATTAAAAAGTAAATTATTTTAAATTTAACTTTAAATTATATTATTTTAATAAAGTTAGCTAAAAATTTTTAATGCTTACTACTAAGCTTAGTTTTTAAGTTTATACGTAGCTAGCGCTATATATATTACCTTTTTTTTTTAAATATAAAGTTAATAAATAACTATATTTTCTTTAAATTAGCAACGTTAACATATTTTTTTATTTTTTAAATGTTTAATATAGTTTGCTAAGCAAAACTAAATGCTTAGCTTATTAAAAAAGATTTAAAAAATATATTTTGCTTAGTTTTAGTTATAGTTTTATATTAATAATTACTTAGTTTTAAGTAAAAAAATAAGTTTTATTATAAAAACTGCTTTTTATTTAAGCTTTATATAGTTTTATTTATTTTTAACTTATTTATAAAGGCGCTATATTAAATGCTAGCAATGCTTTTTATATTTATTTTATTAGTTTATTATTTAAATAATTTTATTTTTATAATATTTTTAAACTAAATTTAAAAAGTTATATTAATTTATATTAAATATAATTTATTATTTAATACGCTAAAGCTAATTTTAAACGCTAAAAAAAATAGTAAAAAAACCTGCTTTAAAGTTTTTAGTATAAAAATTAATATAGTAAAGTTTATTGCTTATTTTTTAAATATAAAAATTAAAAAAGTAATTAAACTAGTAGTTAAAGCATTATAAAAACTATGCCTTATTTATAATAAAGTTAAAAAAATTATAAGTTTTTTAAACTTTTGCTTAGCTATAGTGCTAATTAATAAAGCTTTTTTATAAAGCTTTTAAGTAATGCTATTTAGCTTTAAATAAGCAAGTTTTTGCTTTTTATTTAAAAATGTGTGCTTTAACTTTAAGTAGTAGCGTAATATTATACTACTATTTAATAGCTTATACTAGCTTTAAATAAGTAATTATATAATATATTATTTATTTATAAATGCTTTTAAAATAAGGGTTAGTAGTTTTTAGTATAAAGGTAATACGTTTTTAAGCAACTAGCAAAACTAGCTTTTTTTTTTAAAAACGCAGGCTTTTATATACTTTTAAGTAAAGTTAAAGTTATTACTTTATATTAATATATATAAAATTATTATAATTTAGCTTATATTTAAATTATAAAGCAACTACTAAGCATTAGGTATAGTAATTATTTATATAAACAATATAATAGCTAAAATAAGCTTTATAAATATATTAATATATAACTTATTATTATAAGCTTTGCTTTAAATAATACTTATAATTATAGCAGCTAAAAATATTTGCTTTTAAGCGCGCTATATTATATTAATAAGTAATAGCTTAGCTAATGCTTTTTTTTGCGCTAATTTTATAATAATTGCTAATTTATGTTTATTTTAGCAAGTTTTATTAAAAGCTACTTTACTTAAAAGTTTTATATATAAATGCTAGCTAATAGCTAAGTAACTAATAAAAACTATATTTGCTTACTTTATGCTAGCTTAGCTAGCTTAATTTAAAAAAGGTATAAAAGTATAGCAAACTTATATAAAGATTAGTGCTAAAACTATTATAAAAAGCTTTAGCTAGTTTTTAAGCGCACACTAGGCTTATTTATTTGCAATTAGGCCTATAGCTTAATATAAAGGCGTATATAAAGCTTTATGTTAATAGCATATTTATTAGTACTATATTTAGTTTATATAAACTTTGCTTTTAATATAATAGTGTTTAAAAGCTTATATATTTGCTGCTTAATATAAAAGGCTATATATTTATTTTTATATAAAATAAAGCTTTTTATTAAGTTTTTAATTTTAAAGCAATTGCTAATTAACTTAGTATTTTTATATGCATTTATTAATAAAAACTTTTATAATGTTATAGTTGCTAATATAGCGTTTATAATAGCATAGCATAGCTTTTTATACTTTAAAAAAATTATATATAATAAGTTAAACTTATAAAATATATAAAAATAGGCTGCACTTAGCTTTATAAAGTTAGCAGTATAGCTTTTAGCTTTAAATAATTATTTTTAAGTCTTTTTATATAGTATAAAAATAAACTAAAAATGTTTTAGCGTTTATATTATAATTAAAGCAATAAAAGCTTTATTTTGCTTAATATTATATATAAGCAAATTATTAAGCTAAAGCATTGCTTTAGCTTATACTTAAAATTTATTGCTTTTATTTTATTTAATATATAAAGCATTTTTAAAGCTATATGCTTTTAGCATTTTAGCAAGATAATGTAACAGGGAAGCCGCCACTGGGTACGTACTTGCAGCACGCACCTATGGGGATATGTACCTTGGTACGTACTGCGGCGACCACTCCCTGAGGATTAGCTGAAGGCCTGATAAGGCCTTGCGGCCACACACAATTAGCACACTAGATAGAAGTAACCTTTTATAGCTACTTTTTAAAATTTAGCATATTACCTTATAATGTACTAAGCTTAAACCTTATACTTTTTTATTTTTATATTTAATAGTTACAACGCAATATTTAAATAAAAAGTATTACTTATAAGATTTATAACTATTAAGCAAATAGCTACTGCTAAATTAAAACTTTGCTTAAATAAGTTAAATATAAGTAACAATTTAAATGTTAAACAGCTTATAAGCTTAAAGCTTATAATACTTAATAAAAAGGACTTTAAATTATTAGAGCTAGACAACTTTAATAGCTAGTATAAAAGTTTATAAAAATAAAAAGGTTAAAGTTTATATTAGCTAAAATATAGTTGCTTAGCTAATTAAACCTTAAGCTAATTATAATTATACTTGCGGCACTATAAAAGCAGATTTGCAAAGCATAATAAACTGCTAGTATAAGCAGCAGCTATAATAGCCTAGACTAGCTAGTTATTATAACTGCTAGCAAAAAAGCAAAAGCTAAAGGCAAAAAATAATGCTAAAGCACCTATATATAACTATAAGCAGCTTAAGCAAAAAGCTACTGCTGCAAAAATTAAAAATTAAATATTTGCAATTAAAAAAAGCAATAAGCAAAAGCTTAGCTAACTAAACCTTATTTAAATAACTTAAGCATTAACTTAAGTAAAATAAAACTTATAAATTAATTAGCAAGCATATTATAAAACGTTAAATTATAAAAACTTAAAAAATAAAGCAATACTTAAAAACTTTTAAAAGTTTGTTTAGCAAAAAAATATAAATTTTAAGCTGTTTAAAAAAACTTTTAAAAAGCAGTTATATAAACTATTTTAAAGCAAAAATAAAACTTTAAAAAATTTTTTTTTGCAATAATAAGTCTTAGTGTGTAAGCTAAAAAGCTATTGCTAATTTAAAAATAATTTATAATTAGCTTTTAATTACTAGTATAAACTTTAGCTAAGCTTTAAATAAGTTTTAATTAAATAAAAAGTAACTTTTAAAAACATAGTTTTAATATTAAACAAGGCTAAGTAGCAATAAGGTGTTTAGCAAGATGCTAATAAAAAAAAGGCTAAAAATAGTAAGAAGCGTATGCTTTTTAATAGCTTGTTAAAAAATAAGTAGGGCGTAAATAACTTAAAAGTAAGAGCACAAGGCTTAGCTTAAGGCTGCACTATAAATATAAAAAACTAGCATATAAATAATAATTAAAGTAAGTTATTATAAGCAAGCAAAAAAATGTTTAAATGCTATAATTATAGCAAGCTAAAGTATATAGCTATAAATTATTAGTTTAAACTATAAGGCAAGCAGCTAGCAGCTAAATAATAATTAGCAATACTAAAAAAGCTAAAAAGCAAAGTTTAAAATATAACTGCTATTTAGTTTAGCTTAAAATTAAAAAAAAAAAAAAGTAAAAGCTAAGCTAAAATAAAATAATATGTTTAATTTATTTTAGCAAAAACTTTTAAAGCGTTTAGTTTAAAAAAACTTTTTAAAAAAGTAGCTATAATCTTACTAAATAGTAAACGCTAAAAAAAAAATATTATTATAAACATAAATATAAAGGCATAAGTTAATATAGTTTATAAAGACTTAGCTAAAAAATGCTTATAAAAAGCAATAATTTTTATTTTAAAGCTTATAAAGCTAAGTAAAAAGATGCTATAGTATTATAAAGCATATAAGGCTACTTTTTAAATAGTTAACATAAAAAGCTAGGTAAAAGTTTTTATTTAAGTATTTTATGCTATAAAAAAAAAGCTTAATGCTTTTAAGTTATTATTATTAAGGCTAGATATAAGCTGCTTAAGTATTATTTTAAATATAGCTTTTATAGCATAGCATTTTAATAATATTAAAAAAGTTAACTTTAAAAACTTTGCAAGCAAAATAGTTAACAATAAACAAGCATATATTATAAACTTTATTAATATATAGTTAAAAAAAAAGCTTTTTTTTTAAAAAATTAATAATAATAAGCTTATAAATATTATTATTAATTTGCTAGCGTATTTAAAAAGCTTTTGCTAATTATACTTTAAAGAGGCAGCAAAAAAAATTTTTATGCTAAAAAAAGCAAAGCACTTAATTAATTTAATTAAAAAGGCTAAAGTGCTATTTAAGCTAATTTACTTAATTTTAAAAGCTTAAAAAAAAGTACTTAAAAAATATTTAAAAAAAAATTTGTAAACAAGCAAAATTTGCTAATTATAAGCTAATATAAGCGCGCTAATCTTATTTGTAGCTAAAAAAAATAGTATAATAAAGCTTTGCGTTAACTATTAAAAACTAAATAAAGTTATAGTAAAAAATAAATATTTTTTGCTGCTTATATTTAAAGTTATAAACTGCTTAAGGTCTGCTAAAGTGTTTTTTAAGTTAAATTTAAAAAATGTATATTATAAAATATGTATTAAAGCTAGCAATTAATAAAAGACTGCTTTTTAAACGCAATATAAGCACTTTAAGTATATTATTATACTTTTTAAACTAATTAATATGCTAGCTATATTTTAAAGCTATATATATAAAGCATTAGCAAAGCTAATAAATTATATTTATATAGTTTACTTAAATAATATTGTTATATTTTTAAATAATAAAAAATAATATTGCAAGCATTTTTAATTAGTTTATAAGCGCTTAAAGCAATACAACTTATTTATTAAACTATTAAAGTATAAGTTTTTTAAAATAAAAATAAAATTTTTAAAGTTTATTATTATTACTAAAAGTATTAAAATAAACTTGCAAAAAGTTGCTGCAATCTAAAAATAAAAATTTTTTATATTAATATATAATATTTAAGTATTTTTAAAATTTATAAACTTTTATAAAAAGTTTATTGTTAAGTATTTTAAGATTACTATGCTAATTATAGCATTGCTAAAAAAGTAAAACAAGCGTAGCTATTTATTTAAATAAACTAAAAAAGCAAAATAAGCTTTTAAAAGCTTTAAAAAAGCATTTATGTTAGCAACTATTTTTTAATACTAAAATAGTAAACTTTTAACTAAAGTAAAAATAAATATGTTAATAAAAGCTATTTTAAGCATTTTGTTTTAACTATATAAAAAGTAGTAATAATTAGTAGCATACTAGTTATGCAAACTAATAAATATAAAGATATGTTAAGCTATTAGCTAACAAAAACTTTTAGTAATAGTTAAAAGCTATAAGTATTAGCGCTAATATTTTAAAAGCATAAATAAGCTTTTTATAATTTAAATAAACTATATAGCATTATAAAAGGTTATTAACTTATTAGCATACAATTTTTAAAAAAGGTTAGCATGCTAAGTATATAAACTAGCTTAGTTTAATTTTAATATTAAATATTGTTTAAGCATTTTAAATTTAATAAATAAACTATTATAAAAGCTTAACTATATAGCAAAAAAAATAAAGTATAAAAATATAGTCTTTATACTTTAAAAAAAACTTTAGCTATTTAGCAAACTGCTAAAAAAGGTTTAAACTATTATAGTATAATAGCAAAGACTAAAAAATAAAAAGCAAAAAGTATTAGTATAAAATATTTAAATTGCTTAAATAATATTATTAAAACTATATTTAAAAAAATACTTTATAATAAAAAAATAAATAGTAAAACTATATGCTAATCTAATTTTAAACTTTTATTATATAATTATAAAAAACTTTTAAAAAAAAAAAAGTAAAGAGCACTAATATATATGCTTAACTTATTAACTATATATAGCATAGATTATAATAATAATTTAGTTAGCAAAATAAACTATTAAAAAGTTAAAAAATATGCTTTAAGAAAATAAAAAAAGCGCTAAAACTATTATTTATAACTAATACGTTTTATGTTTTATAGTAAAAAAGTTAGCTTAAAACAAAATAGCATTTAAATTAAATATATTAAAGCAATTTTATAAAATAGTTAAAAAACTGCAGACTAAAAACTTAATACTTATTAAATTAATAAAAATTGCATACTAATAGGCTAAAACATATAAAAAGTATTATATTAACAATTAAAAAGTATTACACTTTTAAAAAAAACTAATTATTTTAGTTTAAGCAGCGCTAGTTAAATAGCTAATATACTAGCATTATAATAACTTAAAAGCTAGCTATATAAAAAGCAATAAAATAGCTAAACTTTTATAAAAAAAGTTTTATTAAAAAAGGTTAAATTAAAGTGTTTATAAATATATTACTATATATATAAAGTATAAAAGAACTAAATAGCTAAAACATAAGCTATTTAAAAAACTGCAAACACTTTTGCTACTAAATTAACTATAGTAAAAAATTAGCTTAAACTTTATTATAAAGTTTTTACTTTATGTTAAAGCTAATAGCCTAGTATATAATATAATCTTAATAATTATTAACTGCTTTATAAAAATAGCTTTATTTATATTTATAATAAAAATGCTAAATATAGCTAAACTTATAGCTATACTTTATAAAAAAGTAAAGTGCTAATTTAGATTGCTAAAAAGTATAGTAAGCAATAAAAATAAGCTTATTACTAGCAAGTTTTAAAAAAAATTTTATAATAAGTAAAAAATTTACAAAAAACTATTAACTATATAGTATTTATAAACTAATAATTAAATAAAAAAAGTATATTAAACATTAAAAAAGTACTTATAAATATATACTATTAATAAGCTAATAAAGTAAGCAAAAGTATTACTTAAAGCTAAGTTTGTATATAATAATAGTTAATATATAACTATAAATTATTTATTATTTAAAGCTTTATATAGCTATTACTTAAAAATTATTAAATATATATTAAAATAGCTTTAGTTTAAAGTTTAAAAAGTAAAAAAATAGCTGCAAAAAATAAACGCAATATAAAAAGCATTATGTAAACATTAAAAAAAGGCAATAAAAACTATATAAAAGCATTATAATAAACACTATATACTTAAGTAATATAATATTAAAAATATTATAAGGCTATTAACTATGCACTTTTGTTTTAAATATAAAAAAAAGCTAGTACTTACTTATATTAAAGCAAAAGTTTTAAAAAAAATTAAATTGCAAGCATATTATATTTAGTTGCTAAAAAAGTATATAAAAGTATATAAAATATTTTTTATATTATTACTAAAGCTATAAAACAATTATAAAAAGATTAGCAAGCAAGCAAAATTATTAGACCTAAAAAATAAATAAAATAAATAAGCTATTAAAAATATTATATAGCATAAAAATAATTAAAAAAAATAAAAATACTTAGTAAAGTAAAAAAGGTAGCTAGTAAAATATAATACTTAAAAACTATTAAAATATTTAACTAACTTAAAAAAGTTAGTAAATAAATATAAAAAAAAAACTAAAAAGTTATACTTTAAGTAAAATAATTTAGTAGTATTATAATAAAAAAAAGCTATAATTACTTGCTAAAAAAACGCTGTTTACTTAATAAATAAGTAATTATATTAGTAAAAAACTAAAAAAAAACTAGCGCAGCAAAAAGTTAGCAAGCAAACAATAATAGTAAAAAAAAATAAAAACAAAACAATAATAGTTATTATAGCTAGCTATAAACTAAAAAACATAAAACTAAAAAGTAAGCAAAATAGCTGCTAAATAGTTAGCATAAATATAATAAGACTAAAAAACTATAATAATAAACCTAAGTATTAAGTAAAATTTTAACTAAGACTTAAACTTAAATATTTAGTTGCAAATAAACTATACTTTATTATTTAGCTACTAAAATTTTAAAGCTTTTGCTTGCTAGGTTGCTAACATAATTAGCAAGGAGTGCTAACAATGTTATAAAAAGTAAGGTTAAAAAAAGCAGTATAGTAACCTTTATATAAATATTTGCTATGCTTATTTTAAGCTTAATTATTAATATAAAAAAAAGTTTTTATTAACAAAATATTAAATTTTTAGTAGTATAACGTTGCTTAAAAAGCGTAAACTAGTTGCTTAAAAGCAGACAAATATAAAATAAAAACATTATTTAAACAAATATATAAAGCAAAATTACTTTTATAAAAAAGCAAAGCTTTAGTAAGTTAGCAGTAAATATTAGCATAATTAATAAAAATATTTTTAAAAACATTTTAAAACAATAATTAGCTAGCAAATATTTAATAAAAAGTTAGCGCAGCATATATATAATTAAAAAATTAAGCTTAATTAAAAGTAGGCATTAAGTGCTTTATATTTTGTGCTAAATAATAAAAAAACGCTTATTTTAAGTAGCTTTAATAAAAAAACGTTTTTTTTTTTTTATATAGGCATAAAATATAAAGCAAGCTTTTTAAAAAGCATAGTAGTACTAATTAAATATAGCAATATTATAGCAAGTAAAAGTAATATTTTTATTTTTTAATTATTAAACATAGCTTTTAGCTAGTTTTTAAAGCTAGCGCTAATAAGCTTTAATAGCTTAGGCAGCACCTTTAAAAAAAAAAAAAATTTGCAAAAAAATAAGCTAATAAAAAAAAACCTAATAATTAGCAAATGCTTGCTAACAATACTACTTACTATATAATAAGCATAATAGTTAAAAAAACATATAATATACTTTGCTTAAGCTTAGCAAAATAAAGCTAAACATAATAAGCAAAAATCTTTATACATTTTGCTTACATACTACAAGCATAAAGCATACCTTGCTATATATACCTTTTTATTACTGTTAGCAAGCAGATTTTTAAAATTTTTAATAAAATAATTACTATAATTTTATTAAAGCTTTTTGTTAAACTAATACTTTAAAATAAACTAGTTGCAAGTAAGCATTTTTAGTAAACGTATAATAAATAAAATATAAAAAAAAAAAAAAAAAAATTAAATAAAAAGATATAAAA
>Ga0247782_1000440_pt1 | contig 27800 bp, 13 predicted proteins | sample UWRJL019104C5_FD_179928 | JGI IMG/M metagenome (GOLD analysis project Ga0247782, IMG submission 179928) | Plant litter microbial communities from Arlington Agricultural Research Station in Wisconsin, United States - UWRJ-L019-104C-5 | ecosystem: Environmental > Terrestrial > Plant litter >...
GTAACTCATGAAAAAAAAAAAAATACGTCTTTATTTGTTTTTAATTTTTTTTCCTGACCGCCGGCTCGATCCGTAGGTGCAGCGGTGCATTGTGTACGATAGATTTGTGGCGTATCCGCTCGAGCTGATTGACGAGAGTGTTATGTATGAGGTGCCGGTTGTTTAAAAAAAAACCTGGGTTCTTGGGGGTTTGGGGGGTGGGGGGGCAGTGTTGCTTGGATTGTACACCCGAGTGGATGCCAGTCGGTTATTGATCTTTGCTCAACGAACGCATAAATGACATCTGAGATTATCGTTGCATGGTCGCTCTGGTAGGCAGGGCTATACGAGTTGATCTTCAGCGCCTCCGGCTTCTCAACCTTCCCCTTAATTACAAGCGCCGGTACCAGATGAAGTTAGTAGCAAGAGAGAAACAGGGTAATTAGAGGCCGGCAATATACATACAACAATCTAGAGTATGCAACGGTAATTAGACCATTTGTTTTCCATGTTGATGTAGTGTTAACTAGTAATCAGGACTATATTAGTGTAAACTATCCAGCGCGGTCCGCATGTGAAGAGGGTCGGGTAAGTAAATTTCTATTCGAAAGATTGGCATTGGGCCTTAAAAGTCGATTAGAAGTGCAGAAGACGCAATCGTTGCTACGAAGAGAGCTGGAGACGGAGTATGTTGTATTACCCGTACTAGTTTTACAGACCTATGTGTGTATGCTAGCTACATAGTCTGGTTACATAAAACTCTCTATAGAGCAGAGGTCTGTGTCATTATAACCCACATACTTGTGTGCCCTCACAAGTCCGATAAGGAGCTATGATAGGTTCAGAGGCCTCCATGACGCTTTAGCTAACAGCGCCATTCCCTCGTCACGTTGCACAAGCTCATTCGCACTCATGAGCCATATTTAATCCTCACAACAAGATCAATAACACCCACGAGCATCACGATAACATGACCCCCAACCATCTTGAGCTAGTCCAGACTCTGGAACAGCAAGGTAGCATTCATGTCCGGCACCCAACTACCGTTTGGCATAGAGATGGGAAGCGGTCGTTTCCCCTCCAGATTCACGCGGTATGTGCGCAAGACATGCGTCAAGCACACCTTAATCGTATTGTTAGCCCAGAAGCGACCTGGGCAAGCTTGCGTGCCGTCTCCGAAGTTGGGGTCAGCGGCGCTCGTGGAGACGAACTGGTGGCGGTGCTCTGCGCCCGGATCCGCGCGCTTGTTCAGGAAGCGCACAGGGTCGTACTGCGTGGGCCCCTCAAAGAGCTCGCCGGAGTTGTTGATGTGGTGGATGTCCACGCAGATGATAGTCCCCGCGGGGAGCTTCGGACCCGTGGAGAGCTGCAGGGGCTTACGGGTTATACGATAGAGAGAAACTGCGTTTTTGAACCACATCAGTCAACAATTATTAATCATAGATTAGAATGGGAAGGGTGGTGGACGTGTGAAATATTACTTACACAAGGCGAACGGGCTCATACGGAAAGTTTCCCGCATCACACTGTCCATCCTCCGGAGCTCTTTAAGGTTCGTAGATGGGAGTTTGCCGTCGATCATGTTGTCTGCAATCTCCCGGCGCAGCTCGTCCTGTAGCTCTGGTCGCACGGCGAGATCTAGTAGAACGTTGTAGATGAGCATGGAAGTGCTGACAGTCGATTCAAAAGCAGTGATGATCTGATCGGTGGCCAGCTGGTACGGTGTAGCTTCGCCTGGATTGTAGCGCGAGATCAGCCACTTATGATAGGGAAGGCGTTCCCCTTCTCTAACTTTAAGGAGCTCTCTCTTGTCCTTGGCCGCCTCGTATTCTTCCAAGTCTTTCTTAATAATGGGCTCGATGATCTTCCGCATCTCGCGCTGTACCTTTAGGTGGGGGAGAAGAAATAAAGGCTCGAAAAATGGTCGAATAAGGCGAGGTATCCAGGCCAGAAACACGACGGCGATGTAGGTGGTCATGGGGAGCTGAGGCACTAATTCATGCCACCTCCCCCCCGCAACGTCGCGTCCGACAAACGACGCGGCGTTAGTCAAGGCCACAATCTTCATCAAACTGTCGAAAAGCTTAATCGGCTTCCAGTCGGGGCAATACCCCACATAGCGGTCAAAGGCAATGCGAGCATCCTTTTGCTTCGTAGTGACAATCGCCGGACCCGCGCGTGAAAGGTCGATTCCTATTGTCTTCCACAGTGCCGGCGTTTCAAGGCCGATTTGCGTATAGTTACCAAAAGTTGTGGACTTGAAGAAATCTTGAGCATTGGCTTCATCCTCGCTAAGACGTTTGATCTCGTCAAAGTTCTTAGGGGGATATACGACGAACTCTCGGCCTGACGAGTTGACGATGAAAGGCTGGTCGGGGTACTAATACGATACAAATACGTTTGATTAGCATTTGTGCGCGCAGACGGCCTGGATGTACCTACCATCTGTCTACCACGTTCAATCACAGCTGCAAAGTCCTTCTCCAGAGTTCTAGACCCCTTGATCACGGGAAGCCCAAGTCGCTTGGCCAATCCTTTGGGTCTCGTCATGGCGGATACAATCCAATATCCTGCGACCAAGACTAGAATTGCCACTAATTTCGCCGTCACAGGGTGATCACGATTGATCTGAGCCGCAAACATCTTGACAAGCTGCCATCGAGACAATCTCAACGGCGCAAAGGCCTGGCGCATAATCTGCCATTGCTCGATCAATGATTGTAGCATGGCGCGGACTGGTTGAGAGATCACTCGAGGGCGGTTATCAAGAGTAATACAGGCTGTGTGCGGTCCGGTATGACTGCACCAAACCAGTTTGCCAGCTTTGTCTGGGTTTTATTATACAGAGCCTCTCATGGTCGTGTTGACAATCTTACAAGTGAGACTGATTGCAAGCCTTCGGCACCACAACCATGCATCGGAAATCCGAGGACCAATAAGAGTCAATTCTCCTCCGAACGCTGGCAGTGACATAACGGCGGCGTTCCGCCGCCGGCTCCAAGGAGTGACATAGGTCGGGAGACGCGACTTATTGGGCCTCGTCTCATCCGAGTGAGACGGATAGACGGATACTACAGACCGCTGCGTCCGAACTGCAGAATGCAGAAACACCATGTCAGCAGCACAACACTGAGTTCCTACACTCTAAGTAGTAAATTATAGAGTTTTGAGAATAACGGCACGCATATAGACAAAATCACTTGGCTAAGGCAACACAATTATTTTACTGTCTATAGTAATACGTACATACGTAACCCCCAAGCAAAGCTGAGCGGCGGACGTTGGCACCCTATCATATTGTTGCTATTGTATTGCAATATTGTGTTATCACCCACTGAGGCTCGTCATTCATGCCCTGAAAATATTCATTTGAAGTGACTCTCGCCGAGGAAGAGTGTTTTTACAGTCATAGCCCGCTCCACCATCCTAATGCAGAGCTTTGTCCACCTTCTCTATCAAGCGGCGCACTGAGCCCATGCCTTGATTTGGTTCGGGCATATTAGTAAACGACATTTGATAAGCTCAAGGCTTCAACTTACCGGTTTCATTTCCTGGTGCACATTCAAGCCCTTCCTGCTGCAGGACTGTCTTGAGTAACGCCTGAAAAGCAGGGTCAGACAGCATGCATTGCATCGTATTTTCGACTGAGTCAAGCATATAAGTGCTGACCTGGATCAGAACTTTGATTTGTAGGCTGCGGTACTCGTTTAGCATGAAACCGTTAATTTCCAAGCCGGGGACCATCTGGGGTAGCTTGATGGCTGCGGCCAAGGATGGTGAGTATTCCATCGTGTGGTGTATTACGAAGAATACAGTCTCATAAATTCGGAGAAGACATGTGTAACATGTCAATACCGCTAGTTTTGCTGTTATATCGGGTTTCTGGGCGATACCGAAAGACTCGGAAGTAAGAGCCGCCGGGATTGGCCTCTGACGTTCTAAGTAAGACTGGAGTATACTCCACCTTTTTTCTAGCCAAGCTTCACTATTTCCCTTAGAGTTGTCCAACTTTCCTTCCAGGTTGGACCCGAGTCCCTCGCCACCCAGGGAGTCGTCGGGAAATGGATGTACTGATTGAAACCACCGGGTGAACAGCTGCATAATTTCGAGGAACTTTTCGGAACCCTGGAGCATCCTACCGATGGCATTTTCCTGACTCGTGGATCCGTCCAACGTCTTGAACAGGTACTCAGCCGGACTGTCATTCGACCGGGTTAAAAGAAACGAGCTTATCAACTTGCAGCCGACTATCCTGTGCAGATCCTTCATTAAGCTGGTGCTAAGATCGGACAGTTCCTGTATTAATTCGTCCTTCAACTCGGCGGTCGGTCTATTTGACTCGTTCCTGTGGCTTGCTTGACTTGAAGAACCTGAGCTGGAAGGGGTTCTCGGGGCCAGGGCTCTGTTGTTGAAGTTGAGTGCCATCGTGTTGTCCTGTGCGTGCGTTGACATGTTTGACAGCAGGCCGTTCATTCGCACTGGAATATCTTTATGAGACTGTGTGTTCATTCGTATGTTGGAAGACACCTGTTCAAGGCTAGAAACATCGCCACCTCTACTGACAGCATTGTCACTGTGGGATTGCTGGTTCATTTGCGTGTCGGGGAAGTCTTTCTCAGGAGCTGATGGGCTGCCGCCCCCGGATATATCGAAGGAGGGACTGAGTTCGAAGTCGTCGGGAACTGAAAAAGGGTACGCCCCGGTACCGGTGTTTTGACTCGCGGGCGTGATGGTTAGAGTTCCACCGCCTAGATCCGTATCATAGTCTTCCGTCGTCCCGGTTACAGCGGGCGCAGAGTCCAAGTCGCACGGTATATCGCATGTATTGTCGAGCATATCGAGCCAATTCACCTCGGTGCCAACGAGCGCGTCGTTCTGCCTACCCGCAGTATCCGCAGGCTCCCATCCTTGATGAGGCAGTACCAGACGCGCAGACCTGGAAGGGCTCGAGGAATGGGTGGAGCTTGGCACACCATTATCTAAAGATAATCGTCCCGGCCTATCCTTGGGCAGGCCGGTGCTTATGCTTAAGCCGATAGTACAGTTCTCCCGCGCCTTTCGGCATCGCTGACATGGACTATCGGTGGTCATATGGTCGCGGACACATCGCAGCTTGTGACGTCGACATCTGTCGCAGGCATAGCGACGGGGGAAGTTGAAAGGTGGCGCCGGGGCCGACTGGCCTTGTGGCATTGGCGCAGGGTGGTTTCGATCTCTCATCTTCGCTTAAGAGTCGCTTCTCTAAGAGGGGTATGCGGAAAGCCAAAGGGGCGCTCTTAGGTCTGACGCGACAACTCAAGCTGTGAGACTATTCTTGGAGATATAGTATTCCGGCATAACAAAAGGGCGCCTTCTGGCGGATTGCACCACGCACACTGAGGTCAGAGAAATGCGGGGACCAGGTGTGATAAGATAGCAATCGAGTCGGAGTATTGCAGAGCCCGATACAACGGTACTTTGTCTCATGTTACACCACAGGGCACTGTCAGCTCTGCTCCTGTTAGGACCGACACGCTCCATCAGAAGCGGCTGAGATATAGCTGCAAGTCGTATATGTAAACTTGCACGTGTGGCCCGCTGTTGGGATTCCTCTCATCCTTCCTCTTCTGTTTCTTCTTCTTCACAAGGAGGGGTACGATGAAGGAGTCGGTGAGCCGGGGATCTATTGCTAGTACCAGTGAATTCAGGTATTACACAGTAGGTAGGGAGCATAAACGCGGCAGACAGCTCCTCCTCAAGCCATTACTAGTGACTGGGATTGCTCTCTAGTGTGTTGCAAGGCACTATCGCCTAGGCCCTATATTCCACTTGCTGCTGTTGTCTTCAGGTTCAAGCACTGCTCGGAACCCACTAGGATGTAATACAAGAATGAAAATGTGCAACCATGAGTTCTTCTGGACTATTTTAGCCTATCTAGGGCTCTTACCCAAAGCCTATATTCTAAGCTGCGGTAATGGCTAGCGGCTGACGCTGCATCCGGCTGTTCCGCGAACCCCAAGGCGCATACTCACATCGATGGCGCGATGGGAATTGGCTAGCATTATTAATAATCCAAGCGAAGAAGTTCCGCCGGCTAAGGCACGGCTCCAATCAACTCGCAACTTCGTAAGAGAGGTTTTTTGGAGGCTCTCTTCCTGCATACGAAGTCCATTTTGTTCCTACAGACGAACTCGTGAAGTTTCGCCGCCCAACCTCGAGTCTTCGCACCTCCCTACCGCTGTAGGTGAGTACCTACCTAGCTAGGTAGGTAAGGTGCCTAGACCCAGCCCTGTACAGGGGTACCAGGAATTAAGTACCCACTACCCACGTTTTGCTTCGGGCTTTACCGTAAGCAGTTAACATGACCAAAATCGCATAATCTATGGGGCTATATATGCCGTACAAATTTTACGAAAGCGAAGCCAAGAATCCCCCCTCAAAACGGGTGCAACCCTCATTTGTTTGGAACCTACATAGTGGGAGCTGCAGTATTCCCTTTAGATTGACGCCATGAAGCCATGCATGGATCGTCCCCTACGATGGAGATCTTTCAGTAACTAGACGACCTGAGCGCTTGGCTCAAGTGCTTGGCCGTCTGCCTCGCCGTTTCGTCCCTACCTTCACTGTCACCCTATGATACATCACGATGGTCGCCTGAAAAGCTTGATTGAAAACTGCAGATCTCTGCCGTCTACACAACATTTTCGTCTGACCTCCTCGCTACGGCCCAAGAAGTACCCCATATATCCCTAATTTATATCAAGAATGCTCCCCAAATGTTTCTTTTTTAGATAGCGAATACCGCCTACTTCTCATGCACTGAATACGTCGTATAAGATAATCCGCATCTCAACCCCAACGCCGACACTACTATAGAACTGTAGAATAGTAGAAGTATCTGGAATATGGGTAGGCATTACCAGAAAGATGAACTACATCGGTATAGACGCAGGCAAGAATGTAATGCGCACTGCAAGCACGCGGCACTGGATACTTCTCGAGATAACAAGTATGAGTAAGATGACTATCATTTGCCAGTAAGACTGTTACAGAAACATCATCAATATGTAGGTCTAGGTAAGCTTATTTACCTCGAAAGGGGGGGTTGTTTGTTGACACCGCTAGGTTAAACCTCGATGGGTAGATATTATGTCAAGACTCGTATGTAATACTCCTATACCCTATAGGCAATAGGTTTATCTACATAATTACTTTGTTACTAACCCATGCGGGGATTGAGGTTAGTTGAGTATAGGTATCTACACTGTACGCACATGCTGTACATACAATTCCAGACCGCCTATGTTGCTCAAGGTAAGTTCCATCAGCCCTAATAAGTAACAGTTACGAATCTTGCATTTACTTCCACTCCACTCCATACCGTCTGTTCTGGCACCGGACAAGGTAGTGTATCGGTATCATCACTTGCAAGTAGTACAGCAGGCAGTATGACATGCGGGTTGGTGGAATCGACTATAAGGGCTGTGATTGAACCATGTGATCAGGTATACTGTACCTACCACATGCTGTGAGATGCTACGATAGTCTACTATGCACAAGAGTAACTAGGTACTCAGCAAATAGTATGTAGGCATGTACTTTTGACGAGATATATCCCTGAGTATAGTCTGAGGAATGTATGCATAAGCTGTAGGAGTGCATAGCCTAATTCTGCTTGCTCTACAGATGTATACCCGCATAGCTTTACCCTTTTTACTTGAAAATGCAGTTGTAAAATGCAGTAACGAACTATTGGGTCCTCGATATACGAGTGCGGGATCGAGCATGACTGCGGGGTACCCCTTGCTTACGTCGGATGATGGCTGCGGAGAGGGAAGATTATCTGCGATGGCGGAGCCAACTTAAACGCAACCTGCTGTTAGAACCACCTAAGGAAATCGTTGTCCTGCATAAGCTTCAAGCGATTACCTACATACTGGGCAGTCTAGACCAGACCGGGTATAGATAACGTTGGTATCGTGAAATTATCCGATACTATGGCGATGTCAGCTAAAACTAATTCGCCTACAAGATCCCACATCTCTTGGTGGGCCATCAATTGCAACGGCAAACTACAGACTGTTTGCTGCAAGCAACGCTAGCAGTTGTAATCCAGGGACTATTTCCCTATCTATGTCTGTGGCACATATCTCTGTAGATGGTGCTTAGTATGTAGCTACATATGGATCTACAGCATAGTCTAGGTCGAGTTTACACGTTATATCTCATCCTACTACAGTGATGAGATTTTCCATTAATAAAGATAGCTCTCGTATTCGTCTAATGAACTGTCTTCAATGAAATGCGCGGGAGCAAAGGAGATCACGGAATATATCATGCATGGCGGACTAACTTTAATGATGATACTAGCTTAACAATCCAATCGAGAACGACGAAAATTAAAGACATCAAAAAGAAATGGCTTAACAAAATAATTCTCATTACACAAGTCTTGCGTACCTGACGGGCAACACCGGGGGTGCGGCCACCTTGACCACATGGGTCCTGCGATCACGACGTTACTTTCACATACATACGTGTACGCACAAATACTATCTACCTTTGATGATCTTGTGCTGAGCAACATGGTCTCCTAATGTGGGAGTGAGAACTTGGAATTTTCCAAATTGGATTTCATAAAAATGGGAAGAACCCTTGATAGTAGCCTATTAAGTAGATCCACTGTTACAGATGCTGTGTATCTCTATATCTGCAACAAGCTTTCAGCGCATGTAGGATGTGAGATTTCCGGCCCATCTAAGCTTATTATGATATGTTGCACCAATAAGCTCAGCGCGAGATACGGCAGTGTGCAGCAGTCAGTCACCCCAGCCATTACATCGTGTGACTAGTGGCGCAATATCGGGGAGCTGGCGCCATTTGCCGCTGAATGTACTGCACTTCTCCTTCCAGCCCGAAGTCCTTCCAACCTCGTCGAGCCGCCGTTGCCAACGCCCTAAAATGAGGCTAGCTGATGATAAATTGCACATTCGGTGTGTTTGGGCCGATACAACTCTGCAGAGGACCTCGGGTAAGCCGGTCCAGTGCTCGGACCGTTCCGATACTAACGTTCGCTATTCCGAACGTTAAACTAGGATTATGAAGATGCAGACCATCATCACCATTGCTGCAAGGCTGTATGACTGTCTTGCTGCACGGAGGCTCTACCTCTCCCGGCACACGGAAATGGGCGGAGATTCTTGCCGAGTCTGAAGCATCACTAGGCATAGAAATCCTCACAAAGAGTGAAAGGAGCTGGAGAAGGATCTAGATAGTCTAGAGGCCTATACCACCATGGCACAGCAATAGAGTATACGTAATTAGGACTTTAAAAGTCGAAACTATACGTTCCTGCTGAGAACAGGCAGGAGATTGAAAAAGGGGAGCTATTATTATCAAAAGTTGATGTCTCCGTCTAAAGCGTTGAAAAATTAGTGTCGAGGCCGAAAATAATGGCCGCCTTTCGGGGCCTCCTAGCTGCACGTAACTTTCGAGGTAATACGGATAGCCGACCTCGTGTCCCGGAGCGTTCACGTTCGGCAGCATGCCGAAGAGACAAATGCCGGGGTCTGTGAAGCCTATCGCAGATCCGGGGTCGAGGTGGTACACGAGTTGAAGGACAAGAGAAAGGGGAACGAGACGTATTATATGTCTGCGTTCGTGGCGCATTTGGCACTCAGGAATCGTCAAATCCTACAAGTAATTATTTTCAACAGAAACAATGGCACCACCAAAACAGCATCTCAACGAGCCTATTGCCGTCATCGGTAGTGCGTGCCGTTTTCCCGGGGGGGCAAGTGAGCCATCGAAGCTATGGAAACTCCTTGAAAATCCCACCGACGTGCTGAAGGAGATACCAGACAGCAGGTTCAGCGTCAATGGATTCTATCACCCAGATAACATGCACCATGGCACTACCAATGTGCGACATTCTTACATATTGGACGAAGACATCAGACTTTTCGATGCACAATTCTTCGGCATCAAACCGGTCGAGGCCAATTCGATCGACCCTCAGCAGCGGCTACTGATGGAGACAGTGTACGAAGGGCTCGAGGCAGCGGGCCAGAGCATGCATACACTCCAGGGCTCCCAGACGGCGGTCTACGTAGGCCTCATGTCATCGGATTACAAAGATTTGCTTGGTAATGACCAAGAGAGTTACCCAACATATTTCGCAACAGGGACTGCAGCGTCGATCTTGTCCAACCGAGTCTCTTACTTTTTCGACTGGCACGGCCCTTCGATGACAATCGACACGGCCTGTTCTTCGAGTCTAGTGGCGGTGCACCAAGCCGTGCAGATCCTGCGAGCAGGAGACGGGACCGACATAGCTCTGGCAGCTGGAACCAACCTCCTGCTCAACCCAGATCAGTATATAGCCGAATCGAAGCTGAAAATGTTGAGTCCCGACGGCCGAAGTCGAATGTGGGATGAGAAGGCAAACGGCTATGCCCGCGGAGACGGTATCGCAGTGGTAGTTCTCAAGCGGCTGTCACAGGCCATTGCCGATGGAGACCACATCGAGTGCGTTATTAGGGAGACGCAACTGAACCAGGATGGGAGAACAAAGGGCATCACGATGCCAAGTGCAACAGCACAGACAGCCCTCATCCGAGCCACGTACGAAAAGGCCGGGCTCGATCTCAATAAGCCAAGTGACCGGCCGCAGTACTTTGAGGCTCACGGCACCGGCACCCCCGCGGGTTTGTCATACCTAGTTATTTATCTACCTCTGCGAATTGCATCGTGAGAATATGAGGGGCGCAACCAACTGACGTTAAAATTAGGTGACCCAATCGAAGCGGAAGCTATCCACACAGCTTTCTTCGGGAGCGAAGTGGGGAAAGAAGCGCAGGGGCCACTATATGTGGGGTCCATCAAAACTGTGATCGGCCATACTGAAGGCACGGCCGGTTTAGCGGCACTCCTCAAGGCGAGCTTGAGCCTGCAAAACCGCGTCGTACCGCCAAACCGCCTCTTTGACCGTCTAAACCCGAAGATATTGCCGTATTATGGCGACCTTGAAATCCTCACGGAGGCTAGAGAATGGCCGGCCCTCCCCCCAGGCGCGGTCGCGCGGGCCAGTGTGAACAGTTTTGGGTTTGGTGGTGCCAATGCCCACGCCATCATTGAAGCCTATGAGCCGCCTGCCACCCACGCGACCGCAGGTCATTCGAACGCTTGTTTTGCTCCGGTGCAGTTCTCGGCGGCCTCAGAGACCGCGTTAAGAGCCTCCCTACGTAAATGCGCAGATTTCCTCGAGGCGAACGAGACGACCAACATACGCGACTTGGCCTGGACGCTAAACACGAGACGCACCACTTTCGGAGTCAGAACCGCTGTATTCGGGCATACAGCATCCGACCTCGCACAGAAGCTACGAGCAAAAGCTGAAGCCGACAAAGCTGCCCTCATCCCTGTTGCTTCCAAATCTCTCCCTGAACGGCCCCGGGTCTTCGGCGTATTTACTGGCCAGGGTGCACAATGGACACGTATGGGGGCCGAGCTTCTCTTTGCTTCTCCCGCTTCCGCCTCTATCATTTCAGAGCTTGAGAAAAGCTTGTCAGACCTTCCAGACGGACCGGAATGGTCTATCAAGGAAGAATTGCTTGCCAGTGGCACCTCGTCCCATGTCGGACAGGCTGCACTGAGCCAGCCGCTATGCACTGCGGTTCAGATTGTCCTAGTAGACCTCTTGCGCAGTGCGGGGATCCAGTTTGAAGCTGTAGTAGGACACTCGTCTGGAGAGATAGGCGCTGCATATGCGGCTAATTATCTTTCTGCTAGCGACGCTATTAGAATCGCCTACTACCGCGGGCTTCATCTTCATCTTGCTCAAGGCCCTGGTGGCAAGCAAGGAGGTATGATGGCCGCTGGAACCTCAGTCGAGGATGCCAAGGAACTCTGTAACCTGCCGGAATTTGAGGGTCGTATTGGCATCGCAGCCATCAACTCAGCCGCAAGTGTGACTCTGTCTGGAGACTTAGATGCAATCGAGGCTGCCAAGGACATCTTGGATGATGAGAAAAAGTTCGCTCGTCTTCTCAAAGTTGACAAAGCCTACCACTCGCATCACATGCTCCCCTGCTCTGATGCATACCGCAAGTCTTTGATCGACTGTGGGATCAAGGTCTTGCGACCGTCTCGCAACAGCCCGACCTGGCTGTCGAGCGTCTATGGCGAAGATATAGCTGACTACAGGCCGGAGCTCGGGAGCGAGTATTGGATTAGCAACATGGCTAGCCCTGTTTTATTCTCGCAAGCAGTCGAGTTTGCAGCCGCTGAGAAGGGCCCGTTCGATATTGCCATTGAAGTAGGGCCTCATCCTGCTCTCAAAGGGCCAGCCCTTCAGGTCTTGAGCGAGTTCCTCGGGGAGTCTATCCCTTACACCGGTGTCTTGAGTCGTGGAAAGGATGACAGAGAAGCCTTTGCGGAAGGCTTGGGCTACCTATGGCAAGCCCTAGGCGATAATGTAGTTGACTACAACACCTTTGACAAGTTCCTTGCTGGTGCCGAGTCACCGCCGCCTCGGATTTTGGCCAACCTTCCACATTATGCTTGGGACCACGACCGCCGGTTCTGGCACGAATCTAGGCAATATGCAGCCAACCGCAGCAAGCCGGATCCAACCCACCAACTTCTGGGGACAAAGTGTCCTGATGGGACGGAGCAGCAACTTCGATGGAGGAACATGCTGAGACCACAGGAGATTCCTTGGCTTGCCGGCCACCAAATCCAAGGCCAGATGGTGTTCCCTGCAGCCGGCTACGTTTCCGCCGCGCTAGAAGCTGTGAAGTTTGCAACCCACGGGAATCACCTGAGAACCATCGAGATCCAGGATTTCGTCATTGGGCAGGCGGTAATCTTCAAGGACGAATACGCTAGCGTTGAGACACAATTCACGCTCACCGGTATTGTGTCCGACGGCAAAAATTGGGCGTCCTCCTTCTCGTTCTATTCTGCGTCGCAGAAGCACGCCGGACGGTTGGATCTAAACGCGTCAGGAAAGATAGTAGCAATACTCGGAGAGCCTCAGGAAGACATACTACCACCGCCAACTACTCGTCCCGAGCTCAACATGATCGATGTCGACGCTGACCAGTTCTACAACTCCCTGTCAAAGTTGGGTTTTGGCTACACTGGCGCCTTCAGGACCCTGGGTTCATTGCTGCGAAAGATGGATGTAGCGATGGGGGAAATCAAGACTCCTATGAGTACAGATCCGGCCTACAATCTGTTATTGCACCCTGCCACGTTGGATAATGCTATCCAGTCCATCATTCTTGCCTACTGTTATCCTGGAGATGGCCGACTGTGGTCTGTCCATCTACCTACGAGCATCAAGAAGATCAGGATTAATCCATCTTTATGCGAACTCAGCGCCGGCCAAGAATCTATAGTGCGCTTCAAGTCCACCATTACCAGCGGCAGGGAAATTGAAATCGAAGGTGATGTCGAGTTATATGAGCCTAATGGAGCAAATGCCATCATGCAGTTGGAGGGGTTACACACCAAACCATTAGGTCAAGCCACCCCAGCGAACGACCGTGGTCTCTTTCTGGAAACGGTCTGGGATATTGCTGAACCCAGTCGAGAACTAGCACTGCTCGCCCAGCCCGATATTAGCGCAAAGGCCCAGCTCGGTTTTGATATCGAAAGAGTAGCATTCTACTATATCCGGAATCTCGGTCGGGTAACAACCAGGGCGGATCGAGACAATGCAGAAGACTACCACAAGCACTTCTTTGAGTACATCGACCACACTGTGACTAGTGTACAGAACGGAACCTCGCTTTTTGCGAAGCGTGAGTGGGTACATGATACTCATGACCAAGTGCTTGAGATCATCAAGAACTACCCAGAAAGCATCGACATGAAACTCATGCATGCCGTTGGCGAACACTTGGTGCCTGTCATCCGAAAAGAGACGACTATGCTGGAGTATATGCGCGAAGATAACATGCTGAACGATTTTTACGTTAAGGCATTGGGTTTCGACGAATACACGGAAACCATGGCGGATCAAGTTGCCCAGTTAGTCCACCGATACCCTCACATGAACCTGCTAGAAATCGGTGCCGGCACCGGCGGCGCCACTAAGCGCATATTCAAGAAACTTGGCAAGCGTTTCGGATCATACACCTACACGGATATTTCGACTGGCTTTTTTGAGAAGGCGAGGGAAGTCTTCTCCGAAGTTGAATCTAAAATGACTTTCAAGGCCTTAAATATCGAGAAAGATCCTATTGAGCAGGGATTCACGGAGGGGTCGTATGATCTCATCGTTGCATCTCTTGTGCTCCACGCCACGCATGTCATGGAAAACACAATGCGAAATGTTAGGCGCTTGTTGAAGCCTGGCGGTTATCTCATCATGCTAGAGCTTGGCGATTACGTCGACATGCGAACCGGATTGATGTTCGGGCCGCTTCCTGGATGGTGGATGGGATACGATGATGGCCGCAAGCTATCCCCAACTATGTCCGAGGAGGATTGGGATAAGTGCATGAAGAAGGTTGGGTTTTCGGGTGTAGACGCGATTGTTCCACGTCAGGAACACGTACCCATTTCCCTAGCCATCATGACCGGTCAAGCCGTGGACGACCATGTTAATTTCCTTCGTGACCCTCTCGCACCTGTAAGGTTAGATTTCGCTGCGCAGAACTTGACGATCATTGGCGGCAATACGAACAAGACGAAGAAGCTGGTGGATGTCGTCGTCTCACATCTTCAGCCGTTTTACAACCACATCACTACAGCTAAGAAACTTGCCGCACTTGGAAACATCGAGTTACCTTTCATGGGAAGCGTCCTTTGTCTCGAAGACTTGGATGAGGCCGTGTTTCAAAATCTTGATGCAGAGACGCTACGTGGAATCCAGCATCTCTTCACACAATCCAAAACCTTTGTATGGGTCACCCAAGGCCGCAGAAACGACAACCCATATCAGAACATGGGTGTTGGGCTTGGCAGAGTTGCTGTCCTGGAGATGACACACTTGCGCCTCCAGTCTCTAGACATTGATGTGTTGGGCGGCGGCTCGGCTGCAGCAATAGCTAAGTCACTTTTGCGGTTCGAGGCTACCGAAATCTGGGAACAGGAAGGTGTGGCCAAGAATCTGTTGTGGTCGGTAGAGCCTGAGATCTGCTACGAGAAAAGCAACTTTCAGCTTCCGCGCTTGGTACCGAATCGTGTCCGTAACAACCGATATAATTCCAATCGACGTCTCATTACCCAAGATAAAGATCCACGAGTCTCGACTGTTGGTCTTCGCTGGGATGGCAAGAAGTATGAGATTCACGAAGAGGCTTCGGCATACTCTGGTACTGTTGTGGATGGTCGAGTGGAACTCCAGGTCAGCTATTCCAGCCTCGAAGCGGTTCGCGTTACGAAAACTGATTACGCCTATCTCGTACTTGGGACCAACCTCCGCACCAAGGAGCAGGTATTCGCAATCACTCCCGACAGGCACTCTATCGCCCGTGTCTTCGATTCTTGGACAGTCCCCTACAACATGGGCCCTGAAGAGGCTCTGAAGCTTCTGCTCGTCATCCGACGCCACTTGATGGCTCTGGCTACCATGGACGAATTTTCTGCTGGCGAGACCTTGGTCCTGCTCGAGCCAGAACAGAGCTTTGCGGATATTCTTTCATGCTTGGCGAACGAAAAGGGTGTTAGGCTCGTCCTGCTGACTACTGACCCAACTGTCAAAGGTGAAAACTGGACCTATGTGCATAAAAGCGCTCCTCGCCGGACTATACAGTCTTACGTACCAAAACGTACAACAGGCCTGATCGATTGCGCGAACCTGTCAGATCTCGCCATTAACGTAAAGGCATACCTACCAACCAACTGCAGAGTTTGGGGAGCCGAGTTCTTCACATCCCCCACGTCAAAACTGGACTCCTTCTCGTCCATGGCATTTGTTCCCTCGAGGCTTCAGTCGGCTTTTGTGCGCGCGCACCACGACAGCAACATTACACAGGGTGAACCGATCCCATCTATCTCCGATATTGTTCTTAATAGCCCCTCCGGGGAAACCACGTTCTTCAGCTGGAATTCAACTCCGAGTGTTCCCGTTCAAATTACACCCGTGGACGCCGAACCACTGTTCTCTTCCGACAAGACTTATTGGCTAGTTGGTCTTACAGGTGGTCTCGGGCTCTCGCTTTGCGAATGGATGGTGCAACACGGAGCCAAGTACGTGGTCCTCACCAGCCGTAACCCTCAAGTCGATTCCCTCTGGGAAACCCAAATGAAGGCGCAGGGTTCGGTTGTCAGAATCTACGCCAACGACGTCACCAGTAGAGATTCCGTAAGGTCAGTATACAAGCAGATCTGTGACGAGCTCCCACCAATTGGCGGTGTCGCACAAGGTGCCATGGTGCTATCAGATGCTATGTTCGTCGACATGGGCCTCGAACGAGTGCAAAAGGTTGTCGAGCCAAAGGTGAAGGGTGCTATTCACCTGGAAGAACTATTTTCGACCGCAAACCTCGAATTTTTCGTATTTTTCTCTTCCATGGCGTACGTAACCGGAAACCAAGGCCAGTCCATCTACGCGGCAGCGAACGCGTATATGGCTGCGCTGGCCGCCCAGCGAAGGAAAAGGGGGCTGGCGGGTTCCGTCATCAACATCGGAGCCATTGTTGGAAATGGATACGTCACGAGGCAGTTGACGGACGCCCAGCGCGAATATCTCACCCACATGGGCAACGTCTTCATGTCGGAGCAAGACTTCCACCAGATTTTCGCCGAAGGTGTCGTGGCGGGAAGGCCAAAGTCCAGTGACATCCCCGAGATCATGACGGGATTGGGTGTTGCACACACAGACGACGCAGAGAAGGTCACTTGGTTCCATAATCCTAAGTTCTCACACTGCGTTGTCTGGCCTGAGAATCAGGAAGCAGGCGTGGGTATGTCAAAGCAGAATGTCACGGTAAAGTCGCAATTGCTACTCGCAACCACCCCGGAGGAGGTTACAGAGGCTATCCAAGGTAAGCTTTGTGTTCTTGGGCAGGGGTATACGAGACGCTAACTATTTCACAGAAAGCTTTTCGGCGAAACTGAAGTCGTCGCTTCAGATCGACGAGTCCGTATCCGTTCTAAATATGAATGCTGAGGAGCTAGGGCTCGACTCTCTCGTGGCCGTCGATATTCGCAGTTGGTTCGTCAAGGAGCTGAACGTGGAGATGCCCGTGCTCAAGATTCTAGGTGGCTATACCGTGGCCGAGCTCGTCTCGGCCGCCAAGGAACAACTCCCGGAAAGTTTTACCCCGAATCTCGGCCAAGAGATCGACCCGGCGTTGAAGGCTGCGGCTAAGAAGGTATACCAGGCTCCGGAGACAGCGTCCGCTGTCACCCCCGCCAACGCCGAAGTTGACTACGCTGCCTACGATGAAGAAGATGACGATGCCTCGGACTCCTCTGATTCAGCCCTCGGCTTCGCTCAACCTAGAGAACAACTCCTAAAAAAGCCTAACAAGCTGAAAGAGGTCGCTTTCCAGGCAGATATCGACACGCCTCCCAAGACCAGCAGTTCATCAGACTCGTTTATTTCAGATTCGGAAAATGATTCACTGCTTAAGTCACGCATATCTACTGCAACTTCCGTTTCCGTAATGGATGAATACTTTTCTACGAAAGACGATGTCGGACTGGAGAGAGTTGTCTCAATGTCCTTTGGGCAAGCTCGATTCTGGTTCCTGAAATCCTACCTTGAGGACCAAACCACATTCAACATCACTACTTCCATCCGCCTGTCCGGGCGCCTCAACATCGACAGTTTCCAGAAAGCCGTGAAGGCAGTTGGAAGACGCCACGAAGGACTGCGTACGTCTTTCTTCATGGATAGAAACAACCAACCCATGCAAGGTGTCCTTCGAAGGTCTCCGCTCCACCTGGAACACATCCGTGTCTCATCTCAAGAGGCTATTGAGCTCGAATACGCAAAAATCAAAAATCATCGATATGATATTGGCAGCGGAGAGACGATACGGATCTCGTTGCTCTCATTGGCAGACGACCTCCATCAACTCATTATTGGATATCATCATATCAATATGGATGGTATGAGTCTTGAGGTTATTTTGAGAGACATTGAAATGCTATACTACAATCGGCCTCTCGCTCCCGTTCCTCTACAATATCCGGACTTTGCCAAGCTGCAGCGTAAGGAGCACCTTTCCGGGAAGTGGCACAAGGAGCTTGCCTTCTGGAAGAAAGAATTTGCGGATATTCCGGCTCCTCTGCCCATTCTACCGCTGTCGAAGACGTCGGCTCGTTCGCCTCTTACAAGCTATTCAGCAAACACAGTCAAGTTCAAGATAGATGCAGCAACGTCTGCACAGATTCAGAACGCTTGCAAGCGAACCAAGACCTCCCCTTTCAACTTTTACATAGCCGCGTTCAAGACCTTGCTATACAGATTCTCCAAAGCAACTGATATATCCATCGGCATGGCTGATGGAGGCCGGAACAACGAAGCTGTGTCAGACACTACCGGCTTCTTCCTCAATTTGCTTCCTCTTCGCTTCCATCTAGATTCCACTCAAACATTCATGGAAGCGCTCAAAGAAGCTCGCTCGAAGGTTGTCTCGGCCCTGGCAAACAGCAAGGTACCATTTGATGTCATACTGAACGAGGTGAACGCTCCAAGGACGGCTACTCACAACCCACTATTCCAAGCTTTCATCAACTACAGACAAGGCGTACAAGACAAGCGACACTATTGCGGGTGTGACAGTGAGGCGACACAGTTCGATGGGAGCCGAACGGCTTACGACATCAGCATAGATATCTTGGCAAATCCGGGTTCGGAAAGCACCGTGTTTCTCTCGGGCCAAGGCTTACTGTACAGCGAAGCCGATGTTGAGGTTTTGGCGCAAAGTTACCACACCCTCATCAAGTCCTTCGCCCGTAACCCTGCCGCCCGCCTCAGCCGACCGCCGCTCTATGACCCCGAAGAGACACAGCGCGCGCTTGATCTCGGTGTTGGGCCCTCGCTCCCCCCCACTTGGCCAAAGACTCTGGTGCATCGCCTAGATGAAATAACTTCGCGTTTTCCTTCTAATATCGCGTTGGTGGATCCGCGGAACCGGCTTACTTATTCGCAAATGGCCGAACGAGTCAATTCTATTGCGTCGACATTGAAAGCGAACAACATTGGCAAGGGCGCACGCGTCGGCGTCTTCCAGAACCCTGCGTCTGACTTCATCTGCACGTTACTTGCAGTACTTCGCGTCGGAGCAGTCTTTGTGCCTTTGGAACTCCGCCTGTTGCCTGCGAGGCTCGCTATGATGGTCGCGGACAGTCATGTTGATGCCATTGTGTATGACAAAGCTAACCAGAAAGACCTCGCAGCCTTGGGATCAGGATTCCAGAAAGTCAATGTATCCCTCATTCCACCCAAGAGCAGTACGATCGTGCCCAACGAAGCCGAGCCCGAATCGACAGCAATCATTATCTACACGAGTGGGTCGACTGGCAAACCGAAGGGAATCCTACTGAGTCACGCCTCCTGTCGCAACCAGGTCCAGGGTTCTACCAAGATGTGGGACATACCTTTCGGCACTGGTGTCCATATTCAGCAAAGTTCTTGGAGCTTCGACATCTCCATCTCACAAACCTTTGTGGCACTAGAAAACGGCGCCTCGCTCTATATAGTGCCCAAGGAAAAACGCGGCGATGCACTGGCAATGGCCAAGACGATCGTTTCCGAGGGCATCACCCACATTCAGGCCACGCCATCCGAGTTTGTCGGCTGGCTTCACGGTGCTGACCTCGATGCTCTTCGCTCTTCCAACTGGCGATTAGCGATGAGTGCCGGAGAGAAGATGACGCCCGCATTGTTCGCTGAGTTGAGAAAGCTGGGCAAGAGTGACCTTGCCCTTATCAATGGCTATGGGCCGGCCGAGACAACCTTGGCGGTTGCAAGTACGTATATCAATTACCAGCAAAGTGACGACCTGAGCAAACCACTCGACATTTTCCCGAATTACTCGGTATATATCCTTGATGCCGACCTCCGACCGGTTCCTACGGGAACGTCTGGTGAAATATTCATCGGGGGTGCTGGTGTTGCCGCCGGATACTTGAACTTAGACAATGTCACCAAGGAGCGTTTCCTGCCCGACGACTTCGCTCCAGCCGAATTCGCCAAGAACTATTGGGTGACCATGCATCGCAGTGGTGATCGTGGTCGCATTCCAGCAAATGGTGGTTTGGTCCTCGAAGGCCGAGTCGAAGGCGATACACAGATCAAGCTAGGCGGCATCCGTATCGAGCTCAACGACGTCGAGTCGACAATCGTTCAGCACTCAAATGGTGATGTGCACGACGCTGTTGTCTCTCTCCGATCTTCCGGAGAGACGGAATTCCTTGTTGCCCACATTGTCCTAACGAAGAGCTTCTCCGGAGATAAGGCTGCCCTAGTATCGAGGCTCCAGTCGTCCCTACCTCTGCCGCAGTACATGCGCCCGACCATGGTAATCATTGTTGACTCTCTCCCTACAAATTACTCTGGAAAGCTTGACCGTAAGGCCGTTCGTCAGCTACCTCTTCAGGTAACTACGAATGCCAACCGTTCCACTACCGAGCAGCAGAAGTCGTCACCTCAGACTGAGCTTATCAACATCTGGAAGCAAGTCTTGGGCGAAGAAGTCACCTCACTGCACCGAATCGATTCCGATACCGACTTTTTCCACATTGGTGGGACGTCGTTGGCACTTATCAAGGTCCAGGGCTTAGTCAAATCTGTATTTGGTGTCGAGGTACCTGTAGTGCAACTTTTCGAGCACTCGACTCTTAACGCGATGGTAAAGCAGATCAGCCCGCCTATGGAACTACCTCTTCATCAGGAGAGCGACCCGCTCGAACAGCTCGAACACCGAATTTCTCAGTCCAATGAAATCAACTGGGAGAAAGAGACAGAGCTGACCGACGACATATACGAAGCAGAGATCAACGCGACACCCAAGGACCAAGGTCTTGGCTTCAAGACCGTTGTCATCACGGGAGCCAGTGGGTTCTTGGGCAAAGAAATACTGAGACAGATGATCGACGATGTCCACATTGACAAGATCCACGCCATCGCACTTCGTCGCCACAAATCGGATCTCCCCGCCATCTTCTCACACCCAAAGGTCCACGTGCAACAAGGGAACCTGAACGCGCCACGCCTCGGCCTGACTGAGGCTAAGGCAAAGGAAATCTTCGCCGAGACCGATGCGGTGATCCACAACGGATCCGACGTGTCCTTCCTGAAGACCTACCAGACGCTATCCAAGACGAACTTGGGCAGCACGCGGGAGCTCGTGAAGCTGTGCCTCGGCAACCGCGTCCCGATCCACTTCATCTCGTCCGCGAGCGTCGCGCACCTATCCGGCAAGCCATCATTCGGCGAGGAATCCGTGTCGAGCTACCCGCCGCCGCGCGACGGATCCGACGGGTATACCGCCAGCAAGTGGGCTAGCGAGCGGTTCCTGGAGCTCGTGGGCGAGAAATTCTCCTTACCCATCTGGGTCCATCGACCGAGTAGCGTTACCGGGCCAGACGCGCCGCAGCTTGACCTCATGACCAATATGTTGCACTACTCGAAACTGATGCGCAAAGTTCCCCTCTCGTCCGCGTGGACAGGGACCCTCGACTTCGTCTCCGTCGACACTGCCGCGTACGATATCCTCAAGGAAGTGAAGAACGACAGCGCGAACCCGGACGGCGGAATGGTCAGGTACGTCTACGAGAGCGGGGACGTCGAGATCGACGTAAAGGACATGCAGACATCACTGGAGAAGCAGACGGGTGATCGGTTCGAAGTGGTAGATGTTGATACTTGGGCTCGAGAGACTGTTGATCAGGGATTGGATGAGTTGGTGGCTGCGTATCTGCGCATGGCGGCAGATGCGCCGATTGTGTTCCCCAAGCTCCTGCACAGCGAGAAGCGGGTCAGGTTCGATGATGCCGAACCCGCGCCCAAGACGAGCGGGTTTTCGTTGAGGAGTGTAGTTGGTAGGTGGCTTTGGTCTCAGTAGATGGATGTAGATGGATGGATGGGTGTCTTGTTTGTTTTCCGCGGTTTCATTTGTTGTTTTATCTGCTCTTTGGAATGATGCTTAACTCGACGCTGAAAATTGCACATTTTCTATGTGTTGCTGATGTGCTTTGTCAGAGTTAGAAATCAGATATCTCCTCAGGATACACATGGATACTGCCTATCTACATGAGATAGGAGATAATTACATGAGTTACTTTACCATTACTTTGACGTGTGATGCGATACCTTGATTCAACACGACACGTCACCGTTAGACATTACTGAGACATGCGTCGCCGTGAAGATTATCGAGTATAGGGGCGGCGGCAGCTGTAAGGTGTAACAAATCTAGGAGATCCAAAACCAGGAACTGCAAATCCTAAGTCTAGATTTCCCAATTTTCTTTATATAAAAGTAATTACTAAACGAGCGACCAACTACACCCAACCAAGCCCACGCACTACCAATTCAAATGCCACCCTGCTAAGTACTCCTTTATTATACAACCCAACTCTTCCCCTCCCCTTTACTTTCATTTTCTCCCGTCTATACCACCATCTCCAGCGCCGTACATGACGTAGACAGACAGCATCGAAAACCGAGAGGACGATTTGATACGTGATCGACTCTTTAACTAATAAATGAGGACTTAAGGGTTATCGCAGTTGCCAAACTCGGAGATGCAGATGGACCCCTTGTTGCCACCGGCGGTGCAGTAGTGTGCTCGGTGCCATAGCAGTGCCCTCCGCCGATGACGCGGTGGGCCGCCAACGTGGATGCAGCTGGTGCAGGCTGGGGTGCGGGCCTGCTTATTTTGTGGTAAGGGAAGTTAGTGAAAAAGAAAAAGAAGAAGGAGGAAGGAAGGGAAAGGGGGGGGATGAGAGAGGTATGGGGAGTGGGTTGAGACTTATAGCTTCGCGAACAACGGTCACGCCGTCTCGCTTGACGAGTTTGATGCCCATGGCCGAGGCGGAGGTGATGGGCCGAAGGCTATGAGGGAGAGTTTAACGCAGTTGGTCTTCGTTTTTTGGTTTGGGATTGGTTGAGTTGAATAAGTAGAAGAAAGTTGTTTTTGTAAAGTGTAGGTGGTAGAATTTGTGTGTTGCTTTGGATATGTGGTGGTACGGTGAAGGAAAATTAACTGGTCAACGATGGTGGGAAAGCGGGCTTTTATATTCAGAATCAATTATCCATGTGATAGGTATTATAATGCCTTATCAAATTGAGGATGTTGTGATATCCTGTAAGATGGCATATTGGGTGTCAATCCTTATCCCATTCTCAACTTGCACAGTTCGCAACATGAAGCCTTAAGCCTACAATATAGCGTGGTTTATTGTTAGTATCACGTAAGATTTAATCCTACTTATAATTACCAACATGTGGTAATCGAATAAAGGAATGGGTTGTGCGGCCGTAGGGTGACGAACGACGATCTTAACTGTTATGCTTCAAAATGCAGTTTTATATTGGCGTTGAGACAGCAGAAATAGGAATCAAGGTAGAGAAACATGATTGAATATCAAATTATGAGGGCAGACTACGAAAATATTTGATGAAAAAAGAAAAAAAAAACTCGGGCTGGGAGTTGAACTCCCAACCTTACGAAAACTGCAGCGTTCAATGATGGCCAGACGTCAAGTTCACAGCGCCCCCCAGCACTGCGTCCGATTGAGCCAAACACCTCTACATGTTTTCTAGCCTCCAAGTCACCCAGGGATACGTCCTTTTGCGGGGTCGGCTTATTGAAAGAACCTGCGTACTATTAAGATATATAAGGCTTCTAACCTATCTGCATTCTCATTGGGCCATTGAGGACTTCGATACCCGCGGTTTACTTGTCCATTAAGGAGGTACTGCACCCATTGAAGGAAGGTGTTTCTACTTATTGACTTACTTACCGGTAGGTGCTTTGTCGCGGTTATGTGGGTTTACAGGGAGCGGAGGAACGTAGTTCCCCCTGCTCCCCGTATATAAGAAGCATGTCACGCACTATTATGTAGAGTACAACTTCTTCCATAACACATCTGAATCTACTTCACATGATCGCATCTAGAGAGTGCACCTGGTCCACTTCCACTATTCTCCAATAGACAACGCTCTCCGCGAGATGCTTTCTTCTAGGTGGTTGATCACGTTCTTGCATACAAATGTTGAAGTGTTGGTATAGAAGCCTCAAGGACTGGAGGTTCTGGCATCCGGAAATGGAGCCCCCCATACCACATCCGCCCCACAAGACCAGAGACCTTCAAATGAGCCACGCCCCGCGAAACCTGAGCAAGTTCATCAATTTACGCTCTTTCGGTAACAATTACTATATAATTGAGATAGTAAAACATGCAAAGTTTACTAAAGTGTGCAGCTAAATTTCAATAATACCAATATATCCATATTTGACTCCCTTAAACAGAAATAAAGTAAGTGAATGCGAGCATTTACTATTAATAGAAGGTAATAGAGTGTGGCGTAAGGTGTAGTAGTAAAACGGAAGATAACGGTCGGAACTGTTAATAACGGTTGCAACCATCTTTGTCAAACGGATAGATGCAGCTCCACCCCAAGGAGCGTATCTAGCAGTACTAATAGGATATACTCTATTATTTCTTTTCAAAAAATCGTTTCCCCCTACGATGGAAATGCCTGAGCCAATTAAAGCCAGCCATCAGTTTCAACATGGAATAGATTTCACTTCGATACGTTTTCGCATACACTTCGAGATGACCTCCAAGCAATGTTCAATTGACTAAGTGCTGAGTGGCAATATATTCAGGTTTCCACGAGGTACGTAGGTTATCACTGGCTTTATAGGCGGTGCGCCTTTGACGGCAAGCACTTCTACCTGCCAAAGGTTCTCGGAAACTGGGCAAACAAGGACCAAATGACTTGTATTACACTATAGCACGATATTCCCGACAGCGCCCATTTAAACTACTGTTCGAAGACCTATACTTTGTGTAGCTCAATCGATTGTGACCGGTGGACGCCAATGTCATATGGAAACCCCCCACGGATACGCCTTTTACCAACCCGGTAGACAGGCTATCGCTTCTTGAGGACTCTGGACCTTGTTGCTCTCAATTTTATATCAATCATTCAAGTGTTAGTGCATGGTTAATGGAGGACCAGATTGCGATACTTTATAGACCCGACAAACGGAATCTCCTTTGCTAGTAACAGTGTCATCGCCTGCCTTGCTCCATAAACTACAGCTAAGCCACTTTGTGTGCACGTAGTGATTGGTAACGATGTTGCGTAATGAACGTGAATATCATTGGGTACCTCGACGGTGTAACAGGAGAGATAGGAGTGCATATCCGAGGGTATTGAGTGGGATAGAGTAGTATATTAAGTACGTACGTAGATTAGTCGGTAGATTCCAACCCCTCCACTCACACGTTACCTTGCTCCTACGTCCCCCCTTTCTGCACGGCTTGACTCGTGATACTGACTTCGCATCTCCAATTGTCCAACTCTTCTAGCTTGACCATAACCTCGTAGAGCTCCTCACGATGGAGTCATGCCAGGCATCTATCAAGTTTCCTTGTTGATGATCCTCGATATGAGTCCGAGAAGCCTTATCACTTATTCCGGCCGGAAAATGAAGGTGGAGTTCGTACAAATCTCCTATTCCACGATCAAAATCATGTGCCTATGCGGAACGCTCGAGGATTTGAAGACCAGTTCAGCCTCAGAAAACATGGGTTTCAGTGGATGGTCAGACCGTCATCTGTACGCGCTTTGCCCACCATCGACCAGCTCATTCAGGACGTACTGGCCGAAACTATTGAGATCATAGAGCGAGAGATTCCCGCCGATAAAATAATCGGGTATGACTGCAGAGTGAGTCCGAATCATCTCTAATAACCACGCTGTTGATATATACTCGTGCTTAGATTCCGAGATTTGTCGGAATGTACCCGCTTCACAGATATTGGGCGACCGCAGAAAACGGACCACGCCTGCTACCTCCGCGTTGGAGGCACATGTGGGTATGATTCGTGACTGTATTGCTTCGCAACTCGACCTCTTGCTCATCATGTTTAGATCAAAACAAGTGAGGGGGCGTGGAGAAGAGTCATGAGGCACTTGCGGAGCGACGAAGCCGAGAGGGATGGCCGCCGAGTCTTGGAGGGTCCGCATTATCAAGTCAGTTCAATGCCCATACAGCTACAGTGAATACTGCTGAAATGTGAAATGGAGCCTTTGGAGACCTCTCCAACATCCCGTCGTAGACTGCAATCTGGTTAGAAATACATACAGTCACGCACAAAAGACTTACATTAACTTTGCTAAGATATAGGAGCCGGCAGCTAGTAGAGACATTTTAATAAAACCAATCTTATATAACACCTAGTTTTTCGGTAGTTATAGTTAATAAACAGGGTTAATGTGAATATCTAGAAGAATAACTAGGACTCCGAGATTTTTTTAGTTGTATATTAAAATCGCTAGCTCCTACTACGCTCGATTATGAACCAAAATTTTTAGGTCTATCCTGCACAAATGGATAGTCCTTGCCCTTTGTTTCCAACAGCAGATAAAAATGAGGCACCAAGGCAAAAACAGCTAGCCTTAGATAAACATCAGATGGAGGTAGCTGCAGCATATCGCGAGCACTGGGAGAATACGCAGCACTTGAAAGTATCTACGAAACAACAACTGCGCCAATGGCGTAAAAGACATTTTCCACAATACCGAGCCCTCAACGTCCTCTCAAAGGCGCATCTGGACGCTAAGTCTATAAACTGTTTCAGCCTCCTGCTGTAGCAAATAAATTCCAACGACCGTTTCCGAGACTGGATAGTTTGTCGCTTAGATGATTCAAGATAGAGGCCATGTTTCTTTCTAAATCATTAGACGCAGCTCCAGAGGGAGTCGAGGGAATTAAGAAAAGGACTTTAGCGTTATATTTGGAATGCAATACTGTAGACTCTGTAACAGCGCCTCGATTGTAAAAGATAAGAGCGACTAGGACATTCTTTATATAGAAATTGGCGCTTAACGTGTACAGCGGCCTTAAATCTACTCAGTGCAGCCAGAAATGACTCCGGCAAAAGCAGCTTTCTAAGATAATCCTCCAGTTAACCAGGTGCTAGCAGGTAGCCTTATGTATGCCACACTCCACACCCTACACGCCACGCGCTATACTGGCCGTCTCAAGCTATGTTGAATTGTTATCCATATAGAATTAATCCACTAACTACTCCTACCCTTATAACAGTAATTGCCAGAATTCTAAGTATAAATTCAGGTCTTACCTTGCAACACTCAATGGGAAGAGAAACTAGAAATAGTAATTATAAGTAATTAGTTACCAATAAAATATCGATAACTTCCAGTCGAGAAGCAAATGCTCCATACCCGTCCTGAACTGGAGCCTATGGCAATAGCATTTAAACTCCAAGCAGCCGTAGATGGACGGTACTCTGGCGGCAGCCAAAGCACTTCCTGCTGATTCCACGTAATCCAAGACTGAGCTATATCCCACATATTAGTTGTGTTATCGCCTGAGTAGAACACCGAGCTAGCGCTCTTGCCATGGCCCTCGAGCGTGCCGAGGCACGCGCCGCTCTGTACGTCCCAAATCCTGACAGTCTCCTCCGAGCCCGAGGCGATCCGCGTGCCGTCTGGTGAGAAGGCTACCGACTCGACCCAGTCGCTATGGCCCTCGAGCGTGCCGAGGCACGCGCCACTCTGTACGTCCCAGATCTTGACGGTCTTATCGCCCGAGCCCGAGGCGATCCGCGTGCCGTCTGGTGAGAAGGCTACCGACTGGACCCAAGTACTATGGCCCTCGAGCGTGCTG
>Ga0247782_1000441_pt1 | contig 27754 bp, 14 predicted proteins | sample UWRJL019104C5_FD_179928 | JGI IMG/M metagenome (GOLD analysis project Ga0247782, IMG submission 179928) | Plant litter microbial communities from Arlington Agricultural Research Station in Wisconsin, United States - UWRJ-L019-104C-5 | ecosystem: Environmental > Terrestrial > Plant litter >...
AAATGCTATATTTAATAATTAAAAAATAAAAATATTATTTTTATTTGCTATAATATTATTATATTTTTTAAAAAGCTTGCTTTATATTTTATGCTTATATAAAAAAAAAAAACGTTTTTTTATTAAAGCTACTTAAAATTAGCATTTTTTTATTATTTAATATAAAATATAAAATATTTAGTACTTATTTTTAATTAACCTTAATTTTTTAGTTATATATATGCTATGCTAACTTTTTATTAAATATTTGCTAGTTAACTATTATTTTAAAATATATTTAAAAATATTTTTATTAATTATGCTAATATTTGCTATTAACTTATTAAAGCTTTATTTTTTTATAAAAATAACTTTGCTTTATATATTTATTTAAATAATATTTTTATTTTATATTTGTTTATTTTTAAGTAACTAGTTTATGCTTTTTAAATAATATTATAATTATATTTTTTAAAACTTTATATTTTATTATTATATTTTATATAAAAATAAACTATTTATAATATTTAAATTAATTTTTATATAAAACATGTTAATAATTAATTTAATAATTAAAATATATTATAAAAGCTAGTTATTATTAGTTATATAAAAATCAAAGTTTAATTTTTATTAACATATTTTTTATTATATAATTTTAATAATTAGTTAGCTATATTTTTAATATTATTATATTTAAATAAAAATAATTATATAATAGCTTACTTTTTAAATTTAATAAGTTTTTAATTATTAATAAACTTATTAAATATTATTTTATTATTATATTTTTAGTTAAAAAAGATTATATATAATACATTATTAATTTTAGCTGCGCATTAAATCTTTAGTTTTAAGTTTATATAAAGCGCTTAAAGTATAAAAATAATATTAAACTTTTTTAAAAGGCCTACTATAATAAGTAATAAAAATATAGTAGATTAAAAGTTATGCATACAAAGGTGAGAAAAAGTAGCAAATATAGCCATAAGATACATTATAATAATAATAATAATAATAATAATAATAATAATATTCTTTAGCTCTTTTTATTAATCTTTTTATAATTTTTTATTACTTATAAATAAAAAACCCTTAACGTACTACTATACACAGCTGCGTAACAGGTCCGTTATAAAACCCTATAGGTTAGCTACCTAGGTTGTTACACTACAGCTCATCACCATGCCTCCACTCGATCTCCTTCTCTATCGCCGTCGGATCGATCACGAACCAATCTCGAACCATGGCGGTCCCATTAACCACCGTCTCCCAGATGTCCGCCGTGCACGTCAGCGGATTGAGAATGTGGCACCTATGCTCCGGCTTATTCCCCGGTTGATTCCGAATATGCCACGTACTCGCCGGCCCGACGGTCGTGAGACCATCCGTGACGCGCACAAGCCCAGTGGCGATGTCGCGATCAAATGTTGCCCTCGTAAACAGGGCATAACCCGCGGCCGGCTTGTATAACGGGATGAAGTGGCCGGCCTGGAACACGCGCGTGAAGCTCAGGTTCCCCACCTGTCGCGTCATGCCCGTGTGTTCGGACACGAGGGCGTCGGCTTTGCTCGGCGTCATCAGAGGCGCGTATCCAGCTGCGGCGAACTCGGCTGCCCGTTTGTGCGGTATCGCCAGGCTGGCGGCTTCGCCGCCGACCCAGTTGCCGACCCAGTCGAGATCGCCGTGTATCAAGTGCACTTTGACCCCGTGGTCCAGTAGCTCGGCGAGGGCGTCGAGGTACTGGCCACCCATGATGTCGTAGGTCTGCTCGAAGGCCTCCCGGACCGAGGGCCCCATGTCTGAGAAATTCACCGGCACGCCAAGGGCGGCGAGGGTCGACTCTTCCATTAGGTAGCCGAGCTGATGGAGCGAGGGGAAAGGATTTTGTTTCGACTGTGTGATGTCTATCCACTATAGGGGGATAGATTCAGCGACCACGCTTCCCAGTGTTCAAGTTTCGAAATCTTATATGCTGCCGAGGAGGTCGGTAGGCTTTCCTCGGTTCTCCTGAGCACGAAAGAGGGGGGAGAGAAGGGGGCTGCGAAGATCACTTACACTCGTATCGTAGCCTAGGTACCGATCTATGGCCTGGTCTAAGCAGTCAGAGGCCTCTTCGTTGCAGGGTGACATGGGACTTTTCATGTCGCTTTGCAACGGCGAGTCGGCGCGTTGAGACGTCTCTACCGACTTCAGCCAGTCCCTGCAGGCCATGACCTTGTCTTTGCACCCATTGACCCAGTTATCCCGGAGCTCTTGGTAAGTGGATTGGTTGAAGATCTGTACGCCGTACGTCTAATATTGTATAATCAGCATATGTGTAAGAGGAAAATCCGGGCCAAAAGACGGGAATGTGTTGAGCGTCACGCACATTGTTATATGGGAATGAAATGAATGCATCCTGCTGTGTCACCGCGTCTATCGTCCCACTAATGATGCCTACAGTGTCAAGATGGAGATAATGCGCATCCAGATCTCCCCGGGATATCTGCTCGTTTCGCTGGTGAAAATAGGAGAAGAAGCCCGGACCGAAGTGGCCGCCGTAGCTTTCACTCTATGACAGAAATCAACTGATGGCCAACGGGATCCCTTCAGAGCCTACTACCCCTGTTCCAAGACACCGACAGTCGGATCAGGGGGCTTACTACCAACAAGTTAGCATTCAATCCCTAGGTAGATTATCAGATAGTGTAGCCATACCCCATAAGCTAATGCGGTCGTCTGCAGTCTGGTAGGCCGGAAACTCGGTGAACCATACCTGGGCGAAATGCCAAAAGGCATGCGCGGCGTGGAATGTCTTCATGATGAGAACCTACAAGGTCAGTAATGTCGACTCTGATTATCATATATTTCATGTTGGAGGGGCCATCACTCGTCAATGGTTAATATATCATGAACCCAGCAGGAATTAGGATTTAGCACATCTGTCCCGCGTGAAGGTCAAGATCAGATATATCAAGGAAAGTTTGCTGACATGCAAACGCATTCTATACGTACGCTGTTGGCGGTCTGGTTGACCTTCTGGCTGCTAAATGTTCCGTAGTAATGAGTCGAATTCGACCGTGGCACGCCCTCGCTGAAGTCCGTGGGCACATAGACAAAGCCGTTGCTCTCCCGGTCCAGGATCGCAGTGGTGTTGGTGAGCACGTCGTATGAAAAGCCGACCTGCACTGGTTGATCGACAACCAGTATGTTGACTTCGTTGTTCCAACTCCAGGGGTTAAGATACGTGGATTTCATGTCGTCGGCAACGAAGCAGGGCCCATTCTGGAGTAATAAAGACGTGGAAGACGCGTAGCCGGGCCCACCACTTTGCCTCAGGATTAGCCATTTGCCCTTTGGACAACCTCAGACGACAAGACCCAGCCTGAGCGACGGTTCCCCATGGGCCTTGAGGGGGTTGGGAAGGGAGCGGAACGAATGGCGGCTGCGTACCTGAGCCATATGACCAGAGGCGCGTTTGCCGCGTTCTTGCGGGCTTCGAAAAACCAGAAAAATATTTATGTAGCTCAGCACAAGTTTGCCACAAAGGGTTCATCAATCCGCTTACATGTTGATGGGATAGTCTTGGGGCTCTCCTGCCGGATGGTCGTCATCGAGAAAACGCGGTGGCAGGTGCACGTAGCCAGAGTAAGATTTTACCCTGGGAGTGGTCTCACAAATGCCTGGCTTTAGGGTTTAGCTCGAAGAAACGTAGTTGACCTGACGCCACCCTACCTCTTTGTAGGAAATGGTAACATTCTCGTGAAACCTGGACCTCAGCACGGTGGTGCCCGTGGGCTTCGGGGGAAACTGGGCGATCGCTAGATCGGCAAGGCAGATGGCGAGAAAGACCTCCCAGAACCTGGGACGCCGAATGCTGTGACGGCTGTCCATGTAGGAAATGATAAGGAGACGAAATAAGCGAAGGTATTTCGCGAATTCTTGCATGTCGGCGGTTCCTGTCCACGCTCACGAACGGCAAAAGGGTAAAGGGCACGGTTTACCAGACGCTGATAAAGGTCACTCATTTAGCGAGGGTAGTCACTATTGATATCCTCATCTAGAATCGTCGGGCTTTTTTTATGGCTTAGTCTCTTACGGTGTAGTACAGCGTAATTTCTAGACCGCACGTAAAGCAGCTTAGCTCTGGGAGTGATTAATTGATGAGATCGTAGAGAACATGAGGTTTGGTTCGCTAGTTAATTTGAGGTTACAGGAGCAGGCGGATAAAAAAAAAAGCGTACGTTTTATTGGGAAAAAAAAATCCTAAACACTCTTACATACCCCAACAACCCCGGACTAGCTCGCCGACAAGGCCCCATATTGTTGCCATCCTTTTAATTGATTGATTAAGTGTGTTGCTTGTTATGGGGTGAACTTTTTTTTAGATATCCAAACTTCCTAGTGGGCATGAGACGTGGCAAGCTGTCCTTTGTTGACTTTTAGGCGTAGTTATGTCGCTGAGAGGTTTTGTAGGGGCGCATATAGCGCCCTCCTTGTTTTAGGGCTGGGCGTGGCGCGATTGCTGTTTGAAGCGCGGAGCGCGGAGCGCTGCGAAGGATTGCTTTTGTCCTACCAGGCCACGCTTAGCTATTCCGACACCGGTATGCTGTGTAAAAGTCGCGGTGTATCTCCCCATTTTTTGTTTCATGCCGTGATCGAGCCTTTCCGAGTATAGTACTCCGCAACGGTCGCTATTAGTGCTTCCCCTGGCCGTCTCGCCACTTGAAAAGTAACATCTTCCTAGAACCGTATCAAGGTAGAAACTGGTATTCAATTACGGTAGATATCGTAAGGGCTTTTATCAAAAAGTGTGGCTTTATCTATAAAACAGAGGAACTAGAATCGAGAGACAAAGGTCAGGAAAAAGAAACGGTGAAGACCTGGTTTTGTCAACCAAGTGAACACTTTGTTTGTTGCTGTTTTCTTGACATAGAGCGGGTTACTGCAGAAGTGGTCATACTGCTGCATAGTAATAATATAAAGGCAACGTTAATAGCCTTTATTAAGACAAAAAATTAGGATGCATTACTAAACAATATAAACTAAAGCGTTAACACTTTATGTATTAATGCAGATGTAGAGGCCACCTTAGCCAGACATTTGCTATGGCACATGAGGCCCAGCACATATATCTCCCTACCAAAAGAGCAGCTGCCTCTAACGGCAACTGGGAAAATTGACCGCAGCCGCCTGCAAGAGATGGGCGCACCGCTCTTGATCTGGGGCCTGGCACAAGATGATGACGCGCGGCGGACATCTGGGGAAAGACCGACAAATAAACGCCAGCTGCAATCTGCCAGCGAGCGGCAGATGCCAGAGATCTGGGCTCGGGTGCTTAAGATTAACGCGGCGGGGATTGGAATGGACGACAACTTCTTCGACCTCGGGGCCGACTCGATCGCTGTCATGGTCGTTGTGGCCGAGGCCCGGAAGGCTGGACTGCATCTTGCAGCTGCTGAGATGTTTCGCCGGCCTAACCTGTCTTTATCGCTAGCTACGGGCGGTAGTTGAAATTGGGGCGTCTCAATCGACGACTGTCTATGTATATATATATAGAATATAGCTCACAGCAACTGCCTACCACCTAGTCTGCCGCGTAACCCGAAGCATCGACATTGTCAGGGATATGGTTCACATCATAACCTTGTCAATCCTAATCCTAATTATACTTAGCATATCAAGACTAGCAACTTTTCTGTTTTCGAGGCCATCACCCTCGCACAACCATTGTGTTCTCTATACAGCATAGTGTTGTGGCCTATGGCCGTCTTCTTGATGCTTCAAAGTTCCCCAGGTTCCCTGTGCTATGCCACCCCCGTTTTTATATCATCGTTGCCCTACAGCGTCGACTTTTCCTCGTTCCACCGAACCCTCGATCCATACCAGCAACTTGTTGCTATCGAGATGTCTCTCGAGGGCCTTGTTGCAGTTGCTCTTGGTCATAACATCCACAGTGTTGTCATCACCGTAAATCCAACGGATCTCGTCGATTTCCTTCCTCTCGTACGATTTTCGCAGTGCTATGATGTCGATCATCAGGCGTTTCGTGGCCGTGATGCCTACCTAGGTAGTTTGGTCACTGCTTCGTAGACCGAGCACGAGTCTGTGCAGAGGACGAGTGGTATACGACGGATCGCCGTTTTAGTAGCCACGGGTATGCTACTCGCGATCCGGTTGACGGTCTACGAGACACAGAAGCCTATATCGAACTCGTATACTGTTCCATATATTTCGGAGGCTAGGACGCTGCGTGTAACGCGCTTGTACTTCCTGGGTTTCCAAGTGAAAAATGTTCCCAGTTAGTCGAAAGGGGGGATGATTTAAGTGTTGCATAACTCAAGATTCGTTCGCAAAAATAGGAATATGGTCAATTTGTCTACTTAAATGTTTATTATTAGTAAACGATCCGTTCTCGAACAGGAATATTTTCGCAGTGGAAAAGTTAAGGGGAATATAATTGATACTGCGGTCCAGGTTCTTAAGCTGCTACTGTAGTCGTTTGTTAATTTCTGCAATTTTTAAGTCGTTAGGATCTGTAGTTTTCGCGGCTCTAGCGAGGCTAAAAGCAGCTTCTGGTTGGCAGATATTGAAATATTGGTGCCTCGTGCACGTTGTTCAACCTATTTCTACTTCTTATCGTCACACTACTTTTTGGCGAGTGACACGCAATTTTCTTGATTCTTCTGCTTGGCGGTAATTCTGGTTGTTTTTCTCGAGAGTAACCGTGCAACCGTTGAAGTGGAGAGATTGGTTGCGATCCAACTTGATCTTAGGTTTGGCCAAGAATTTGGCTTTTTGTAATTTTCCCTCTCCAGGTTGTCGAACGTAGGAGTTGCGAGGATAAGTATATTGTCCGTTTATTGGCCTACGATAGCAACAGAGGCGTTGTTATGTGTGCGCTTCGGATCCGTGATAAGTACCTAGGTAGGCATGGGTTATGTGGCCAGGTTGTCATAGCTAACTCCTTAACGAGATGCGTATGATACGTAACCTACTAAAACAAGCCGGATTCCGTGATGCCGTGCAAAGGCTTGATAACACGCACGATAGTGCCTTCTAAGTACTTGTGACGGATCACCTGGGGTAATATGGCAGAGATGTTACGTTCAAGAACAGGCGCAGGTTGTGTGTAAGCTTATATAATATCACGGAGGTAGATGTCGATCGCAAGAAGCATTTTGGGAGAAGGCGCCATGGCTAACATAAGTCGCTGCGAGGCCCGTTAAATCGTAGGGGATTGTGTGAGGATCACTAGCTTGCAGTCATCGTTGAAGCCTTGGACGGCAAGGCGCGACTTCTCGTACTCGTCGCTTTTGCTATCCATGCTGATTTCCCTCGCAGAACGGGAATCAAAGAGGCGGAGGTCGCCGTGCACCTTTGGATCGTATATCACGAATTCGAATATTCCAATAGCCGGAAAATTTTGAGCTGGATTTCTTCGAGCTGCTAATCAACTTCCGCACGGCGGCGGCCACAAATCCACGGGACGAACTGTTCTCTCTCTACAGCCTCACAGTAATGCAACTCGACGAACTATATGTCACGCCAAACTACAGTCTCACAACAGAAGTATACATTAGAGTGGCAAAGGCGATTCTCACGACCTACAACAGCTTGGATATTCTCTCTATACCTCAACGTAACAACACAGCAGTGGTCTCTGCCAAACTGCATTCACAGGTACGCAACTAGTCCGACACCTCAAAACAAATACGCTCGTACTTCGCGCGACGACTGCGGTGAATAACTAAAATACCCGCCCACGCCCTTCAATGCCTCCGGCGCCTCTACACCGCCTAACCCCGTTTTTCTATTAAAAAATCGACTCGAATTACGAGGTTACCACATCGACAGCATCCGCAGCGTAGCTGGTTCGTTGCCAGACTTTAGTTTCGAATTTAGCGACTACACAACAAAATTAGAGGTCTTCGACGATCTAAACCGGGGACTACGCGAAAGCCTCAACGGCGTCGATGACATTATAAGCTGGGCGTACCGCACGCTAGCCAACGCATCGCAACACCCCAACATATCCATACAATAGGACGACTTCGCGCCCTAACGCAACGCCGCGTCGACAGACGTCAAGTACGACACGACCGGCGAGACGCGAGAAATTGAGAATATAAGAGCACTCTGTAGGGACTTCATGGTGAACGGTGAGGAATCGGTGATACAGAGCTTTCGATTCTGGCGCGCAGAGTGCTAGGCGCCCGCGATGCCAAAGAAGGCCAAACTACACAAAGTGTCATAGTTGCTGCGCCAGGCTCCAAGGGCTGCTAGCACTCTACTGCCTAACATTAACAATAAGCAAAGTAATACGAATCGGACCTTCGCGGGCCTCATGCGGATAGGCGCTTTGGCGACGTATTACATAGATAAAGACTTGACTATTAAGCATAGTGCCGCCTTCGACGCAGAAAAGGGATGATGTTTGGCTTATTCAAGAGTATCAAATGCCGCTTATCCTAAGATGGAAGCATAGTCCGGCATATTATAAGCGTTCAGGAGATTGTTATGCTTATAATATTATATAAAAGGAGCAATCCAAGGAGTCATTATATCAGAGTATTGCCCTTGCTTAATAGTATATATTGAGCGTTTATTCAAACATTGTCAAGGCATGACCATCTTGTAGATCACCTATCTCCAAAACTCGGTATATCTTGCTTGGTAAATATGTACATAGGATATCAAGCCCACCCTCCTTAAGTCTGGGAGGCCTGAGAAGAACCCTCGGTCGCGCAGGGTTTTCCACAATACGGTCATGAGTAATATGAGTGCCGTCACGCTTCGAGTATCTCGCGTCTCAAACATGCGTTGACCCCAACCTAACAGGAAAAAAAAGGCGATATCTTTTGGCATGAGACTGGTACAAATGCGGGGTTACCACCATACTGAGTTGAGAAGCGAGGCGGGGTGCCTCAAGTGTCCAGGATAGGATTGCCGAAAAAGGAGGCGGGGTTGATACACTAGACATAACACGAAATGCGAAAGCCCGGAGTGAAGATTTCTTTTTATGAAGAATTCGATGTTCTTACCTTTGTATTGCTACACGAGATCTGCGAGTAGCCGCTACATGGCCACCTAATTTTTTCACCTGGAACCTCCTCTTAGGCTACCTCTACATTAGTCTAGCCACATTTATTGCCAATGACGGGTGCTGTCACGACGTCTTGGTCATACCAAAGCAGTCCAGTTGCGACCATTTTTGACTGATTGTGCTGATTAGAGTACTATTAATAAATAGTGACAGGTAAGTATGCAGACCTCCATGCTGATGAAAATATAGCCATGCCGTGCTAGAGCCGTGATATTTCGACACAAAGCTGTTTTTCTATTCCCACACTGCGACGACTACTACAATTCGACAATTACTGCATCATTCAACAACGCAATCAAGTCTTTTCTATAACTGCCTAGGATGGCGGCAGCGATAGAACCCAAGAGTGAGACTAACAACGTTGGAGGGGTCGCTGGGAGAGACGTTGAATGGTTCTTTCAGAAGCCAGTCCTACAATGGCCGGCGCGCCAACTTCTTGAACAGTACAGTGGTTACGGCCCAGATGAAGTCGCTGCAGAGGTGGTCAAGTTCGTAAGTTCCGATTGTTCTTCCACAAGCCCCAGGCGAGCGGCATGGCATTACTCCAGATCCACTTGATACTTCCCGCATGTATTCCCGAAAAAATTGGAGGTGTATTCCCTGCGTATTCCTTTCTTGGTTACTTACTTGCTGACGCTACCCTCTCTATCCCCCGTTATCCAGCGCGATCGCGCCTGGGACACATTTCCCTTCCCGTGCCTGGGGACGTTCGAATTCCTGGACCTGGTCCTATCGACCCGCAACCGCCTCTACCCGCGTCTGCTCCTCCGGCTTCAAGGCGGCGACACCTTCCTAGACGTGGGCTGCTGCCTCGGCCAGGACATCCGCAAGTTAGTACTGGACGGCGTACCGGCCAGTAACGTCGCGGGTGCCGAGCTGCGCGAAGGCTACATCAGGCTAGGCTACGAGCTGTTCCGCGACCGCGACACGCTCACGTCCGAGATTCACGTCGCGGACGTGCTCGCCGGAGCCGCGGCGGCGCCGTGGCCGCGGCTAGAGGGCAGGTTTGACGTAGTCAATTTCAGTTTCGTGCTGCACTGCTTTTCGCGCGAGGAGCAGGTCGGGGTGTTTGCACGCGGCATCCAGGTGCTGAAGGAGGGGAAGCTGGGCACGACGATCCTAGGCATGGCGAGCGGGGCGCATAAGTCGTTTGTCAGCCTGTGGCATGGGAAGGGCGTTCTGCTTCATAACCCGGAGTCGTTTAGAGGCCTAGTTCAGGAGGTCGAGGAGAAGACTGGCACTAAGTGGCTGGTTGAGGTGGAATTAGACAACTATATCCATGTTTCGGAGCCCAAGTATCGCTGGATTGGCCCGAAGATGCGGAGGTTGGTGTGGGAGATGACGCGGATTGCTTGAGCCGTGTTGAAGATCTAAGTATATGGACTTATTACCTGAAAACTTGCAGGTTAGCAGAGAGTTAGCAAGCACTTGGCATATCAAAGCGTAAGAATAAAGCGCACATCCGCTATAGTCCTAACTATCTAGATTGTTTAAGAGATGGTTTTTAACATCACTTGACCAATATCATGTCACTTCCTCCGTAGCACGCTGTTTAGGTTAATAATAGCAAATAGAACTGACAAACGACTAGAGTCCAAATACTCTAAAGAGAGGCTCTGTCATCAACAGGCTAGCTATCTACTTGAGTTTGTTTTTTCCGTCTCTCGGCGGTAACCCATCGCTATTATCTAACTACATCCTTTTATCTGGTTGGCACATGCCCGATCTTGGTAAGTGGCATCGCAAGAGTTTCATTCCAATAGCTTTTTCAAGTCCCCTTCTAATAAAAACGAAAACAGATAAATTAAAAAGCCAGACATAGCGTATAGAATTGCAATAGAATAATAATACATATATTTAAAGTTTTGGTTCATAAAAAAACAAGTTTAGTTTATGTATTAAAAATAAATAAATTATATTAACTTTTATTATTTAAAAATAATTAAAGAATAATTATATAATATATAAAGGCAGCACTAGTATTAAGCCCATGACAAACAGTAAGGCCATTAAAGGTCAGTCTTGATATCGACAAAGAGATATAGTGTCTGGCCCCCAGCAGTGTCATAGAACGCCGCTATTGGTCGGGCCCGCGAGAAAGACAGATTTGGAATTTCGGAGGTTTGCTATGTCATGGATGCCTACATGGAGAGTCTATCGAGGGTGGCCGATGCGAATGGTGCCGTTTCTACTCGCGTTATCTATCGTCGCACATACTTACAGTACAACTCTTAGGCCCTAATCTAGGACCGGGTATATTGGGGTCCGGGCGCGTGTCGGTCGGATAGGTGCACTTTGATGGGGCTCGGCGAGTCCTTATCAAGACTCAAATTACATATATTGACCCTGACTTTCCTACTATTGACAGTAGAGTATACCCAATAGCTTGTAGGACTGGCCGAAATGTTGATGTCCTTACCGAAGAAAGACGTGAGGCATTTGGCAACATGGCACATCATTGAAGAATGTTGGTGGCTCTTGTCCGGCTCCTAGAAAATAAAGGTCGGAGACAATCATAGTCTGCCCTTATGTAGGTCTGGTTGGTGATTCTAGTGTAAACTTATCATGTTATTACCAAAGTAAAGGAGGAAGGCTTTTTATGTACATGAGTTAGGTTCGTCCCCGGGTTCATATACATGTACCTGTAGTAGTGGTGTGGGTTCGTGCTTCCTAGTACAGTGCAGGCACACAAGTGCCCAGATACCATGTACAGTACAGTACATGTACAGTACATACAGTACCACTGAACTGTGACAGACGACCCCGCCTGCGGCCCTAGTTGGCGGCCACTACTCCGTAGTCCTAGCTAAAATGCTACTAAGAGACGATCAAGTGACGTATTACCCTAACCACGCCTTGGAAGATTGTCAAGAGTCAGTGTTTGGGTGGCTACTTATTTTCTATTTTGAGATACAATACAGAAATTCGAATATTGCCGCAATGTAGTTGCTCATTGTGAATAGCGTATTTTTGAAGTCATGGGCTCAGGCTCAGTTTTGGTTCTCAAGTTGTGAGATTTTGCTGCTATCTTTAATTTTTTTAATAACATGCGTCAATAAGGTAGCAATGTGGGCTTTTGTTTCAAGGCTGGTTAGGAGGTTGTAGTTGGGTCCCGAGGTCACCCGAGGTTAGTTGTGCAGAGCACAAAAACTGCACGTGTGGAAAGAAAGACATAAGATCCATTTGAGTATGACTGTTTCTGGCAAAGTGACCTAGATGGATTAGACTTATCTACATGTAGGTTAGCCTAGATCGTTATACGTACTTTGTCCTACCTCCCAAGATTGTTTGGCAAGGGGCTGACGCATAAGTCATAGGACACGATTCTCACTCAGTCGAGACCGTCCGGGATGGGAGCACACAGGTAAGCGATTATAGACGATTATGCTATTGATTTGTGACCCTTTTAGTTAATTTCCTATTCAAATTTACTATATAACACGGAGTATGTAATGTATTAATGAGTATGCGTCGCTGTGGAAATGCGCGAAATACCAAGGACCCACCATAGCGGATCAAGGCTGGGTCCCAACCGCTAATCTAATCGATGAAGCGGCTTCAACGGTCTCCCTGCAGCTCAGCTGCCTGCATGCTCCCGCTGGCTGACCCTCTCACACGTGTTCAGAACACCTCACAACCGCAACATCACGCCCCAAAACACTACTATTCCATCCAGCCATCCTTGCCGCTGCCCCTGTCCGAGTGCTAGATCCCGTCCCCACTGGGCACCCGTTTTCGCATGTCGCCCGCGCCGCTTTTATGCAAATAAGATGTGGGCAACTGCCCATCCCCGCCGTCTCTGGCGTCTCCCCTTTCCTGTTCCACCGCCGTGCTCGCCTTCGTCTTCCGCTCCCGACCCATCACCCTCGCTTTTCCCGTATACCGATCTCGCCATGTCGCTCTCACCACGCGGCGGCAGGGTCTCCGTGCGGTGGTGCGCCATGCTGGCCATGGCCCTCGACGGCCTCGGTGTCGCGATGACCAAGGCCTCTCAGACGTTTCTTGTCGAGCAGGCGCTCTGCCGTGCCTTTTACACGGCCCAAGACCCTTCCGTCATCGGCCCTGATGGCCGCGTACCCGAAGCCCGGTGCAAGACTGAGTCGCTGCAATCGCAGGTAGCCGTCTTCGCTGCCACTCTCGATTTTTCTATCCTCATTGTCGGTGCGAGCCTTCCCGACTTCCCAACCTCCCAGCCTCCTCTCCGTCTGCTTGCGAGTTGAGAGTTGATCATGGCGCTTAGGCTTCTTGACTAGCCCGATCTATACGCGATTGGCCACTCTTGTTGGCAAGAGGAATGTTCTCCTCCTTAACACGACAAGTTATGTGCTGCGTGTGGTGTGGTATGTGGGAGTGTGTAAGTGATCTACCTGCTTCCCCTCTTGTTATCGGTTCCGGAGGTCATGATGCATGCACATGATGCCGCGATATATCATGCGTTGACTGTCTGGATTGCCTCGTAGTCTACTTCTACAATATCATCAAGGATCCCCGCTGGGTGCTCCTCTCATGCATTATCGACCTGTTCGGGGGAGGTATTCCCGTACGAGAGATCCTCCTCTACCTTTACGTCGCCGAAAGCGTTCCCGAAGATGGCATGTAGGTCTGCCTTCTCCATACTACCTCTACCTCTACCTCTACCTCTACCTATAACTATACTTGTGGCTATACCTGTAGCTACACCTATCCCCATTCCTACAAGGAAACATATCCCGCGCTGACCGCAGCTATCGCTCTCCAGGACAGGCACCTTCAACCTGCTTACTGCTATTTTGCTCGGAACTATGTCGCTCGGTACTTTCATCGGCGCAAACCTCCTCAACGTCAACGTCTTCATAACCTGTGGTTTGATTGTCGGCGTCTACGCCCTACTAGTGCCACTCGTAGCCTTGTTTCCCCACCATGTCGAGTCGCTGCCAAGTTGGAATTCGGATATAGATGATGCTTCAATGGATGAGCGGCGCTCTCTGAAACCGGATGATGAAAGCGCTACGGATGCATCTGTGCACTCGTCGTCTACGGACTCGTCTCTACTGTCTGGGGTGGTTGTGTCTCGTGCTACACAGAGCGCTCCCGCAGCCACGAAAAGCCCTGCTCCCACAATGTTTCATTCCCTGCTGCGCGCCGCCACCGTCGACCTCTATCTCTCCGTAGAGCTCCTCATCCAGACCATGCGCCATCCATTCACTCGCCGTATCATGATGCTGTATTTCGGGGCCACCCTGGCCATGTGCATCGGTGTGACGACGCCACAGTGGCCTTCGGGCAGCTTCCACACCCGCATCTCCAACGTCAGCCAGGTTAGCGCCATGGAGCAAATCGTCTCCGCACTCACGCTCTTCACCCTGCCATTGTTGTCGCGTTATGTCCTCCGCCCGCGGCTCCACACTAAAGCCGCCGTAGACTACTGGATCATCGTGGCCAGTATGCTGGCTAACATTACCGGCGGCTTGGTCATCGCCATGGCCCCGTCCCTGGCTGTCTACGCCGGGGGCTCCGCCATCGCCGCTATGGGCATGGGCTTGTCGGACGCCTTGCGCTCTTTCGCCACCAGCACCCTGTCCAACAAGGAGCTAATTGAGAGGCTCTACGTGAGCATCCGCACCGTCCAGACACTGGCTGCCATTGTCGGTACGCCGCTATGGTCGGGATTTTTCGTATGGATACTGCATCATCCGAACGTTCCGCGGGGTCTCCTGTACCTGGGTTATACCTGCGTCGTCCTCGTCTGTCTTTCTCTGGCAGTGCCCCTGCGGCGGTTTAAATAGCGTGAGAAGCGCTGCTCATCGTCGCTTTCCTGGACGTACACCTCCCCTACGGAGATGAGCTTCATAATTGCCTAGGTAGGTAGCATACCAACAAACAGCCCGCAGTACTGAAACAGGTAATAATATATTACAGTCTAGCGGCTCGGCAAATGAAATGAGATCGCTGAACAGCTGGATCAGTTATGAACGCTTACCAGGGTAGTCCTCAGCTCGTCGCAAAGCCTTATATAGTCGGCCTTTTTATTTTCTTTAGTAGCTGGCCTGTATTTTTCTTTCTGTTTCGGTACTGCGAGCTGTGGCTTAGCGAGCTTGTTTATTCTGAAGCACACTTCATATGCCGTTACCAGTACGTACCTGGTCAATGTGGTGGCTGAATAATGGATACGTCTACTACTCTGTACCATTTCCTCTTGCATCATTCATTATTAGACGCCTATCACAGTCTTGATGGCGATTCCGACATGTATATTACACGGCGGGCGAAGACACTTTACGTATTGGGTTGTGATAGATAGATACCAATAGAAGCCTGGGTCTTCATTTGGTTTTCATCCTGTCAATCTCTTAGCTGCACCAATAGGAACGCGCGCACACGGCCTCCCCACTAGATTTCCGCCTCGGCTCCTCTGCCGATTCCGAGAAAAAGAAAAACTATTGATCTTGTCTGCAGGGATAGGATAAGCTTGCACTTTACACAGCAGGGTAGGGGAAAGATGCTTGGTGACTACATATGTAGCAGCAGAGTATTGTTCTTTTCTTTTCCTCTCCCTTATATGGCACGTTATGAAGTATATACTTCTATCTACTGCTATCTACTTTCTACATGTAATGAAATAAATGCCGTGGCGATAGTGCTCACGGAAGTCTTTTGCAGAGCTATGTTTTTCTGTCGTCCTGCATCTCGGTTTCATTCGAAACATGACCGGTTTCGTTGCCAGGTTTAGGACCGCGTGCCACTAACTCTTGCACAAGCTCTCTACTAAGACGATGGGTGATAATCTGTTTTGCGGAGGCTCGATTTGGGAAGAGGATGACTTTACTGTCTGTTTCCGGGATCGGTAGGTCTCTAGTGATCTTTTGCACCCCGTCCAACACAAAGTCCGGAGCTGACGAGCCAAGTATTGTGAATCTGCTTTTTCCCGTGTGCATTATCCTGACCTCGGCTACGATTCTGATCTTCCAGATATGCGCCGACGCTAAACGACCCCCAGAAGCCCCCTACGCGAAGAATGCGCAACGATCGCCGGCCCGGCTTGCTACCGTGGATGAGGCTAGCCAGGAAGACATCGAAGGATGTCCGCACTGCCACGGCCAGTCAAACCAACTCAGGCCAAGCAAGAAGCTCAGGACTTCACTCAATGGCATTGCTCTCAGCGAACTGCTTGTAGTGGGCGCGCTTCTCGGCGCCAACGTGCTTTCCGCTTCTACAGGCCTTCTCTGAGGGACATGGCGACTCACAACAAGCCGCGGGGGTTGCATGCTGGTCCTATGTGGCGCTGCTGATACTCCTGCCTTTGCTTGTGAAGCGGACGCAGTGGCGGCGATATTGCTTGAGACGTCACGCCGCCGCCATAAACGTGACCTTGTGGGCGCCCACCTTGATGGAACTTCGCTCCGCGCTGATCCACCGCGAACCGAACCATGCCTTGTCTACGCTGCTGCTTAAGTTTTGTCTCCAAACCCTGCTCTTGGGCTTCGTTCTCTTTGCGAGACCTCAAGATGCCGCGGCTCTGTTTTCCCCCGAACAAAAGGCGCCGCTCTTTTCACGACTCACCTTCCTTTGGATGGACATGATGCTGCTAAGAGGATACGTTCAGGGCATCGACAACGGCATGATGCGGCACCTGGACCCGGCAGATCAAGCCCGGACGCTTCTGTCGGCCTATCAGCAGCTTAGGAAACACACTGCCTTGGCATGGAAGTTGGCGTCACTCTTCCGAGGCCTCCTAGTACGACAGGCCTTGTGGGCCTTTATCGCGGGCCTCCTCGCCATCGTCCCCGCGTTACTTCTAAACGTGATTCTCAGCGCCATCGAACAGCCGGGGCGGTACCCTCCAAGCGTCCTCTGGCTTCTGGTGGGGCTGTTCCCTCTAGTTGACCTCTTCAAGTCCGTTGCGGACACCCAGGGGCTGTGGCTTGGTCATAAACTTTGTCTGCGGGCGCGGGCCCTGCTCGTCGGCGAGGTCTTTGCCAAGACTCTACGTCGAAAATCATTCGGCGGGCGCCCCCTGGCAGCCTCCGGCCCGCCGTGCGTCGAGACGACCCTAGCCAAGTTGAAAAGGTGGGCTCAGTCGTTGATGAACTCACAAGAATATGCCATTGCTTTGCCAACCAGCGCGCCCGAGAGTGGTCCTGCGAGCCCGGAACGAGACCTGGGCGATGATGCTGATGATGACGCTTGTACCGGCAACATTGTCAACTTGATGTCTATTGATGCGTACAAAGTGGGCGATGCAATGTCTAACCTGCACCTATTGACCATCCAATCGCCCATGCAGATTCTCGTCACGGTCGCGCTTCTATACCGCGTGATGGGATGGAGTGCCTTCTCCGGCATTATCATCATGTGTCTGATGGTGTCCTTTAATATCTCCCTGAGCCAGAGCATCACGCAGAACCAGGAAAGGACGATGACATCGACGGATCTGCGCATTCATAGAACCAACGACCTCTTCCGGAATATCCGCCCCATCAAGTACTTCGCCTGGGAGCACCACTTTAGCAGGATGGTGAGTACGGCGCGGAACACGGAGCTGGAGAGGCTGCGAAGTCGCCTCGTCCTGTGGGCTACTGCCAATATCGCCTGGTATGCCGTCCCGGGCTTGATCACATTCCTGTCCTTCCTCTGCTACACGATTCTGGAGGGCAAACAACTACGCCCGTCTGTAGCCTTCGCGTCTATCTCCTTGTTTACGCTCTTGCGCGTGCCTCTGGGCAATCTGGGACACGTGTTGGCTTAGGCTAAAGAAGGGGGTGTATCTTTAAGGAGGATCGAGGCCTTCTTGGAAGAACCCGAGGATGGATGGGAGTCTGCTGGCATATGCACCATGCGGTCCAACGTCGATCCCTAGACGAGCACTCGGACGACGAGGTCGACACGGTGCTACGGCGCGTGAAGCTGACGGGCGCGACGCCGGTGGTCGAGGCCGGGGCCAACCTGTCGCAGGGCCAGCGGCAGCTGGTGTGCCTGGCGCGAGCGCTGCTGCGGGACAGCCGCGTGGTGGTGATGGACGAGGCGACGGCGTCGGTGGACGACGCCACGGACCGGCAGGTGCAGGAGGTGGTGCGCGGGCTCGACGCCACGGTGCTGACCGTCGCCCACCGCCTGGCCTCGGTGGCCGACCACGACCGCATCATCGTCCTCGACCGCGGCGCCGTCGTCGAGCAGGGCGCCCCCTGGCAGCTCCTCAGCGACCCAGCCGGCGCCTTCCGCGCCATGTGCCAGAGCAGCGGCGAGCTGGGAATACCTCGTCAGCCTGGCCAATGGCGCTCGCGCTCGTCGCGCTGCTGATGTATTAATACCGGATATATAATAAATAGACTTCTTATGGAATAAAATAGCAATATTTTACCATTATAATAATATATAACGTATCCCACAGGTTAATTGCACACCTAGCTCAATTGCACACTTTTTCTAACCTCTGTATAAATAATCTTTAACCTATTATATTTTTACTGTATATTATAGTAGGCCTTTAAAAAGAGTTTAATATAATTTTTGCACTTTAAGCCTTTTATATAAACCTAAAACTAAGCATTTAACGCGTAGCTAAAAGTTATAATATATTATTAATAACTTTAACAAACTAAAAATATAGCTATATAATTATATATAATAGCAACCTTAAAAAATAAAAACTTATTAAATTTAAAAAGTAAGCTAGTTATATGCAGTTAATAAGTTAAGCATATATATTAGTGCTCTTTACTTTTTTTTTTAAAAAAATTTTTTATAATTATATAGCAAAAGTTTAAAGTTAGATTAGCGCATAGTTTTGCTATTTATTTTTTTATTATAAAGTACTTTTTTAAATATAGTTTTAATAATATTATTTAAGCAGTTTAAATATTTTATATTAATACTTTTTACTTTTTATTTTTTAGTTTTTATTATTATGCTATAATAGTTTAAACTTTTTTTAATAATTTATTAAATAGCTAAAGTTTTTTTTAAAGTATAAAAATTATATTTTTATACTTTATTTTTTTTACTATATAGTTAGGCTTTTATAATAATTTATTTGCTAAATTTAAAATATTTAAGCAATATTTAATATTAAAATTAAACTAAACTAGTTTATATATTTAGCATGCTAACCTTTTTTAAAAATTATATATTAATAAATTAATAACTTTTTATAATACTATATAATTTATTTAAATTATAAAAAGTTTATTTATACTTTTAAAGTATTAGTACTAATATTTATAGCTTTTAATTATTACTAAAAATTTTTATTAGCTAATAGCTTAATATATTTTTATATTTATTAGTTTATATAATTAATATATTATTAATTACTACTATTTTTTATATAATTAAAACAAAATATTTAAAATAGCTTTTATTAATATATTTATTTTTATTTTAGTTAAAAGTTTACTATTTTAGTATTAAAAAATAGTTGCTAATATAAATACTTTTTTAAAGCTTTTAAAAGCTTTTTTTGCTTTTTTAGTTTATTTAAATAAATAGCTATACTTATTTTGCTTTTTTAGCTATGCTATAATTAATATAATAATTTTAAAGTATTTAATAATAAACTTTTTATAAAAGTTTATAAATTTTAAAAATACTTAAATATTATATATTAATTTAAAAAACTTTTATTTTTAAATTATAATAACTTTTTATAAATTTATTTTAATACTTTTAGTAGTAATAATAAATTTTAAAAATTTTATTTTTGTTTTAAAAAACTTATACTTTAATAGTTTAATAAATAAGTTATATTGCTTTAAGCGCTTATAAACTAATTAAAAATGCTTATAATATTATTTTTTATTATTTAAAAATATAATAATATTATTTAAGTAAACTATATAAATATAATTTATTAGCTTTATTAATGCTTTATATATATAGCTTTAAAATATAGCTAGCATATTAGTTAGTTTAAAAAGTATAATAATATATTTAAAGTGCTTATATTACGTTTAAAAAGCAGTTTTTTATTAATTGCTAGCTTTAATATATATTTTATAGTATATATTTTTTAAATTTTATTTAAAAAAATATTTTAGCAAACTTTAAGTAGTTTATAACTTTAAATATAAGCAGCAAAAAATATTTATTTTTTATTATAACTTTATTTAGTTTTTAATAATTAATATAAAGCTTTATTATATTATTTTTTTTAGCTATAAATAAAATTAGCATGCTTATATTAGCTTATAATTAGCAAATTTTATTTATTTGCAAATTTTTTTTTAAATATTTTTTAAATATTTTTTTTTAAGCTTTTAAAGTTAAATAACTTAGCTTAAATAATACTTTAGCTTTTTTAATTAAATTAATTAAATGCTTTGCTTTTTTTAGTATAAAAATTTTTTTTGCTATCTTTTTAAAATATAATTAGTAAAAGCTTTTTAAATATGCTAATAAGTTAATAATAATATTTATAAGCTTATTACTATTAATTTTTAAAAAAAAAAGCTTTTTTTTTAATTTTATATTAATAAAGTTTATAATATATGCTTATTTACTACTAATTATTTTGCTTACAAAGTTTTTAAAGTTAACTTTTTTAATATTATTAAAATGCTATGCTATAAAAGCTATATTTAAAATAATGTTTAAATAGCTTATGCTTAGCTTTAATAATAATATTTTAAAATTATTAAGCTTTTTTTTTATAGCATAAAATATTTAAATAAAAACTTTTACTTAGCTTTTTGTGTTAACTATTTAAAAAGTAGCTTTATATGCTTTATAATACTATAATATTTTTTTACTTAGCTTTATAAGCTTTAAAATAAAAATTATTGCTTTTTATAAGCATTTTTTAGCTAAGTTTTTATAAATTATATTAACTTATGCTTTTATATTTATAATAATATTTTTTTTTAGCGTTTACTATTTAGTAAAATTATAGCTACTTTTTTAAAAAGTTTTTTTAAACTAAATACTTTAAAAGTTTTTATTAAAGTAAATTAAATATATTATTTTACTTTAGCTTAGCTTTTACTTTTTTTTTTTTTAATTTTAAGCTAAATTAAGTAGTAGTTATGTTTTAAACTTTGCTTTTTAGCTTTTTTAGTATTGCTAATTATTATTTAGCTGCTAGCTGCTTACTTTATAGTTTAAATTAATAATTTATAGCTATATATTTTAGCTTGCTATAATTATAGCATTTAAGCATTTTTTTGCTTGCTTATAATAATTTGCTTTAGTTATTATTTATATACTAGTTTTTTATATTTATAGTGCAGCTTTAAGCTAAGCTTTATACTTTTGCTTTTAAATTATTTATGCTTTGCTTATTTTTTAATAAGCTATTAAAAAGTATGCGCTTTTTGCTATTTTTAGCTTTTTTATTAGCATTTTGCTAAATACTTTATTATTACTTAGCTTTATTTAATATTAAAACTATATTTTTAAAAGTTACTTTTTATTTAATTAAAACTTACTTAAAGCTTAGTTAAAGTTTATACTAATAATTAAAAGCTAATTATAAATTATTTTTAAACTAATAATAGCTTTTTAGCTTAGGTACTAAAACTTATTATTATAAAATTTTTTTTTTTAAAATCTTATTTTTGCTTTAAAATAGTTTATATAACTACTTTTTAAAAGTTTTTTTTAAATAGCTTAAAATTTATATTTTTTTACTAAATAAACTTTTAAAAGTTTTTAAATATTGCTTTATTTTTTAAGTTTTTATAATTTAATATTTTATAATATGCTTACTAGTTAGTTTATAAGTTTTATTTTATTTAAGTTAATGCTTAAATTATTTAAATAAAGTTTAGTTAGCTAAGCTTTTATTTATTACTTTTTTTAATTGTAAATATTTAATTTTTAATTTTTATAATAATAACTTTTTGCTTAAGCTGCTTATAGTTATATATAAATACTTTAATATTATTTTTTGCTTTTAGCTTTTATTTTTTTATTAATAATTATAATAACTAGCTAGTTTAAGCTATTATAGCTACTGCTTATGCTAGCAATTTATTACGCTTTATAAATTTATTTTTATAGTATTATAAATATAATTATAATTAATTTAAAGTTTAATTAGCTAAGTAACTATATTTTAGCTAACGCAAACTTTAACCTTTTTATTTTTGCAAACTTTTATATTAGCTATTTAAGTTATTTAGCTTTAATAATTTAAAGTTTTTTTTATTAAATATTATAAGCTTTAAGCTTATAAGCTATTTAATGTTTAAGTTATTACTTATATTTAACTTATTTAAGCAAAGTTTTAGTTTAATAGTAACTATTTGCTTAATAATTACTAATTTTATAAGTAATACTTTTTATTTAAACATTATATTATAACTATTAAATATAAAAATAAAAAAGTATAAAATTTAAGGCTTAGTATGTTATAAAGTAATATGTTAAATTTTAAAAAGTAGCTATAAAAGATTACTTTTATTTAGTGTGCTAATTATATATGGCCATAAGGCCTTATTAGGCCTTTAGCTAATTCTTAGCTTGCCTTTAGCAAGCCTGCGCAAGCGGTATATACCTTTTTAACAGTTAGTCCTTAAAAAAAGTATGTCCCCTTTACACTATGTATATATACTTTTAATATTCTTTTATAGCTATTACTTTTTTGTTAATTATTATTATTATTATTATTACCACCCTTATGATTATAACATTATAAGCTTGTTTTTAACAACAACCATAAAGATTTATAATGTTTTTAACTTTATAAGTAATATAAAAACCTATAAGGCTTATAAGGGTTTATATTATATATTAACTATTAATAAACAAATATATTAACAAATCCTATAGGTTAATTATACACATAGGTTAATTAAATACTTTTTTTAACCTTTATATAAGCAATCTTTTATAACTTAACTATATAATAAAAAATTAATTAAAACTATTTAAAATTTAATTTATTAAATTTTTTTTACTTATTTTAATATGTTTATATATTATAGCTAGGCTTATTATATATTTTATAGCGTTATATATAAGTTTTTTTATCTTTTAATATAATTACTACTTGTACGCTTTTTTTTTATTTTTTTATAGCTATAGCTTTGGCAGCTTATAATTTTTTTATATTTTTAATATAAAATAATCTTTTATTTTATAACTTAGGTTTTTTTATATAGTAATATTAACTAAGTTAATTATTTATTATATAAAAAGTTATAATTTTTTTTTTAATAAAGCTAAATAATATATAATATTTAGTATATTATATATAATATGTTATAAACTTTTAATAATTTATATTAGCAAGCTATTTTAATATTATATAATTAACTATTTAATAAATATTAACTAAAATATAATATTTTATATATTATTAAAAATAATAAATTGGTAAAAAAAAAAAGCTATTTAATAAGCTTTTAATTATAAAAGTAATTAAATAAATATTTAGCTATATAATAATATATTTTAAGTTATATAATACTAATTTTACTTTTTAAAAATCTTTTTATATATTAGCTTTTACAATTAATATAACTATTAAATATATTAAAAAAAAAATAACAATTTTTTTAAAATATATATAATATATATTTATATTAAATATTTAAAAATTTTTTTATATAACTATTTTAAAAAGGTAAAGAGTATATAATAAATATGCTAGTACATAAAATATAATAATATTATTATTTTTATAATACTTTTTAAAATTATATAAATAGTAGCTTTTATAGCTATTAAAAATTAAATGTTAATATATACTTTTTATATAACTATTTATATATTAATTAAAATATTAAATTTAATTAATATTTTGCTTATTTATTATTTAGCTATTTTTTATAGTTTTCATAACTTAACTATTAAGCAATAAAGTGATTTTATATTAAAACAACAAATAATTTTATTTTATAATAATAATATATAATAATATAGCTTAAATAATTATAGCTTATTTATAATTACTTTATTATATTATTTTTAAATTTTTTATATAATTAAATATAGTTATAACTATTTTAAATAAAATTTTGCTTATAATAAATTTAGTTTTATTAAAATTATATATATTTTTTTTAAACTTTATATTTTATTATTATATTTTATATAAAAGCAAACTATTTATAATATTTAAAAAAAAATTTATATAAAATATACTAGTAATTAATTTAGTAATTAAAATATAGTATAAAAGCTAGTTATTATTATATAAAAATAATAGTTTAGTTTTTGCTAACATATTTTTTATTATATAACTTTAATAATTAGTTACTTATATTTTTAATATTACTATGCTTAAATAAAAATAATTATATAATAAAATTAATTATATATTATGTTATTTATTATTATTATAGAATCTGCTTTGATGTTTTGCAACGCAGCTATTTTATATTTTATTTGCAAACAAAAACTATTTTAAAAAAGCTTTTAAAGTGCGTTAAAAAGCTTGCTAAGCTTTTTAAAGCTTTTAAAGCGCTTTTTTAGCTAAATAAAACGTTTATGCGGCTTATATTAAGCTTTTATTATATTTTTTCTTTATATACTAAATTTTTACTTTATTAAATTTAACTAAAAAATAAATAAATAAATAAAATATAAAAGCTTAGCTTATGCTTTATTTTATAAGCTTTTTAAAGTTAGCAAGCTTATTAAAATTAACTTTGCAAAATATTTTTATATTTTTTATTTTATTTTTATACTTTTTAAGCTGCTATTATAAGTTTTTGCAATCTTTTTAATTTATTTAGCTAAGTTATATATTATAATATTTTTAGTATAAAAAAGCTATTAAGCTATATTTTATATATATTTTAGTTTATTTATAGCTATAGCTAAGTTTATTTTTAATTTTAAGCAAGCTAAAAAAAGCTTTTAACATAGCTTTTTATACTTATTACTTAAAAAGCTATAGTTTAAAATAATATAAGCTGCTATTCTTTTATTAGCTATATACTTATAAAATAGTATAAAATAGCTTTTAGCTTAATTTTTTTAGTATATATTTAAAAAATTAATAATATTTTTTAACATAAAAAGCTTTTATAACGCTTTATTAACTTTATATTTAAAAGCTTTCTGTTTATAATTAAATAGTATTGCTTATTAAAGCATATATATTTTTAATATTTTTTTTTTGTACTATATTTAAAGCTTTTTATTTTATTTACTAATTTTATTTATAATAGCTTAAAAAAGCTTTTTTAAAGCGCGCTTTAAAAGGCTTTTATAACTAGTTTTTTTATTTTTTTTTTAATCATTAATATTATAAACCAACGTGCAAAGACTTGTTAAAAGGCCTAAAACATAATTAAAAACAAGCCTAGTAAAAGGTAATAACAGCTAAACTAAAAAATATGCTATAGCTAAACAAAAATATTATATAATTATAGCTTAGTAAAACTAAATTAATAAATTATTAAAAATAATTTATATTGTTAAGATTATAAGATTATTATTATAATTTAAAAAATCACGCTTATAAAAGCACTAAAAAATATTTATTATAAAAATATATTAAATATTTTTTTTTTATATATTTAGTTAGCTATAATTATTTTTTTTATTTTTAATAATTAATTTAAATATATACTTAGCATATAATTAAAACTATTAAGTATATAAAAAATTTTTTTTAATAATTAATTAAAATATAAGCTTTTTTATTTGTTTATTTTTAGCAATAGTAAACTATAGCTATTTAAATTGTTTTAAATAGTAAAAATTATTATATTTTAATTATTTATTTATTAGCAAGTAAAATAAATTTATATTTAAAAGACTATGTAAATTAAAACTAAAAATTAAATTTAAATTTAAATTTATTTATAAACTAACATTAAAACTTATTTTTAAATATATTAAGCAAAAATTAGTTGTTAATATAATTAACTTAAGCATTAAAGCAAAAAGTTTAAATTTAAAAAATAAAAAATTAATTTAAAAGCTATTAATAAAAATTTAAGCTAATATATTAGCAAAAGTATAAGCAAAAAAAAAAATAAAAAAAGCAATAACTTATTTTAGCAAAAAAATAAATTAAAAACATAATAATAGTAATAGTTTAACTTATTGCTAAGCTAATTTATTTAATAGCAATTTAATAAGCTTAAATAAGACTTTTTAAATAGCAAAAAAAAAAAGCTTTAACTTCTTTTTAAATAGCAAGCAATTAGTATAATTAAACATATAGTAAACTAATTTAAAAACAAAGTTAAAAGTGCTAATTAAATAAAAGTTTTTAAAGTAGCATAACTTTTTAAATATAATAAAACTATTAACTTAACTTTTTTTTTATTTTAATTAAAATATATTTAAAAGCACTAAAAAAATTAAGCTAAAAAAATTATAAAAAGTATAAGTTATAAAAAACTTTTTTATTAAAAAAGCTTTTAAAAAGTTTAAAACTTATTAAAAAAATTAAGCTAAAAATTTTTTTTTAAAAAAATATAAAAGTTATTTAATAGCTATTAAATTTTTAAAAAAAAATTTAGTTATAATATTTAAAAATTTTAACAAAAAATAAAAAGCTAAATAATAAATTTAAAACTTTAAGCAAACTAAAAATATATTACTTTATATAGTACTTTTTAAAAAATTAGCTATTAAAACTAAGTAGCTAATTAATAAAGCTTTTATAAATATATATTATAAAAAATTAAAAATATTAATTTAAATAAAATTAACTAAAATTATTTTATAGCTTAAAAACTTTATTATATTTACTAAGTTAGCAATTATTATTAATAATTAATTATTTAATTTTGTTTAAAAGCAAAAAAAAGCAATAGTAACTAAAAAAATAAAAAAATATATAATAATTTTATTAGCTTTAATATAATTAATAAAAATAATAAAAATAATAAACAAAATAAAAAAACTAACAAAAAATTTAAATGTTTTAAATATTTTAAAAAAGCATTATACTAAAAATTGTTATAAAAAATAAAAAAATATATTAGTTTTAAAAGCTAAAAAATTAGCTAGCATAGCTAAATAAAATAAAAAAATATTTATAGCAAACTAAATAACTTAATTAAAGTTATTATTAAAAAAAGCTTAAAAATAAAAATAAAATTAATAAGTTTATTTAAAAAAAATTAAAAAAGTTTTAAAAACTTAAAAAAATAAAATGCTATAAAAAATTAAAAGTAAATTATTAAAGCTGCTAAAGCTATTTAAATAAAAAAAAGCAAATAAAATTTTATAATATTTTTATAAACATTATTTTAAATATAATAAATATTTATATTTAATTATAAAAATTATAAGTAAAAAAAATAAAAATAATATAAAAAATATTATAACTATATTATTAATTTATTATAAAAAATTTTATATAAAGTATAAATATAAAACTTAAAAAAAATATTTATAATATAATTAACTTAAAAGCATTACTATATATACTTATAATTATAAAACTTTAAAATAATTATTAAATTTATAAATAATTAAAAACTATGCTAAAAATTTAACAAAAATTTAAAATAATTTAATTAAATTAAAAAAATATAAGTATATTTAAAGTAAGCATTTATATGCTTATAAATTATAATAAAAATATAAAATATATAATTAATTTTATTTGCAAATAATAATTAGCAAAGCTAAAAAATAATAATATATATTTTTTAAGCTAATATAAAAATATATTAAAAAAAAACTATTTTAAAAATAAAGCATGTTTTTATATATTTATAAAAATTAAAATAAATATAACTTTTATAAATAACTTAAAATTAATTTATTATAAAAAAATATAAATAGTTAAATTATTATTAA
>Ga0247782_1000442_pt1 | contig 27616 bp, 5 predicted proteins | sample UWRJL019104C5_FD_179928 | JGI IMG/M metagenome (GOLD analysis project Ga0247782, IMG submission 179928) | Plant litter microbial communities from Arlington Agricultural Research Station in Wisconsin, United States - UWRJ-L019-104C-5 | ecosystem: Environmental > Terrestrial > Plant litter >...
AAAAGTATATATTAACTTTTAATTTTTAATAGCTATAAAAGCTATTATTTATATAATTTTAAAAAGTATTGCAAAAATAATAATATTATTATGCTTTATATATTAGCATATTTATTATATAAGCTTTAGCTTTTTAATATTAGCTATTTTAGCTTTTTAAAATAGTTATATAAAAAAAAAATTAAACATTTAATATAAGCATATATTATATATATATTAAAAATTTATTTTTACTTACAATTTTTAATATGTTTAATATGTTAATAATAAAAGCTAAGATATAAAAAAGTTTTTAAAAAGTAAAATTAGTACTATATAACCTAAAATATATTATTATTTAGCTAAATTTTTATTTAACTACTTTTATTATTAAAGCTTTATTTAATAGCTTACTTTTATTTTAATAATTTATTATTTTAAATAATATATAAAATATAATATTTTAGTTTATATTTATTAAATATTTTATTATATAATATTAAAATAGCTTGCTAATATATATTATTAAAAATATATAGTAAATTATATATAAAATAATAGCTATATTATATTATTTAGCTTTATTAAAAAAAATATTATAACTTTTTATATAATAAATAATTAACTTAATTAATATTATTATATAAAAAAAACAAAATTATAAAATAAAATATTACTTTATATATAAAATATAAAAAAGTTATAAGCTATTATAGCAGCTGCTATATAAAAAATAATAAAAAAGCATATAAGTAGTATTTATATAAAAAAGCAAAAAACTTATATATAACGCTATAAAATATATAGCAAGCCTAGCTATAATATATAAATATATTAAAATAAGCAAAAAACGTTTAGTAAATTAAATTTTAAATAGTTTTAATTAATTTTTTATTATATAGTTAAATTATAAAAGATTGTTTATAAAAATGTTAAAAAAAGTATATAATTAACTTAGGTGTGCAATTAACTTATAAAATATATTATGCTTAAATAAAAATAATTACATAATAAAATTAAATATATATTATATAATAGCTTGCTTTTTAAAATTATTATTATATATAGTTATATAGCTATATTTTTAGTTTGCTAAAGTTATTAATAGTATATTATAAATTTTAGCTGTATATTAAATGCTTAGTTTTAAGTTTATATAAAAAGCTTAAAGTGTAAAAATAATATTAAACTTTTTTTAAAGGCCTATTATAATATGCAGTAAAAATATAATAGGTTAAAAATTGTTTATATAAAGGTTAGAAAAAGTATGCAATTAACTTAGGTGTGCAATTAACTTATAAGATATATTATATAAAAAAGTTTTTAAGAAGTAAAATTAATATTTTATAACTTAAAATATATTATTGCTTAGCTAAATTTTTATTTAACTATTTTTATAATTAAGGCTTTATTTACTAGCTTATTTTTACTTTAATAATTTATTACTTTAAATAATATATAATATAATAACTATTATAGTTATATTATTTAGCTTTGTTAAAAAAAAGTTGCAACTTTTTATATAGCAAACAACTAACTTGGTTAATATTATTATATAAAAAAATTAAAATTATAAAAAAAAAGATTATTTTATATATTAAATGCAAAAAAATTATAAGCTGCTAAAACAGCTACTATATAAAAAATAGCAAAAAAGCATATAAGTAATAGTTATAAAAAAAATAAAAAACTTATATATAATGCTATAAAATATATAGCAAGCTTAGTTATAATATATAAACATATTAAAATAAAATAAAAAACATTTAGTAAATTTAGTTTTAAATAATTTAAATTAATTTTTTATTATATAATTAAGTTATAAAGAATTGTTTATATAAAAGTAAAAAAAAGTATTAAATATAGCTAGGTATTAAATATGGCTATAAAATATATTATATTAAAAAAATTAACCTAAAAGCTTTTTTATATAAATAATATATTTTAAGCTATTTTATATTATTTTATAAATATATAGCTAATAAAAATATAATAGCTTATATTATTTTAAATTATAGCTTTTTAAGTAATAAATATAAAAAGCTTTATTAAAAGCTTATTTTAACTTGCTTAAAATTAAAAACAAACTTAATTATAATTATAAATAATTTAAAAAGCATATAAACTATAACTTAATAGCTTTTTAGTTTTAAAAAGTTTATAATATATAATTTAGTTAAACAAATTAAAAAGGCTTATAAAAACTTATAATAATTATTTAAAAAATATAAAAATACTTTTTAAAGTTAACTTTAATAAGCTTGCTAACTTTAAAAAGCTTATAAAGTAAAGCATAAGCTAAGCATTAATATTTTCTTTTTTTAATTAAACTTAATTAAATAAAAACTTAGTATATAAAAAAAAAAGATAATAAAAGCTTTATATAAACAGTGCAAATGTTTTATTTAGCTAAAAAAACGCTTTAAAAGTTATAAAAGCTTTTTTAAAAATAGTTTTTGCTTATAACTAAAATATAAAATAGCTATGCTATAAAATAAATAAGTAAATTATTTAATAATAATAACTAAAGTTTAAAATATAAAGTTATAAAAAATATAAAGCAAAAAAACTAAAATAAAAAATTTTATAGTTAAGCTTTATTTAAATAAACAAGCATTTAGTTGCTATTAAAAACTAGTAATAAAAAATAAAATAAAAATATATTAAAAAGCTATTATTAAATATATATTTATAATATAAACCTATAAAGTATATATTTTAGTATATATTATAGCAACTACTTTTTAAAAAGGCATTTTAATAATTAAATAAGTTTATTAGCTAAAAACTTAATAAAGCTTGCGACTATATATAATTAGCATACTAAATAAAAATAATCTTTTATAGCTACTTTTTAAAATCTAGCATATTATCTTATAATATACTAACCTTAACCCTTATAACAAAAGCATTATATATGTAATATATAATCTTAAGCCTTTTATGCTTTTATTAATACTTATTAGTTAAATTAAAGTATGTAAAAAAAGAGCTTAGGCTAAGTATTATTTAAATTGTTTTAATGCTCGTTTTAAAGCCTAAATCAATATACATCGCAGATTGACTGTCTTGCCTAGTAATAACCGGGACAGGCGGCAAATATCCAAAAATATCTATTTATCCTTGAGTGGCCGGTGCCCTGGGCCTTGGTTTTAGCCAACAAAATGTATAGCGCCTAGATAAGATCACGTCTAAGCGATAACATCACGGCAAAGAGACATGGTACTTTAATACCCGTCTATGCAAGCCAGTCCAGAGCCTGAATCCCTATTTGCCCTGATAGGCCCGGCGAACCATAATGAAGAGGGGGGTTATAGTATGGACTGCATATCAACCGCAGGCAGACAAACGCTTGAATCCCACCATGGATATAGATAATCTATGTATACAAGTAGGCTCCTCGCGCCCACACGGCACAACAGACATTCAAAAGTGACACTGGACAAGAGATTCCATCTACTATTTATTCTATAGTTACGAAAATGAAGTCCACGGCAGTGACAGCAATGATGCTGACGGGCCCCGTCCACATAGTCGGTGCACAGAACGTCACATCACCCCAAAGATCGTTCAAGGTCCCTGTGTTAGACGTAGGTTGGGCAAATGCCTGTCAGGGCGCTGACACGCTCGTCGTCACCTCTACCCCGGAAGCACTGACGTGGCGCTTCACGGACTTCGGTGCTGTCTATCCGGCTGCAGGATCGGTGCTCGATAACGCTATCTGCGTCATGGTCAACGATATCGGCAGTGTACCACCCCGTTGGCGCTTTGCCGTGGATAACGTACAGACGTCTGGCTCGGGAACCCTGACCGGTGGCGCGCTGATTACGTCGCTTTGGACGACGTTGAGCATGGACGTGTCGTATATAATCAACCCGCTGCAGAACGGGGAGCACGTGTGGGCATTACGGTCGCAGAGCATGGTAATCTCACATGCACCAAATCATCAATCACTCAACCAAACCGTCCATTAATAACATGAGCAGGGGCCAGGGGTAATGCTACTAACACAGAACCGTTACTAGGGAAGCTTTAATCTAGCCAATACCACGCTCGTGCCGGACGGCGGAGAGCTCGACGGCAAGTTCGATGTAAAAGTGAAGACAGAGGTCAACGAAACTAACTGGTCACCGTGCTGGCCTGAATATGGTCCGTAGAACCCCATTATCGCATCTATTCTGAGTCCGTTCTGACTGAGACAAAGGATTTCGTGAAATTTACCGCAGTGGCTTCCGTATTCAGTTCAACCACCAGACGCACGTCTACATGGGTCAAACCCCCGATGCCACCGAGCCCAAGGGTAGAATCAATGACAACGTACAGGTTAAGATCAATCTGAAGTGGGAAGCGTGCGACCCCGATGCTGAGAAGTTGGAAGGTTGGGGCAAGGGAGGAGATATGCCGTCGGGTTGGATGCCATATAAGCAGATTCCCAAAACGAAGTCCCTCGGGGAAGAGTAAAGAATAGAACTGGAAATGAGTAATATGTACTTCTAAATAAGTGCTATATGTTGAGAAAATGGGGACATTGACATGGAATTGGGGGAGTGGTATGTTCAGAATCTGTGGTCCAGCAGATTAAGCAAGATAACATGGATCATTACCTAGGGAGTTGAATCAATGCCGTGCTAATACCTACGAGAGACCGTCTGCTACATTTAGTAGTTCGGCTACGTGACGTGCCTGGACACTAGATAAATGTGATTGTAGCAAGGTATATATTAACGTGGAGTAGTTAATAAAGTAATAGTATGCAGCATTATATTTGCAGCTTATCATTACCTACGATGCCCATCATAGTTCGACTAGGGGATACTTGGTTATACCGATCAACTCTAGTCGATCGTTGTATCATCCATCATTTAGCTCGGCAGTCCAACGTCGACAATGTAGGAGGCCCTAAATCCTCTTCTGTATGAGGATGCTCACGTACTAATTATGGGACCAAAAGACTGTGCGCCTTCATGCATAAGCCCAGACTTGACTAGATCGCATGTACTTTTCTTGTTGCCGCGTACAAGTTACCGACCTCAGCCCGTTCAGGCGAGATGCCACGCGATAGAAAACTTCGAACAAGTTATGGTGCTTGGCCGCCGCAGTAGACCTTGCTATCCGTCCACATAGAGTTGAACGGATTGCATCCAAGCCAGGCCATCCGAGTCTCCAGTCTCCACGACGAGGCAGAATAGTACCATAAGGTATGAATGGGGCAAAGACGACCGCCCGGCGGAAGGTCGGATCAGCGCGTTAAAGGCGTCGGAGGATAGCCCGGATGGTATAACATGGACATACCGGTCAAAACAATTAAGCAAATAGTGCGGGTTGCCGCTTAAGGCTTTGACGAACGCATGGTGGTGACTTGATAGTCGCCTTTACAGACTAAATGCATCTTTCGGTAAAGATCGTGCAAGAATCGCTCCTATCCGGACTGATCTATAAGTCAGCGGCAGCAAAGATTAGCGCAAGACGTCGTAAGACATGGACGCAAGCTTAACAAATTCCTTTCAAAAGTCATTGGATAAGCTTCAGTACTAGAATTTTTAAAACAAGAGCTATTGCTTTTTAAAGCTTTTGCAACTTATAATAAATAAGTTTATAGTTAATATTATATTTTATAGTTACATTAATAATTTTAAAGACTATATAAAAATGTTTAAATATAGCTTTATAACTTAATTAAAATATTAAATTTATAAAAATAAATATAAAATAATATAATTAATAGTTTTTATTAGTTAACTTTTATATAAATAATTTTAATTTAACGTATCCTACAGGTTAATTGCATACCTAGGTTAATTGCACACTTTTTTTAACCTATGTACAAATAATCTTTAACCTATTATATTTTTACTATATATTATAGTAGGCCTTTAAAAAAAGTCTAATATTATTTTTGCACTTTAAGCCTTTTATATAAACTTAAAACTAAGCGTTTAACGCGTAGCTAAAATTTATAATGTACTATTAATAATTTTAGCAAACTAAGAACGTAGCTATATAACTATATATAATAGCAACTTTAAAAAGTAAAAACTTATTAAATTTAAAAAGCAAGCTATTATATAATATATACTTAACTTTATTATATAATTGTTTTTATTTAAGTATAGTAGTATTAAAAATATAGCTAACTAATTGCTAAAGTTATATAATAAAAAACATGTTAGCAAAAACTAAACTTTTTTTTTTATATAATAATAACTAGCTTTTATAATATGTTTAATTGCTAAATTAATTATTAGCGCGTTTTATATAAAAATTTATTTAAATACTATAAGTAGTTTGCTTTTATATAAAATATAATAGCAAAATATAAAGTTTAAAAAAAATATATATATATAATTTTAATAAAACTAAATTTATTATAAATAAAATTTTATTTAAAATAATTATAATTATATTTAATTATATAAAAAATTTAAAAGCAGTATAGCAAAGCAATTATAAATAAGCTATAATTATTTAAGCTATTTTATTATATAGCTATATTATTTTGTTATATATTATTAATAAAAAAAAAACTATTTATTATTTTAATATAAAAATACTTTATTGCTTAATAGTTAAGTTATTATAACTATAAAAAATAGCTAAATAATAAAAAAGTAAAACATTAATTAAGTTTAATATTTTAATTAATATATAAGTAGTTATATAAAAAGTATATATTAACTTTTAATTTTTAATAGCTATAAAAGCTATTATTTATATAATTTTAAAAAGTATTATAAAAATAATAATACTATTATGTTTTATATGCTAGCATATTTATTATATAAGCTTTAGCTTTTTAATATTAGCTATTTTAGCTTTTTAAAACAATTATATAAAAAAAAAATTAAATACTTAATATAAGCATATATCATATATATATTAAAAAAAAATTTTTATTAGCGTTTTTTAATATGTTTAATGCGTTAATAATAAAAGCTAATATATAAAAAAGGTTTTAAAAAGCAAAATTAGCGCTATATAACTTAAAATATATTATTGCTTAGCTAAATTTTTATTTAACTACTTTTATAATTAAAGCTTTATTTAATAGCTTATTTTTATTTTAGCAATTTATTACTTTAAACAATATATAAAATATAATATTTTAGTTTATATTTATTAAATATTTTATTATATAATATTAAAATAACTTGCTAATATATATTATTAAAAATATATAGTAAATTATATATAGTATAATAGCTATTATATATTGTTTAGCTTTATTAAAAAAAAAGTTATAACTTTTTATATAGCAAACAATTAACTTAATTAATATTATTATATAAAAAAATAAAATTATAAAATAAAAAATTACTTTATATATAAAATATAAAAAGTTTATAAGCTATTAAAGCAGCTGTTGCATAAAAAATAGCAAAAAGGTGTACAAGTAATAGTTATATAAGAAAGCAAAAAACTTGCGCGCAATGTTATAAAATATATAGTAAGCCTAGCTATAATATGCAAACATATTAAAATAAAATAAAAATATTTATTAAACCTAATTTTAAATAGTTTAAATTAATTTTTTATTATATAGTTAATCTATAAAAAATTATTTATATAAAAATAAAAAAAAGTGTTAAATATAGCTAGGTATTAAATATGGCTGTAAAATATATTATAGTAAAAAAGCTATTATTATAGCAATAAAAAATTTTATATTAATAAATTAATAAAACGTACTAAAAAACTTATATTTAATACACTTTATAATTTAACTTAAAATAGCACTATATATTTAAGTTAAATTAATATGCTTATAGCTATTAATAAGCTAATTAATAAATATATAAAGCTTATACTATTATTAATAATAATTAAAAAGTAAATTAAAAGCTTTTACTTTAAAAAAAGCTAAAAAGGTATAAATAATAAAACATTTAATAAAATAAGTAAAAATTAATATAAGCAGCTTTTTAATTAATAATAAGCTTAATAAACTTATTATTTATATTAAGAGTTAAATTATAATCTTAAGTTTAATAGTAGTAGTGTTAGGTATAAATATATTAATAATTAGGTTATTAATTAAAGCAGTGCACTAAAAAATAAAGAATAAGTATAATAAAAATAATATAATTTTTGCTAAGCTTAACTATAAGGTTAGAACTTTTAACAAGTACTGCTTTTTTTAAAAAAAAAAGACTTGCTTTAAGTTATTTTTATTTTTTATGTTAACGTATCCCACAAGTCAATTGCACACCCGGGTCGATTGCACACTTTTTTTCTTATACAAAAAACGTTTGTGCGCAACATTATAACCTGGCTAATACTAATGCTATAACAATATAAATAGTACTAGTCGATTTCTAACTAAATAGCGAGTTCAAATATGATTTTTTTATATTTATAGTCTTTTTATTTATAAAGTTATTAAGGTCGTAAATAAACAAGGATTATTAAAAAGATCTTAGCAAAAAGGTCCGTGCGTAAATTTATAACTCTATTAATTTTAGTCGTACAATAATAAAAATATAACTATTAGATTTCTATTTAAATAAGGAATCTAGTAGTATTTTTTTTATTTTAATTACTTATATATTAAACTAGTTATATAATATTGTAGTATTTGTACTATAATATAATCCTTGCTAAAAATTATATAATCCCTGCTTAGCGTATTGCTTAATAACCTTCCAAATAAAAATATTATAAAAATAAAAAAATCATATTTGAACTTGCTATTTAGTTAGAAATCGACTAGTACTATTTATATTGTTATAGCATTAGTATTGGCCAAGTTATAATGTTGCGCACAAACGTTTTTTGTATAAGAAAAAAAGTGTGCAATCGACCTGGGTGTGTAATTAACCTGTGGGATACGTTATTATTTTTATTAATTAAAAGGTTTTTTTAAATAATTTACTAGCTATAAGTATAAATAGGTTTAATATACTGCTATAACTAGTTATAATAATGTTAACTTTAACTTTAATTTAGTTAAGCTTTTTTTTTAGCTATAAAGTTTAAGCGCAAACTGCTAACAATTTTGCTTTATATATTATGTTTAGCTATTATAATGTATTGCTTAACTTTATTATTAATTTTTTTTATAATATTTTTTATAATAATATTTTTGTTAGCTTTTTTAATATTTTTTGCTTTTTTTTTATTAAGCTTTGTTTTTAACAAGCTTATTTTTTATTATATAAAAAAAATAATATTAGCTAGTGCACTATTATTGTTACTTATATTAAAACTAGTAATATGCTTAATTTATATTAAATTTAGTTAGCTTAAGTATGCTAGTTTATTGCTAACTATAATATTTAAACTATTATTATTTTTATAATACTTAATTATTAATATAGCTACTTTGCTAAGCAAATAAACTTTTTACAGTTTAGTATTATTTATAGCTATAATAACTTTTTAAACCTATGCTTTAATAAGCTTAATAAGCTTATTAAAAGCTTAAGCTTTATTAGTTTTTTTATTAAAAAACTTATTAATTATTTAAAAACCTATTTAAATAAAGCGTTATTTTTATTAATTTTTTAAGCTACTACTATTATAGCTATAAAAAAAGTAGTGCTTTTTATAGCTTTTTTATTTTGTTTACTTTTTTTAATATTATGCTTGCTAGCTTTTTAAATTTTTATAAATATTAATTAATTTATAATAATATTATTGCTTATGTTTTTGTTTGCTTTAATAGCACTAATAAGTTTTTTACTACTTACTTTTAATTGTTTTAAAAGTAAGCTATTAAATTTGTTATGCTTATTAGCTTTTTTATTACTTATAGCAATATTATTATTATTTACTATTATTGCTTTTGCTTAAAAAAGTTGTTTTATTTTTTTATAGCTAACTATATTAGCTTTTTTACTAGCTTTATTATTTTTTTTAGCTTTTTAAGCAGCTAGTTTTTTTTAAAGCTAGTCTAGCTTATATTTTTTATTAAGCTTTTCTTTTTTATTGCCTACTATATTAGCATTAATATTATTATTAGCGCTAATATTATTATTATTATTTTTGTTGCTATCTTTTTTAATATTATTATTATTTATTTTGCTTTTTAAGTTAGTTATTATTACTTTTTTTTTAAAGTAACTTTTAATATTTTTAATATTAAAGTTAGCTTTTATATTATTTTATATAGTTATTATTTTTATTATTATTTTATATAATATATATAGTATTAAGCTAAGCTTTAATTATATAACTTATAATAATTATTTAAGTAAAACTAATACTATTTAGCTTTAGCTTGCTAAAGTTAGCAATTATTATATAAAAGCTAACTTATAACTTATTAAGCTTAGCAAAGTTATAGTTAGTTTTTTTAGCTGTGCTTTTTTTATTAGGGTTAGCATTACAACTAGCAACCTTAGATGCAATTTTGTTAAGGTTAACAAAAAAAAAAAAAAATTTTAGCAAAAACTTGGCAAACATAATATAATTGCAAAGCATATACTAAAATATATTTTTTTTTAAAATTTTAAAAAATATAGGTTATATTAAAAAAATATAACTATTAATAAAAAAGCATAATAATTATTTTATAATTATTTAAATATTTTTAAAAAAAAATTTTATAATATATAAATTATTAACTTTAGTATTTAATTTATTAAATTATTTGTGCTTATTAATAGCTATATTAAGCGCTAATGCATATTTGCGCTATTTTATTAAGCTTACTACCTTGCTAAACAATTATAACTTTTTTAGCGCTATTTTTATACTTTTGCCTTTTTATTATATAGTAAATATTATTTTTTAAATTTTTTTTTTAATTAATAAAATTGTTAGCTTTATACTTAGCAACTAAGTTTAGTGCTAATAGCTTTAACTTAACTATATTAATAGTTTAGTTAAACTTATTATTTTATTTGTACTACTTAATAATATATTTAACTATTAAATGTTTACTTACAAATTAAATTATTTTTATAGTAATTTTTTTAACTTTTTAATAATTTTTAGCGCTTTTAATAATAACTAGCTTTAAAAGCATAATTTTTTTTTAAACAAATTTTTTTTTTGCTTTAGCTTATAAAGCTATATAACTAATATAATAAAGTATACTTACTATATGCTAAAAAAGTTTAGTTAATATGCTAGTAGCTTAACTTTTTTAATTATTTTAAATAGTTTTATATAGGTTAGCAACTATTTTTATTTAAGCTTGCTAAGTAAATAATATTTTTTATATAGCTATAAATATATAATTTTTTTTTTTTAAATTTTATTAGTATATGTTTATTATTATACCTTTTTTTAATAATTATGCTAACAATATTAATAAAGTGTTTAGCTTTTTATATATATTTTGCTTAAAAAACCTTAATAGCATTATTATTAATTTTTATACCTTGCTTATTATTAAAAATATTAACTACTAACTATAGCTAAAATTTTAAAACTAGCTTGTTTAGTAACCTACTAATTATAATAGCTAATATATTATTTAAATAATATTATAAAGCTAGCAAAATTTTTACTTAAAAAATATTAAAATTAGTAAATATATAATAATATATAATAATTTTTATAACTTAGTTTTTTTATTTAAACGCTTTATTTATTTAAAAGTAGTATATTATAAAAAAAAAATATATAATGCTTAAAATATTATATATTTTTTTTATAGCTTGCTTATAAACTTAAAATTTTTATTATTAATAATTTTAAATAGCAAACCTTAATTATATAAAAATAATATTTTAAGTAGCATTTTTGCTTATTTTTTTGCTTTATATAATAAATGCTTTAATATAAGCAGTAATTTTTTCTTTTTTTTATATATTACTATTACTAAAGTATTAAAAATTAAAAATTTTAAAATACTTTAAAATAAGTTTATTGCTTAAACTAGCAGCATATTTATAATAAAGTTTATAGCAATTATATAATATAATATAATAAGCTTTTTAATTAGTATAAGTTTGCTTAGCAGCAATTATTTATTTGTTTAGTTTGTTTTATATATAGCATAGTGTTTAATAAATTTTTTAATATAATATTATTTTTTATTAATATATATTTTTTTAAAATTATTTATTATTTTTTTAATACTAAAGTAATATTTTTTATTATATACTATTTTTAAAATATTTTTTATACATAACTATAAAATATATAAGTTTTTTAACTAATTTATGCTAATATAATATAAAAGCTTATTTTTAATAAAAATAGCGCTAAAATGCTATTTTAATACTTTATTAGCTTTATATAAAGCTTTTTTATTGCTTTAATTTTTTGTTTAGCAATTATAATAAAAACTTTGCTATACTTTATATTTATTTTATAGCTTTTTATAATTTTAGCTTAAAATTTATTGCTAATTATAAAAACTACTATTTTTTTATTAGCTATAACGTTAGTAATATTTACATTATATGCTTAATATATTATATTATTTTATATATTATTTAATATGCTATTTTTATTAACTACTATATTTTTTTGCTTTTTAAGTTTTTATAGCAAGCATAATAGCATATTTAGCACTATATTTAATATTTTTATTATATAATATATTTTTAATAAAAATTATACTAAATAATTTATTATGTTTACTAGTTTTAAGTTAGCTTTATTTAAGTTTATTATTTATAATAATATATATATTACTATATTTTTTATTATTATATAATTAATAAAAATATTAATAAAACTATAGCTAAACTATATTATTTTTTATAGCTTTTTATAACTTTATATAAGCGCTATAATTTTTGCTTTTATAAAGCTATACTTTTTTTTTACTATACTAGTAAGCTTTAATAAAAAGGCAATAAGCTTAATTTTTAAAATAAATTTTTTTTTTTTTTAGCTAAAATATAATTAGCTTAAATACTTTTTTATATATATTTATTTTAAAAAAAAAAAGCTTTTTTTAGCTAGTAATAATATATAATATATTATATATAAAAATATTTTTATATTTTATTTTAATAGTTAATTTTTTTTTAAGTAAGCTTAAACGTTAGCTTTATTATATGTTTTTATTGTGCTGCTTTTGCTATTTTTGTTAACAAGCTACTTTTTTTTTTACTTTTTATATTTAAAGCTATTTTTTTTTGTTGCAATGCTTTAATTTTATAATTAAACTATATAATTTTTTTATATAGCTAGCTAGCTATTTTAATATATATTTTTAAAGCTTTTAAAGTATAAAGCATTTTAAGTTTGCAAAAACTTTTAATTTTATTATTTATATATAATATTTTATTATTATTAATATTATATTTAAGTAGTTGCACTAATAAAAACGTTATAAATAACTTAGCTATGCTAATATATACTTTTATTTTATTAAAAATATTAAGCACTATATAAAAGTATTTTAAATGCTTTTTTATTATATTACTAAATATTATAATATTATTAATATATATATAAATAAATAACTTATATTTAAAAAATAAATAATTTATAAACTATTATATATATAAAAGCAAGTTATAAAATTTTATTAATATAATATTTAACTACTTAAGTTTTTTAAAGCTAATAATAACTATATAATTATAATACTTGCTATAAACTAAAAGCTAAAAAAAAAAACTTAATATATTAAGCAATATAAAATAATAATTTTTTATTATATTTGCTATTATATTATTTTAGTTTAGCAATAAGTAAATATTTAGTACTATAATTTTATTAAGTAGTTATAAGTTAATAATAAGCTTGCTTTTTTTAATCTTATTTATAGTTTTTTAAATAATAAATATAAAGTATATTATTAGTATTAAATTATATATAAAAGTTAGTTTACTTTATATATATATTTTATTATGCTTTTTATTTAAAAACTTATAATTTTTTAGTTTTAATAAGTATAACTATATAGTACGTAGCTAATTTTACTATTTATTAACTAAATTAATATATATTTTTTGCTTTTTTAGCATTAATATTATGCTTTTATTTTAAAAAACATTATATTTATTAATAAGCACTTTTACTTTATTTGCTATATTTTTATTATTAGCTGCTATTACTACTTTGCTATTTAATTTAATAATATTAACTTTTGCTAGCTTTAATATGCTATAAAATAGTATAGTTTGCTATAAAATATTTAGTTTTTATAATATTTTACTATTTAGGCTGATAGCTTTTTTTTTTTTTTGTTGCTATTATTAAGTATATAAGCTATTATTTTAATTTAGTTTTTTAAGGTTATACTATTTTTTTAGTAGCTATTTATTTTATTTTAATTAATAAGCTTTGCTTGCTTATTACTAGTATATTTTTTAATATTGCTTAAGTATTTTTATGCTTAAATTTATATTAGCTATACGTTTAGGTTATATACTATTACTTTTTTAAAGCTAAACTTATTAACTATTATATTATATGCTACTTTATAATAATTATAAAAATAATATAGTACTGCTAACTTATTATATTTATTAATAAAATAAAAAAAGTTAAAATAATATATATTAATAAAAGTAATTATTATTGCTAAAATTTTAACGTTATATATTAATATTATTTTTTTTAATATTTATATTATATATAGCTTTACTTTTGTTTTTTTTACTACTTTAAAGCTATAAGTTAATTAAAACATATATATTTATTTAATAAAATTAATTTTAACGCTATATTTAAGCATAAAATTTATACTTATAAAAAGCTTAAATATAAAGCTATTTATAATGTTTGCTATTATAGTATAATAACTATATATATTAATTTTTTTAATAATTTTTAATATATAAAAGTTAAACATTATATGCTTTATAATTATTATTTTTAATATAACATTATAAATAGGCTTAAGCATAATATTATAATATAATAGGTTTTTTGCAAAAGCTTTTACTTATTTTACATTTATTAACAAAAATAAATATTTAGTATTAAAATAAACATAATAATTAGCGCTTTTAATATTATTTTAAATAAGCAATTAAAAGTATATAGTTTTACGTTTTATTAGCTTTTTAATAGTTAGCTTTAAATTAGCTTTAATTACTTATTTTAGCTTAATTAATATATTATTATATATTATATTAAAAAAATGTTAGTGCTAAAAGTATAAAGTTAACTTTTATAATTTTTTAAATAAGTTTTATGCGCTTTTTGCTATAGTTTTTTTTACTATGTTGCTATTTTTGTTAAGCTATGCTAAATATTGTTTAGTATTTATAATATATTATTTTTAGCGCTATTATAGCTTAGCAGTTTATTATTATAGTTATAAATAAAATATGTTTTATAATATATATTAAGTATAATATTTTTAATAGCTATATAAGCTTTTAAACTAAGTTTTTTATTTTTTTTATTAAAATAAACATATTTTTTATTATCTAACTTATTTTTTATATTTTTTATATTAAAATTATTGTTTTAAATTATAGTTTTATTTAAATAGCTAAACAAGTTATTTTTATAATTATGCTATTAATTATAGTATTAATAATATGCTTATTATTATAATTAGTTATTTTATGTATTGCTTAAGTATTGTTATAAACGCGTTTTTTTTAGCTGCTTTTAATAACTTTATTATTTAAAAAAATTAAATTTTACATTTTTTTATAGTAGCGTATTTTTTAGCTATTTTTTATTATATTTTTAATAAAGTAATTATAATTTGCTTTGCTATTAACTATATTATTAAGGTTAATATAAGTTTATTTATTTTTTATATAGTTGTTTTTATTAAAAGCTATAGTTAGTTTAGTTAGTATTTTTATTACTATTTTTTTTAGCTTTTTATAATAGCTGCTAAACCTATTATCTTTAAAAATTTTTTATACTAGTTTTTTTATTAAAATTTTTTGTTTTTTATTAAAAGCGTTTAAATAATTTAATATAGTTTTTATTTTTAGCTATAGTACTAGCTTTTAAAGTTTAATAAAAATAATATTTTAAAGTTAAATAAAGAGCTATATGTTTTTTTTATTACTTTATATATATATATATTTAAAAAGTTTTATTATATATATTTTAATAAGCTAACCTTTTATAATACTTTTTATTATATATTTATAAGTACTAAACTATATATTTGCTTTATTTAGTTTAAGCTTAAACTTTTATTTAATTATAGCTATAAAAGTATTATATATAATATAGTACTTGTAGCAATTTTTATTTAATAGTTGCTAAGACTACTATATTAATATATTTTTTTTAAAAAAGGTTTATTTTTTATTAGCTACTATATTTATTTTATAAGGTTTGTTTGCTTAATTTTTTAGCTTGCATATTTATAAGTGCAAATTTATATATATAGCAATTTTTTTACTATAAAAAATTATATAACTGCTAAACTTATTTATAAAAGTATTTAATTTTAATAACTTTTAAGTTATTAAAATTTATTATAGTTAAGGTTATGCTTAGCATTAGCGCTAGTAAATAAGCTAAGGTAAATTATTAAGTGTTGTTTATTTATAATTATTTTTTAATATTTTTAATTTTAATGCTAAGTTTTTTTATTATATTATATAATCTAATATTAAGTAGTATTTTATTTATTATTAAACTTTTGCTTTTAAAGTTTAAAGCTTTTTTTTTATAAATATATTATTATTATTTAGCGTAAATATTAAAATAGCTAGTAAAGCTAGCTATAATTACTTTAAAAGTAATGCTTTAAGCAATATAATTTTTTTTATTAGAAAAAAAAAGTTAAGCTTTTTGTTTTAAAAAAATTTTACTGCCTTTTTAAACCAGTTTTTGTACGCAAGTTAAAACTTATATAGGTCTATAAGCTATTTGTTTAAATAGGCTGCAATAAAGAGCTTATTTTATACTTTAATTTTTAGCGCGCTATTTTTTATTATAATGTTAAAGGTTGTAATAATTTTAATTAGCTTAATTGCTGCTAGGCTTTTTTTATTAATTATAGCTTTTAATAATTTAGTAAAAAAAAAATGCTAAACTAGTTTAACTTTTTTAAAAAAGTAAAAAATTATTTATTTTATATAGTAATACTATTAAAATAGCTACTTAATAGTACAAACTATAGTGCTATAATAATAGCAATATATAAAAAGTTGTTAAAAAGATGCTTAGTAGCAATAAGGTTACTTTTTATAGTATTATTACTAGCTATAAACATAACTATATTTTTAAGCAAATTATTAATAATAGCGTTTTTATAGTAGTTTTGCAACCTTAAGCTATATATTTATTATTTGCAAAATATTTAATAATATATAATAATTATTTATAAAATATTTAACTATTTGCTAATTAATTAACTAGTTAAACTTAAATAGTAAGCGCTACTTATTAAAAGTTAAATTATAATATTAAGTTTAACAGTAGTAGTGTTACATATAAATATATTAATAATTAGGTTTTTAACTAAAGCAGTGCACTAAAAGACAAAAAATAAATATGTTAAGAATAACATAATCCTTGCCAAGCCTAACTATAGGGTTAGAACCCCTAACAATTTAATATAACTTTAATAAAGTAATTAATAAAGCTTTTTAAAAAGCATTAAATAAATTAAATAAAGTATTAGTAAGCTAAATATAAGCATAAAAAGTAGCAATAATAAAAGCTATACTAATAAAAAATAAAAAAAAAAAATAATTAAAAAAAAAAAAAAACTAGCTTTTTATACGCATAAACTAATAATAATTATTATAGCAGTTAATATAGCACTTTTTAAAGCAAAAATAATAATAACTTATAAGCTATTTAATAATAATATAATATTTAGTTTTAAAAAAAAAGCTTTTTAAAAAACTTAATAAAAGTAAGTAAATAGTAGCAGCTTTTAAACTAAAAGCTATATTATAAAAAAAAATTACTAATATATATAAAAAAAAAAAATTTTATAGTATAGCTTAAAAAAATCTATATAAGTTAAAAGCTTTATAAAAAGCTTAAAAAATATATAAAAGGTTTATTAAATATAAAAAATTAATTTTAAAAAATTATAAAAATTAGTTAAATATAAAAGTATTTTAATTTATATAAATATTTTAAAAGCAGCTAAAAACTTTATAATAAAAACTTATTATAAAAAGTATAGTTTTTTAATTATAAACAATTTAGTTTAAATATAAAAATTAAGCAATATTTTAATTATTATACTTATAACTATATAATAGCTTATTACTTAAAAAAAGCTTATTATAAGTGCTACATAGCTTTTAAATATTTTAAAAAAAAAGTAGCTTAACTTAAATATATTAATTATAATAAAATCTATAAAGCTTAAAATAAATATTAAAAAAAAAGCATATTAAAACAATATATATAGCATAGCTATATAAATTTTAAAATAATAAAAAAGCAATATAATTAATATATATAATAAGTATTATATTAATGTTATTATTAATAGCTTTAATAATACCTTATTTAAACACTTTTAAAAAGCTTAGCGCTAAAATAAGCTTGCTAGCTAAAAAATATATATATAAAAAATACATAATAGCTTACTTAATAAAATTTTTTAAAGCATTAGTTTATAATTAATATTACTTTTAAAATAATATATTTAATAGCTATATTTAATACCTGGCCATATTTAATACTTTTTCTTACCTTTATATAAATAATCTTTTATAACTTAACTATATAATAAAACATTAATTTAAAACTATTTAAAATTAAATTTGCTAAATATTTTTTTATTATAATATGTTTGCATATTATAGCTAATCTTGCTGCATATTTTATAGCTTTACGCGCAAGTTTTTTGCTTTTTTATATAACTACTACTTATATACTTTTTTATTATTTTTAGCATAGCAGCTATTTTAGCAGCTTATAACTTTTTTATATTTTATATATAAAGTAATTATTTATTTTATAATTTTGTTTTTTTTATATAGCAATAATAATTAAGTTAATTGTTTACTATATAAAAAATTAAACCTTTTTTTTTTTATAAAGTTAAATAATATATAATAGCTATTATGCTATATATAATTTACTATATATTTTTAATAATATATGTTAGCAAGCTATTTTAATACTATATAATAAAATGTTTAATAAATATAAACTAAAATATTATATTTTATATATTATTTAAAATAATAAATTATTAAAATAAAAATAAGCTATTAAATAAGGCTTTAATTATAAAAATAATTAAATAAAAATTTAACTAAGCAATAATATATTTTAAATTATATAGGACTAATTTTACTTTTTAAAAACCTTTTTATATGTTAGCTTTTATTATTAATACTTTAAATATATAAAAAAATATAAAACAAAAATCCTTTTTTAATATATATATAATATATGCTTATATTAAGTATTTTTTTTTTTTTATATAACTGTTTTAAAAAGCTAAAGCTTATATAATAAATGCGCTAGCATATAAAGCATAATAATATTATTATTTTTTTAATACTTTTAAAAATTATATAAATAATAGCTTTTATAGCTATTAAAAATTAAAAGTTAATATATGCTTTTTATATAACTATTTATATATTAATTAAAGTATTAAACTTAACTAATATTTTATTTATTTATTATTTAGCTATTTTTTATATTTATAATAACCTAACTATTAAGCAATAAAGTGCTTTTATATTAAAATAATAAATAGTTTTTTTTTATAGTAATAATAGATAGTAAAATAATATAGCTATATAACAAAATAGCTTAAATAATTATAGCTTATTTATAATTATTTTGCTATACTACTTTTAAAGTTTTTATATAATTAAATATAATTATAACTATTTTAAATAAAATTTTGCTTATAATAAATTTAGTTTTATTAAAGTTATATATATATATTTTTTTTCAAACTTTATATTTATTATTATATTTTATTTAAAAATAAACAATTTATAGTATTTAAATAAATTTTATATAAAATATGCTAATATTTAATTTAGCAATTAAAATATATTATAAAAGCTAATTATTATTATATAAAAATAAAAGTTTAGTTTTTGCTAATATATTTTTTATTATATAACTTTAGCAATTAGTTAGCTATATTTTTAATACTATTATATTTAAATAAAAACAATTATATAATAGCTTGCTTTTTAAATTTAATAAGATTTTAATTATTAGTAAACTTATTAAATATTATTATATAACTATATTTTTAATTAAAACAGGTTATATATAGTATATTATAAATTTTAGCTGCATATTAAATACTTAGTTTTAACTTTATATAAAGCGCTTAAAGTGCAAAAATAATATTAAACTTTTTTTAAAGGCCTACTATAGTAGGTAGTAAAAATATAGTAAATTAAAAGTTATGCTTACAAAAGTAAAAAAAAATTGTTAAATATAGCTAGGTATTAAATATAGCCAGGTGTTAAATATAGTGGTGGGATATGTTATATAAAAAAAATTATGCTATAATATTATATAAGCATTTAAAAAATATATATATAATATAATAGCTATATTAAAAGTTAAAGTTAATAAATTAAATATAGTTTATTAGTTTAAAAATAATTATTATTATATTTAAAAAAGTAATAAAGCTGCTTTAACGTATCCCACAGGTTAATTGCACACCCAAGTCGATTGCACACTTTTTTTCCCATACAAAAAACGTCCGTGCGCAACATTATAACTTGGCCAATACTAATGCTATAACAATATAAATAGTACTAATTAATTCCTAACTAAATAACAAGCTCAAATATAATTTTCTTTATATTTATAGTCTTTTTATTTAGAAGGTTATTAAGGTCGTAAATAAACAAGGATTATTAAAAAGATCTTAGCAAAAGGGGCCATGTATAAATTTATAACTCTATTAATTTTAGTTGTACAATAATAAAAATATAAGCATTAGATTTCTATTAAAATAAAGAATCTAGTAGTATTTTTTTTATTTTAATTACTTATATATTAAACTAGTTATATAGTATTATAGTATTTGTACTATAATATAATCCTTATTAAAAATCATATAATCCTTGCTTAGCGTATTGCTTAATAACTTGCTAAATAAAAATATTATAAATATAAAAGAATTATATTTAAACTCGCTATTTAGTTAGAAATCGACTAGTACTATTTATATTGTTATAGTATTAGTATTGGCCAAGTTATAATGTTGCGCACGGACGTTTTTTATATAAGAAAAAAAAGTGTGCAATCGACCTGGGTGTGCAATTGACCTGTGGGATACGTTATATATTAATAAAAAAATATTATTAAAAATATTAAATATAACAAATAATATAAATTAAGTAAATATATAAATAAGCAATAAGCTAAGCGCTTTTATAGTTTAAATAATTTACTTATTAAGCTTAATAACAATAAATTAAAAAATCTTAGCTTAAAGTTTTTTATTTAAACTACTATTAAAAAGTATATAATAATAAAGAATTTTAATATATATTATTTAACTTAAAACTTAATTAAATATATATTAAATAGTAATAAAAAACTTTTAAAGTTTATAGCATAATAAAAGCTATTATTAGCAACTTTATTAAAAAAGCTTATAAAAATAATAAAAAAGCAAAAAAACTTTATTATTAATTTTATATAAGTAATTAAAAAAAATAGCATTATTTATTAAAATTAATAAGCATATATAAAGCTACTTATAAAGTGCTAAGAAATAAAACTAGCTATAATTAAATAAAGTATATATAACTAGTAATAAAATAAAAATATTTATTATAAATATAAACGTTTTAAAAAATAAAAATAAGCTTAATAAAACTTTTAATAAACTATTAAAGCAGCTTATAGCTATTATAAAGCTTTTTATACTATATAAAATGCTTAGCTTAAAAATAAAAAAAATGTTATAAATAACTTTAAAAATTATAAGCTTTGAAATAATTATAAAATAAATATATTAGTAATACTAAAAAAAGTAGTTAAAAGTAGCTTAAAAAGCGCTTTATAATATTAAAAAAAACTTTAAAATAAAAATAATTAAAGCTTAATTAATAAGCTAAAAATATATAATAATAAAAGCTTTAAAAAACTTTAAAATGCTTTAAAGCTTTATTAAGTAAGTATATTTGCTAAAAGTAATGTTAAATATAATAATAATTTTTTTTTATAACGTATCCCACAGGTCAATTGCACACCCAGGTCGATTGCACACTTTTTTTTCTTATACAAAAAACGTCCGTGCGCAACATTATAACTTGGCCAATACTAATACTATAACAATATAAATAGTACTAGTCGATTTCTAACTAAATAACAAGTTTAAATATAATTCTTTTATATTTATAATATTTTTATTTAGCAAGTTATTAAGCAATACGCTAAGCAAGGATTATATAATTTTTAGTAAGGATTATATTATAGTACAAATACTATAATACTATATAACTAGTTTAATATATAAGTAATTAAAATAAAAAAAAATACTACTAGATTCTTTATTTTAATAGAAATCTAATGCTTATATTTTTATTATTGTACAACTAAAATTGGTAGAGTTATAAATTTATGCACGGCCCCTTTTGCCAAGATCTTTTTAATAATCCTTGTTTATTTACGACCTTAATAACCTTCCAAATAAAAATACTATAAATATAAAAAAATCATATTTGAACTTGCTATTTAGTTAGGAATCGACTGGTACTATTTATATTGTTATAGCATTACTATTGGCCAAGTTATAATGTTGCGCACGGACGTTTTTTGTATGGGAAAAAAAGTGTGCAATCGACTTGGGTGTGCAATTGACCTGTGGGATACGTTATAATAAATTAAAAAAACTTATAATTATTATTACTTATTAAAAAAAAGCTTAAAAGCTCATTAATAAATTCTTTTTTTGCTTTTTTAGCAAACTTATAAAATGTTTTTAATTAGCTTATAAAATATAATAATTATTAATATTTTAAAATAAAATAAAAAGTTAAAACTAATAATATTATTATATTAATTTATAAACTTTTTTCATAAAAATACTAAATATTAATAAGGTTTTTAATAAGTTTTTTAAAATATATAGTAAGCTTTTATATTATTAACTAATAGCTTTTATTTAATTAAGCTTTTTATTAAAGTATTATTTTAAACGCTTTTAAAAAGCATATATAATAGTTATACTTAAGTTAATAAAAGAATTTTTAGCAAAGCAAATTTAAAAAAATAAATGCTTATATTATTAATTAGCACTATAAGCAAAGCTTTTTTAAAAAAAATATATATAAGCACTTAATAAAAGCAATAAAAATTTATAACTTATTTTTAAAAAGCTAAATAAATAATATAAGCTAATAAATAATTAAAGTAATAATTAAAGTAATAATAAAAAGTATTTAATAAATACTTTAATAAAATAATATTATATTTTTATTTTTATTAAATATTTTAAAAGTATTTAATATAATTAATTATAAACGCTTAATAATTATATTATAAAAAAAAGCTTTTTTTTATTAATAATAAGCTAAATAAAAAGCTTGCTAAGCTTAATATACTACATATAAAAATATTATAAAGCTTGCTATTATTATTGCTATTATTTTTACTTTATATATTTATATTATATAAAATATTTATTAAATAATATATAAAAGTTATTATAATTAGCTTTATAAATAATATTAATTTAATAATAATAAGTATAAATGCTATAAATAATTATAAAAAGCTTAAAAAAGCTTAAAATATTTATAAAGCATAAGCAGTATGCTATAAAATAAAAGTTGCTTTTAAAAATAATAACTTATTTTACTTTTTAAAAGATTAATAACTTTTTATAAAGCAAATAATATTTTTTAAAGCAATTATAAAGCTTAAAAAAAATATTTAATTTTTTAAAGTTTACTTTAAAAAAAAACGAAAATAAAAAATATATTTAGCAAAGCTATATAAAAAGCTTATAATATAATAGCTTATAATAACTAAGCTAAAAAGCTTTACTTAAAATATTAATATTATTAAAGCTTATTAGCTATATATAGCAATAATTAAAAGCACTTTAGCTTATAAAGCTTTAGTATAGCATTAGCTAGCAATAAAAAATAAGCTTTAAATAATTGCTTAAAAGCTTATAATAATTTAAAAAACTTGCTTATAAAAAATAATAAAAGCTTTTAAAGCAACTTTAATATGCTATATTAAAATAAAATTAAAATATTTTTTATTAAATGTTTATTTAAGCAATAAAAATAATAGCTTTTAAAAAAAAGCTAGTAGTGCTTTTATATATATAAATAATAAGCTTAATAAGTAAAAAAATATTAAACTAAATATTTAATACTTAAAAAAAAAAAAAAAAAAAAAAATAAAAAAAAAAAAAAATAAAAAAAAATAAAAAAAAAAAAAAAAAAAAAAAAAAAAAAACTAGCTATAAAAATAGTTTAAAGTGCGTTTAAAAAAGGCTTTTTTATACTATTATAAATAAAATTAATAAACAATTTTTTTTTTTAAATATAGCATTAAAAAAAAGTAAATAAAATAATAAAAATATATATGCTTTAATAAATAAAGCTATTTAATTATAAAAAAAAGCTTTTAAATATAAAGTTAATAAAGTGCTATAAAAGCTTTTTATATTATAAAATATTATTAATTTTTTAAATATATACTAAAAAAATTAAGCTAAAAGTTTTTATATATAAGTAGTATGTTTTAAGTTATTTTATATTATTTTATAAATATATAGCTAATAAAAAAATTATAACTTATATTATTTTAAATTATAGCTTTTTAAATAATAAGCATAAAAAGCTATACTAAAAGCTTGCTTTAGCTTGCTTAAAATTAAAAGTAAACTTAATTATAATTATAAATAAACAAAAAAGTATATAAAATATAACTTAATAGCTTTTTTATATTAAAAAGCTTATAATATATAACTTAGCTAAATAAATTAAAAGAGCTTATAAAAACTTATAATAATAGCTTAAAAAATATAATAGTAAAAAAAAAAAAATATAAAAACACTTTATAAAATTAACTTTAATAAGCTTGCTAACTTTAAAAGCTTATAAAATAAAAAATAACCTAAACTTTTATATTTTATTTGTTTGCTTTTTTTAAATTAAACTTAACTAAATAAAAACTTTATATATAAAGAAAAAACGCAATAAAAGCTTTATATAAGCAGCGTAAATATTTTATTTAGCTAAAAAAATAATTTAAAAGCTTTTTTAAAATAGTTTTTGCTTGCAAATAAATATAAAATAGCTGCGCTATAAAACAGCTAACTAGATTACTTAATAATAATAATAATAACAAATAAGCTTTTTTTTTAAGTTTTATAGTAGTAAGCAAAGTTGCTATAGCTTTAACTTTAGCATAAGAGGTACTATATTAAAGTTAGTCGCTTTTGTTAAGCAAAAACTAATAGCTAAAGCTAAATTTAAACTAATAACTATACGCAAAATATTATATAGTAGCTAAACATATAAGTAATACACTATTAAAGTCTTTAAATTATATAAAAAATATTATTTATTAAAAAAACCTTTTTAAAAATAGTTTTAATAAAAAGTTAAACTATTAATTATAATATAAACTATAAAAAACTTTATATATAAATTAAAAATTTTTTAATATTAAAATATATATAAAATTATATTAGCTTTATAATTATGTTTAGCATTAAAAAATTAAAACTTATTTTAAGTTAAATTTTTATTAAAAAAAAAAATTATATAAAAATAAGTAATTATTTTAAAAATTTATTATTAAAGTTAAAAAAAGTTTTAAATTTTAATACTTAATAAAATAAAAAACATATTTAGTAGTATATAATAATTAATATATAAAAAATATTTTAGCTTAAAATATATTAAAATTAATATATAGCTTTAATAAAATTAATAAGCTTATATTTAAAAAGTTTAAGATTAAAATGAAAAGTATACTTAAAAAGCTTAAGCTTAAAGTAAATAATATATTTAATATATTAATTAATTTTTTTAAATATCTATGAACTAATAAATAAAAACTAATAAACGTTATACTAATTATTAAAATAAAAGTTTAATTATAAGTATCTTATTTTATATAATTAATATTATTAATATAATTTTATAAAATGTATTTTTAAAAAACATCTTTTTATAAAGTATTATTATGCAAAATACTTTTTTATAAAGCATTTTTTTTAAATAATAATTTTTAATTAATAATTTTTTTAATAAAATATTTTATTAAATAAAATTCATGCAAAAATTTTTTTTTTTAAAAAATACTTGCTAAATAATATTTTTTACGTTTTTTATAAAAAAATATTATTTTCTTATCATAATTATAAAAAAAATATTTTTTTTAAACAATAAACTAAATATTATAATAATTACTTTAAAAAATATTTTAAACATTATATTTTTTTTAAAAATATAACATTTTAATAAATCTTTTTATATAAAAATATTACCGTAAAATATATAATTAAAATATAATAGTAATAGCTTTTAAAAAAATATTAGCTTTTTGCTATAAACAAACATTAATAAGGTAATAAAATATTTTAAAACATGCTAACTATATAAAAAGTAAGCAAACAATGTTTTATAAAAAAAGTGCATAATATTTTTTAATAGGCTGCTAACTAAAAATTTAACTAAAAATAAAAAAATAATGCTAAAATAAATATTTTAAATTTTAAAGTTAAAGCATTATATGCGCTATATATAATAAAGAATATAATTTATAACCTTAGTACGCTTCTTTAAACTATTATAAAAATAATTTAAGCATTAAATTAAATTAAAATTTGTTTAAACTTTATTAAAGAGTTATATTATTTTATTAAAAATAATATATAAATAAATATAATATGTTTTAAAAAGCATATAGCTAACTATATAAATAATAAATAAACAGCAATAAGTTTAAATTTAAAATAAACTAACTTTAAGTAATAGTTTAAAGTTAGCTTTATTTTTTAAGACATTATTTATATAAGGTTTTAATAATTATTTTATGCTAGATATTAATAATATAATTAAAAAACTAAGTATAATAATATATTATACGGTTTAAAAATATTTTAAAATATAAATTAAATAATAAATATATTAAACAATATTAATTATAACTTATTATTTTAATTATTTTTTATTTTATTTTTATATTTATAATTATATTAATATAATATACCTTAGTTAAGGGTGCATGTTAATGTGAGCCAAAGGGTTATGTTACTATATATAGTGACCGTAAATAAAATACGTAAATTAAAAAAGGAGATTAAATAAGGCGCGCATATAATAGGATTGTTCCTTGCTATGGCCTTTGGCCATGTTTACCTTATTAATACATCTTACTTTTATTATAATAATTTATACCTACTTTTAAATTATCTTACATAATATAAAAATAAAATATATAATTAAACAAGCAACGTTTAATAAACCTATTTAAGGTTATATAATTAATATTATAAAAAAAGCATTTTTTATGTTAAATTTTTATAAGATTTAATAACTAACATTACTATTAAAAAAGCTTGTAATAAGGTTGCTAAAAATATATTAATAACTATTAAAAAACAAAAGAAAATAACTTTAAATGTTTAGTTAATAAAGCTATTAAAAGAAACAAGAATATTTAATAATAAATAATAATAAAAGAAAATATTAAAAAATAAATAGGTTAAATAAAATAGGCTATTTAAAATTTTAAAGGTAAACTTACTATATTAAAAAAAAAAAAAAAATTATAAAAAAATTTTAATAAAAAATTTTTTTTTTTTTTTTTTTATAATTTTTTTAATTTTTTATTTTTTTAATATTATTTTTATTTTTTT
>Ga0247782_1000443_pt1 | contig 27302 bp, 12 predicted proteins | sample UWRJL019104C5_FD_179928 | JGI IMG/M metagenome (GOLD analysis project Ga0247782, IMG submission 179928) | Plant litter microbial communities from Arlington Agricultural Research Station in Wisconsin, United States - UWRJ-L019-104C-5 | ecosystem: Environmental > Terrestrial > Plant litter >...
AAGTAGATTCAGATGTGTTATGGAAGAAGTTGTACTCTACATAATAGTGCGTGACATGCTTCTTATATACGGGGAGCAGGGGGAACTACGTTCCCCCGCTCCCTGTAGACCCACATTACCGCGACATAGTATCTGTTGCAAGATCGGCATGTGCATCCCTGGGGGCGGGAGCAGAGACAGCCCCCGGGGGCTGTCTCTGCGCAGGGAGGCCCGCGAGTTGTTCCGAACGTTCTGGTTCGTCGCTGGAGTTGCCGGCTAGTGAGGTGAGGAGATCCTCGATGCTGGTAAATCCGCGGTCCTCTAAGCCTCGGTCTGTGTCTGGGACTATATGATCCGTCGCCGTCTTTTCCATAGCTGACGGTTCTTCCCTCTGCATGCTCTCTATGATCACCGTGGGGACGCTGGAGCCCTCTGCGTAGCGCCAGCTAGCTATCTCGTCATAGTCGATAGCAATGTGTTCGTAGAGCGGGTTGTTCCGATGGAGCCATGACAGGGCGGCGGTGACGCGGGACTTGCGGACTTGAAGAAGATATCCAACATCAGCTGGGCTGGGCTTGCCAGCTCCGCTCCAAGAGACGTGGATGCTTTCGATCGTCTGTAGCAGTGGGTGGGGGAGAACCGTTGCAACGAGATCCTCCACCTTGTTTGGAAACACAACAATGTGACCTTTGACATGCTTTCGGTAGCTGATGCCCGATCGTGTCTTCCTGTCGACTGTGAATTTTGTGATGTAGCCAAACGCGCTTTGGAGAGCGATTAGCTTTTCTTCGACCGGGGTGAGAGCGTCCAGCTCCTCGGGGTACTGGTGCTCGCATCCGATGTCCATATTGTTTACGGAGCAGGTCTTCGGTAGTTTCCCCTTTACAAAAGAGGCGTGGCATTCGGAGCAAGCAGCGACATCCGATTCTCCCTGTGACGGGAGGCACCCGTAGCAGTGTTGAATCGTCCTTGTTGCATTTAGCAGTGATGGTATCTGGTGCGCCTTCCACTGGATGGTGTTGAGTTTGCAGGCAGGAACCATCCCGTAGCAGAATGCGCAATGCGAGGTAGATATGGTCCCCTCATCTGAGAAGGCTTGGTAGAACGACTTCGGGGTCTCTACCTGGAGAGGAAGAGGAATCTCTCTGCACCAGGATCTTGTGCGCGACGCCTCCTCTTTTTGGTTAAAACAGGCGTCAAGGTGCTGGAGGAAGGCGCATATGGATTCTCGTTGGAGCTGGATGGTCTCAGACATGAGCCGACGTTTTTTCTTAGGAGGTGGCGGGGGTGATATGGGCGTAGCTTGATGCTCTTCCTGCTGTCGACTGGGACTACTGGGCGGAGGCACAGTTCGCGGGGGTTGATTGGAGGTTGGAGGAGCGGGCCTACGCCCGCCGTCCGAGGGGAAGGCTGTCGGCGCCTCCTCAAGCCTCGTACCGTAGGTAGTCTCGCGGGCGGCTCCGGGTCGGCTGCGTTTGCAGACGTGGATTCATCCTCGCTCTGTTGGCCGGCCCAATGTGTAGGTCGCCGCGAGTATCGTTGCCGAGCCGCTTCGGTTCTTTGACGGTGGTGTTCCAGCCACCGTTGGTGTTCCAACCCTGCCATCGTGCTGTGAATCTTGGGTAGGGGGACCCTGAATGGCACGTGCCGTCCTTGTTCTTTAGAATGTTGCTGGTGTAAATTGCGCAGTGCATCCTGGACTTGGTGAGTTGATAGTTTGACGACTTCCTCACCGGTCATCATTCCTATGGCACGTTCGTCGATATCGGGCTATGGCCCGGGCCAGCCTTCCCTAAATCCCCTGGGAGTACAGCTCTTCTCCAGCCTGGAGGGACTGGAGATAGTGACATCTGGCGATCGACAACTCGTTCGAGGCCATAACTTGGTAGGGGCAGTCCGCCTTCAGTTTGCCAAACCCGGTTTCTTCGACGACGAAGCGGGAGAGCACAGAGAGGTCCTCAACAGTATGGACGGTGTCGATCTGCCATTGTCCATGCACGTGTTCCCTTTCCCTCAAACCGATGAGTGGGAAGGCCAATGGTTCTTTTTCGACGTCCAGCTGCACCCTTATCAGCTGCATTTCCGTCGGAGGATCGTGGATGGGGAGGAGTCAGACGTTGGAAGGTGGGAAGACTTGTACGGAAGGCTTGCGCAGGTCCGCGGCCATCTGTGTTATCAACCGTACGTGGCGATTCAGCATCCAAGTATCCTGCGCCGGAAGGCGAAGGGCTGCCCCTGAGTGGCTGTATCGCCCTGCAGCTCTGCACTTGTTCCACATATTAGACAGCTACTGAGCAGCCTTCTAGCGTCTCAACTCGGTCTCTTAGGCTTGTGGACGGCCTCTTCCCGAACATTGCACCACGAAGTAGCTTCCACGGGCCTATTGACACAACCACCTTCCGGTTCAAAGCCGGGACGTTGACAAACTTCCAGCTGAAGTGCTGCGGGTTTGTCCAGTGTCGGACGCATCTCACTCCACCTCGCGACAATGACACGCCGTTTAAGGGTGGGCAGACGTTCCACATCCTGGCGTACATGCCGCACGACCAACAACCGTGGCGAAGCCGGATTGAGTGGATGAAGAAGTCGGCTGAGGGCGGCTTCGCGGCGGGGAAGTGGATATACGGGAGAGGGAGCATTGTCGGTGTGCTAAACGCAGCATTGCTGGAGGATGAACTCCAACCCGGGCAGGATATACTGGTCGTGCTTGTGGACGAGTTTGGATTCACATCGAAGGCGTCGTTGGACGTCGGCGGAAGCTCCGGAATTAGTGTTTCCCCGCGGAAAGCGGGGGCCACCAAGCAAGGTAAGGGCCGAAACCCGTTTACCCAGAGCCCGGTCAGTTCGCCTGCGAAACGCCTCACAGAGCCGTGTTCTTCCGCGGACGTCGCGAGAAATGGGAGAGCGAACGGGAGGGAGATGGCAGTGGAGGACGAATCTTCCGAAACAGCTACACAGCTCTCGCCCCTTCCGAGACTGGGCAGTCCCGACATGGTAGGGTCCCAAACCGAGCGGCAACAGGGGCAAAACAGTTAGTATATTTCTACGAGTGTACGAGGCAACGCGACTGATCCATTTCATTAGGCGGAAGAGCAGATGGCGCAGCCGTGATTGTTGTAGGTAAGTAGAAGAGCACTAAGATCAGAGCACCAAACAAAACCCAGCGGTACATTGACAGGTCGCTTCATACGCGATAGATCCCGAAGGAGCGGAAGAGAAAGGCGCCGTGAAGCGTGGCGCCGCTTCGGGCACGGACGTAACGCCGAGGAAGCGGGCAAACACTCGGAAGTAGGGCTGAGCCGTCTTCGTGACGGGGGTGGGGTAGGTATACCGAGGTTTAGCCGAGGCGGGAAATGCTGGGCCCACTCTACGCTAGGTTGCCAATATATACACATAGCTCTTTTAAATCCACTCCACCTGTGGTGTTTCGGCCTCGACATAGATAATAAAAATAAAAAAATAAGGTCGGTATCGATATGCATGAGGCGCATATTTGAGGCGCGTAAAATGTGTGGCATGAGATTTGTAAGCGTGGCGAAGCTGTGGCCTGTGAATTGGGGCTGCAGGGCGGAAGAAGAGGGTGCGGAAAAAGAAGCCTTTCGTTCCTCAAGGCAAAGGAGGGCGTGGAAGAAAATACCTTTCGTTCCTCAAGGCATTCGCTCGGCGTTCTTATGTTTTATCCTTGCACGTGAAGTCCGGTGACTGACATGCGGGTGAACAGTGCAGGTTTATCAAATAGATTCGTAATATTCTTAGCGGATATTAGCTATAGCCAGTGTCAGTATTTCTTTTTGGAATTGTTTGACCCTACAGTCTGGATCCGACGAGTTGTTGTACGCATAGACAAGAAGTAGGCGGTTGCGACAGTCAATAGCTGTGGTGGAATACGTATAGGTACCGGGGCAAAGTATCTATCAGGCATATAGCATATTCTAATGAATACATTTTTATTTATTATTACGGCCTCGGGTAAGGTTTTCGCCAGGCAGCTAAGGCTGGTTAGATAGGAGGAAGGTAACCCGCTGTCGCATACATAGAAGATATTACTAATGCATCAACAGTCCCGCCCACACATTAGCGATAGCATATGGACCGATCGAGATCCTGGGTCTGGACGCCGCGGCAAATATGGTAATAGTGTTTGCTCCCTTGAAATCTAACAATTTCATCACACATCAACTATCTCCACTAGGAAGTGCATGTCACCTTATCTGAACTGCAAGGAATGGTTCGACCACTTTGTTGCAAGAGTAGGGAAACGTGTGCATAAGTTTGCCTTAATCGGGAAGTGTACACCAGAAATGGCTTCGGGTACGGAGCTTTTCCCGGATGACTGGTCCCCGCATACAATGATCTGCGGGAGAGAAACGTAGTGATTGATGCCTTGTAGACGGAGTTGATCAATAGAGTCCAACAGTTCAAGTTGATCTTTAGAGCACAGTCCACTGAGCGCCTTCGTGTGGAGCGCCGTTAGAACCATTTTTGACTAGTTTTATAAAGTGGTGCTGTGAGATATGACCGGTCACAACAAAGTTGTTGAGAAAATGAGGTCGGAGACTTGGGTCATCAGTTGTGAAGGAAAGCCCTAAATAGTAACTACGTTTATATATGGTGTGTATGAAAACAACATGGTAGCATAATGGGGGACAATGCCGCTAATATTTGCAGGACGCCCAACAATAATGCAGCCTCACTGTATAATTAGTGTCTAGATTGATATTGTTGGCTGTGCTGCATCACGGGCGGTAATGGCGCGCATGACTGTTAAAATTGCCTAGCATCGAGAATGCTACACGCCTCAGCAAAGGAGAGGAAGGCAAAACAGGGGCTAGCGAAGCGCCCGGGAAGCCTCCGTCACAGTACCCAAGCGTTTAATTATGACTACAACAGGCGTGACCACGAAACCTATAGGCCACCTTCCAAGTTATGACATTTTTAGTACAGGGGGTTGCGCTGTTAGGCGTCATGCATTTGACCTTGCGAACAGCATCCACTTAAATACAAAACGTCAAGGATGATCGCCCAGCATTTCATCAAGCAGCAACCAACCACCAAAAGCCATACTATCTGCTCGTGCTTAAGAGACAGCCTATTGATGGTGGCGGAGCGCATTTCCGATCACGCGTCTCTTGCTGGCCAGGTTGGGTTATACATGCTGGTCCCTATGCTTCCCTACCATGTCCGTGGTGCGCATTTATTCTATCCACTAACGCTATTGCCCTCATCATAGCCTCTCTTACCCACTAGTACTTCTGCCACCTATTTCTGTTGTACATCCAGATAGGTATGACACGTACGGAGGCAGGGTTACCTTAAAGCCTTACTACTTTAGGTTAGCTGTCGTCGGGAGCCAAGTCGTTTGTGTTAGTTGAACTAATAGATCTGCATACACAACGTCCAATAAAAAACCAACATATCCAATATCCAATAGACCTACGTATGCTACCTCCTATAAACCTACATATCCCATATCCAATACACTTGCAAGCCGATTAACTACTTTAGATAATTGGCCAAATTACCTGCTGATGGCCACTGTGTTTACAGTTAACTACATAGGTAGAGAGGGTCAGCCACCATGTGACCAGATCTACTTATCTATACATGCAGGCTTATCGAAGCCTGGGTTTAGCCCCTCCCCGTGTTCGCATCTTGCTGCCATCACAGACTCTCTTCCTTGAGTTCAACCCGCACTCTTCGCCATTCTATCTTCAAAGTGGCGATTCCGCCATGGATCCACTCAGTACCACCGCAAGTATAATCGCAGTACTTCAATTGACCGGAGTGGTGGTGAATTATCTGAACACCGTTAAAAATGCCTCGAAAGACCAGAAACGATGCGCCTTAGAAGCGTCTAATCTATTCGCTCTCTTGACAAAATTAAAGTATCTTCTCGAGGAAGCAACCCCAACGGACCATTTGTACGCTACGGCTCGTGAGATTATAACCGAAAACGGTATTCTAGACCAATACAAAGCTGCCTTGGAACGCTTGGTAGCCAAAGTTGTACCCAAGGATGGAGCTAGGAATGTTGCTGCTCCTTTCCTGTGGCAACTCGACAAGAAAGAGATTGATGAGATCTTTGAAACCATTGAGCGGCTGAAGTCGCAAATACTCATCGTCCTCGAGATGGGCCATCTGTAAGTAGTTATTCAATCTAGGCCAAAACTCTAACCGCACTAATATTTCTCTCAGCAAACTGTCGCAGGCTATCAAGGAGGAAACCAAGCTAATTTCCAGCGATGTACGACGCCGTAAGGACGACGAACAATCTAAGGTCATCACCAATTGGCTATCTCCAATAGATGTTTTTGCTAAACAGACAGACCTTTCGTCCCGACAGCAGGAGGGAACTGGCATGTGGTTCCTCGAGTCCCAGGAGTTTAAAAGTTGGATCGATGGCTTAAATGCCATTTTGTTCTGCCCCGGGGATCCCGGGGCGGGCAAAACTATGCTATCATCGCTTGTGATTAATCATCTCCGCAAAACTAGTAATCCCCGTGGGGCCGGAGTAGTTTTCCTGTACTGCAACTACAAGGAAGATAAAGAACGAGGAGCCGTCGACTTTCTCTCGGCACTCCTGAAACAGCTCGTTCAGGAACTACCTCACATTCCGAGCACAGTCCAGGCGCTACATTCCGAACACGAGAAGCGGAAAGCACGACCTTCTCTCAGCGATATTTCAACGACAATCCGTAGCGTCTTTAAAGACTATCCTACGGTTTTTATTGTCGTTGACGCACTGGACGAATGTCCCGATAAGCACCGCGATGACTTACTATCTATGCTCCAGCACCCACAGGCATCGAATATAAGGCTGATGGTTACTGCACGGCCTATTAATACAATCTGCGAAAAATTCAAAAATGCTATTCAGCTGCCGATCAAAGCTCAAGGAGATGATATAAAGCGTCTAGTGGAGGGCCAATTACCACGCCTAGCACATTGTGTTTCCCACAGCCAAGCCTTAAAGCAGCTTGTCATTTCAACTATCCATAACGCCGTTGAACCTAATGGAATGTAAGTATCATTATTTCCATATCAAGTCTCGGAAATATTCACACTCAATACAGATTTCTCCTTGCTCAGCTTCTGATTAACTCGCTTGTTGACAAGACCACCCCGAGAGAGGTTAAATCTACCCTGGAATTCCTACCGACGGGATCTGATGCGTTGTCTCAAACGTACAAGGACGCGATTGAGAGAATTGAGAGCCAACCGCCAGGGCTTTGCGTCCTAGCAAAGAGAGCCCTGTCCTGGATTATCTATGCAAAACGGCCACTCAGCGTGAAAGAGCTCCAGCACGCACTAGCAACAGAAATTGGCACGCACCAGTTGGATGAAGACAATATCACACACGTACATGATATCGTGAGAGTATGCGCTGGCTTAGTTACTATCGATGGACAGAGTGACGTCGTCCGCTTGATCCATTATACCGCACAAGAATACTTTGACAAGACGTGGAATTCCACTTACCCAACTGCACACAACCATATTGCAATATCCTGTATTGTCTACTTATCGTTTGATGCCTTTGAGACCGGCCCATGCTTAGACAGTACGACATTTAATGCGCGATTAAAATTACATGCCCTTTATAACTATGCAGCCGGACACTGGGGATACCATGCCGGCACAGCTTCCATGGAAAAAGACAAACTGACTTTGGATTTTCTTAAAAACGATGCAAAGGTATCCGCGTCCGCGGAGGTTATAATGTCTTCATCCCAACTTACACGATATTACGATCAAAGGTCGGTGCCCCAGCAAACAACAGGCACGCACCTAGCAGCGTACTTCGGACTGCAAGACACGGTGGAAGCCTTGCTTAAAATTGGGCATAATCCATACTCTCGAGATAGTAAGGGCAGAACTCCTCTGTTTTACGCAGCAAAGGACGGGCAGGACAGGGTTGTCAGGCAGCTTCTAGCCACGAATGGAGCCCACCCAGAGATCAAGGACGAATTTGGACAGACGCTATTATCCTTCGCGGCAGAGTATGGCCAGGAGACGGTACTCAAGCTACTTCTTGCAAGAGATGACATGGACCCCGACTCCAGGAGTAGCACTGAACAGACTCCGTTGTCGTATGCAGCAGAAAATGGGCAGGAGGCCGTAGTCAGGTTGCTTCTCGAAAATAATGACGTCGATCCCGATTCCAGGGATAGCTATGGATGGACTCCATTATCACATGCAGCATATAATGGCCACGGGGCAGTGGTAAAACTACTTCTTGCAGAAGACCGTGTTAACCCAAACTCTAAGGACAGTAATAACGACACGCCGCTGTCACGTGCAAGTTGGTGTAGTCATGAGGAGGTGGTTAAGCTACTGCTTGAAAAACACGGAGTTCAGCCCGACGTTAAGAATATAGACGGTCAGACGCCACTATCATATGCAGCAGAGAGAGGTCATGAGCCAATTGTAAAGCTGCTACTTAGCACAAAAGGTGTCGACCCAAATTCGCAGGATGAGGAGGAAAGGACACCACTGTCATATGCGGCAGAGATAGGTCATGAACCAACTGTAAAGCTGCTACTTAGCACAAAAGGTGTCGACCCAAATTCGCAGGATGAGGAGGAAAGGACACCACTGTCATATGCGGCAGAGACAGGGTCTAGTGCAATAGTAAAATTGCTGCTTGCAGAACCCGGAGTTGACCCGGACTCTAAGGACAGGGAGGGCCGGACACCGCTAAGGTGGGCCGTAGCGAACTGGTCACAGGTTAGGGCCAAACGTGAAGTCGTCGTTCAAATGCTTCTCGCAGACACCAGGGTTGACCCAGACTCTAAAGATTCACATGGTCGGACGCCACTGTCATATGCAGCAGCGCACATGAATAAGGAAGTGGTGAAGCTACTACTTGCGGACGATCGCATTGACCCAAACTCCAAAGATAACTGGGGTAGAACGCCGCTAATACACGCAGCAAGGACGAGGCATATTGAAGCCGTCCGGCTGCTACTATCAGAAGATCGTATTGACCCAGACTTTAAAGATGCTAATGGCCGGACGCCGCTATCACATGCAGCAGGGAACAGTCGGTGTATTGAGACTGTCCGGCTGCTACTAGCAGACGACCGTATCGACCCGGATTCCAAAGATGCTGATGGCCGGACACCGCTATCACATGCAGTGGAAGAGGTCATTTCAGGAGACGTGGTGAAGCTGCTGCTTGCAGTAGATCGCATCGACCCAGACTTTAAAGATGCTAATGGCCGGACGCCGTTATCACATGCAGCAGGGCACGGTTGGTATTGTGAGGCTGTCCAGCTGCTACTAGCAGACGACCGCATCGACCTAGATTCTAAAGATGCTACCGGTCGGACGCCATTATTACATGCAGCAGAAAAGGGGTGCCCAGAAGTGGTGAAGCTGTTCCTAGCAACCGGTCGCGTCGACCCGCGTTCTACAACCATAGGTAATCATACCCTGTTGTCGTGGGCTGCTGAAAAATGGTATAATAAGATCGTGGAGGTTTTGACTATGGGCGATGAGATCTTCCCAGACTCAACGGGCCATCATGGGACGCCGCAGCTTGGACGAAGAGAGAAGCGGTTTATAGAGCTCGTAGAGGCGCTTTTTATGAAGGATAACAGCGATCTATCCCCCGAAGGCAAGCGAAATAAGACGTACTTGTCTGGTACAATTGAGAATTGGTATGAAGCGGTGGTGAGCTTGCTTCTCGCAAAAAATCAGAGTGATCGGACACAGGAGTCACGCGAGGCGGAAATGTGGTGCGAAGGGATGGTAAAGCTTCTGCTTGCAAATGATGACGAGAACCTAGGATTTAGGGATGCCTTTGGTCGGACATTGCTTTGGTGGGTCGCAAGAAATGGATACGAGGCAGCTGCGCGGCATCTGCTTGCGACTAAAGGTGTTGAACCGGAATCAAAGGATGTGAACGGTCGAACGCCACTTTTCTGTGCCGCAGTTAATGGGAACGAAATGGTTGTACAGCTGCTGCTTGCGAGAAACGACGTTAATCCGGATTCTCGAGATAAGCATGACCAAACGCCGCTATTACTAGCAGCATGGGGAGGACATGAAGCGGTAGTAAAGCTACTACTTGCACACAACCGCGTCGACCTGGACTTCAAGAACCCAGAATCTGGCGAGACGCCATTATCATTAGCAGCAAGCAAGGGGCATATAATGGTTGTTAAGCAGCTGCTTGCCACTAGCAAGGTCGACCCAAACTCTAAGAACAACGACGGTTTAACACCGTTATCACAAGCGGCACAGCAAGGGCATGAAGAAGTAGTAAGACTACTGCTTGAAAAAGACAATGTTGATCCGGATTCTCGAGATAAGTTTGGTAATATACCGCAATCGCTAGCCGCGGGGCGGGGACATGAAACGGTTGTAAAGCTACTACTTGCAGACAACCACGTCAACCCGAACTCGAAGGACCTATACGGCGAAACTCCATTATTAAAGGCAGCAACAAATGGGCACGAGACAGTTGTTAAGCTGCTACTTACGAAAGAAGGTATCGACCTGGACTCCAAGGATAGTAGGAACCGAACACCGCTTTGGTGCGCAGCATGCAACGGACACGAGGATATAGTAAAACTACTGCTTGCACAAGACGGCGTCGATATCGACGCTAAGGATGTTAGAGATGGCCGGACGCCGCTGTCGGTAGCTGCGGAGCAAGGGAGTGTGGCCGTGGTAGAGCTGCTACTCCAAAAGGGCGGTGTCGATCTGGACTCTCGAGATGCTGGGGGTTTAACACCACTATCATTGGCCACAAGGAATAAACAATGGGAAGTGGTGAATCTGCTTACTTCCCATCTCGAAGCGTGCCCCGAGGGGTTGTCTGAGAGACTGTAGGGCATGCTATTAAAGGTACTAGGTGAGGTTAGCTGTTTTTAAGAAATAATGTTCTGAAATTAATTACTATGGCCGGAGGTTTCCTGCAATTACGGAGCAATGTAAGGAAATCTAACGTTAAGGATGGACTAATAGTATAAAGAACAAGGGTACGAAAACAGGGAGACTTGCAGTGTCCTAATAAGGCTAGTTTTACCTAACATTTACCTACCGGGCCTACTATCGCTTGGTCCAAGATTGGAAGATTACTCTTCCGATCGGGCTTGATCGGCTCGAAGATGCCTTGATCCGTATCTTTCTCATGTGGACGGGTTTTCGAAATATATAGCCAACCAAGGAATTACCAGAAGAAGATCAACCAATACAATAACTAATCGGACGCCTATACTAGTTTGGATGACACGTCAGACGAGTATATTAAGAAACGACTCAGAAAAATGTTGGATCTGCGGCAGGGTGGATGAGAGGATAAACGGAATGTACAAAGTTCTCTGCTGGGAGTATATCAACCTTTGCATAGTTCGCGATACTTTTAACAATGGCGGTCTGGGGTATCTAACAATGGAGGTTCTCTTGCGGTTCCATAAACGCTATCAATAAAGAGATAATCCTTACCTGGTTTCCGTTTGTCGAGGAGAACCTTCCCACCCTCGCCAAAGCCCTAGCTGAAGGCGTCCTCGACAAGTCCGGCTTTGATATGTGGGCTGAGCACTTCAACACGACGATCAATAAACGCACAGTCCATATGCCCTAGAAGAAGGAGTTCTAGCACAAACTTGTGTTCCGTCGAACCGTCAAATTGGTCGAACGGCCTGCGAAAGTCAGATGAACCGATTACACAAAAACAGTTCGACAATAACACGAACAATCTTGGGAAGAAAGCGGGCCTCCCTGATACGCCTTAGTCATATTAATACTGTCGAGAGCAGCTGCAAATCATCGACAGTAAGTCTTGCCATGTTGCCATTAAACAATTCTAACGCTCAAGAAGGGCACTATCGTGAAACCGTTCGCGATCAGATGGCGAGGCACCGCCCGAAGAGCACTGTGGATCAGAGACCATGCCATAATTCTAGGATTAACGCCATCACGCCAGGGTGCTTTCCTAGGCCGCGATACTGCGTCTGTATATCCAGAAATTCTCAACCATCTTGGCCACCAATACGATGATAATGCCCCGAAAGAGGTGCCCGACGAACTCATGCGTGCTGTTGGCCATAACGACGCTATACTGCGGATTCAGGCACAGCTGGCAGCCCTTCCACACGAGATGCGAGATAGTTTTTAGGTAATATCCCGAGTTCCTGTTAAAGAACAGGAGAAGTACGACTCTCTGCCGAATCAGCTTAAAGCTGCAAAGCAGAAGCAGCGCAGAAAGGTTCTCAATATTATCCACAAGGGACGCTTTGCGAAGAAGAATGAGGAGGAGTTTGAGAATCAGCTACGTGGCATACACATTCCGGAGCAACCACTTCAAAGAATCATCTATATTCTTCCTAAGAGTCCAAACCCGTGGGCTCTGAAGCACAACAGGTAGGGCATATAATGCCAATCGGTGGACCTGTACCCAGGCCGTGGTACACCTCCATGATACAAGACTCGTCAAGCGTTTCAGGGCCAATGTAGCCGAAAGCTATGATAGGACAGGATCTACCACCACCGTACCCCACAGCACGTAGCACTAACATTCCTCTCTATGAACCGCAATTAGAAAAGGGCGGCTCCTCCCACCAGTTCTTAATCACCACGCTTAAAACATTCTTGTCCGTTCTACGGGAAAGTCTTTACTCGAAGAATTTCGATGTGGGATTATGCAAAGCGTTATTTACAGAGGCGCAAGACTGATGTGGTCGCCTGTCCTGTCCCAGAGTGCAAGTCCAAGTGCATGGAATTAGAGAGTGAGATGAGATTCAAACATGACGCGAAGCTTATCCATAGAATTAACCATGGGCCAAAAATCATCGTAAAGAAGGGGGCAGCAGAGTTCTCAATGCTTACTCTTTATCAAGTTATCCTTATAAAAAATTACATACAATGATTCTTACATTTTATTATGGGATGTGCTAGATCTGCTGTCGGGTGTGTACTAGATCTGCTGTCGGCGTCTGGTGCCAATTGGAATCAGCTGTGCTACTGTGCGAGCGATTCCACATAGTAAATTGTATAGTACGTGCTCACCTAACAGCATATAATGCGTCATGCAAATAGTAGGCTTGACCTGCACAATACACAGCCCTCTCATTGCGCAAATACAAAGATCAAGAGCTTAACACACCAGAATTAGGTAGGCCGTACTCCAAAAGTTGGTTGCAGGGCTATGATAGATCTGAGGCATGTTCCCTCCATCATGAATCTAAGAGTTGCAAAGCCAAAAAAGCACCAAGTTCAACAATCCCTTGCGTTCAGAAGGTCTTGCAATAGACATATTCACACCCGAATCACATATAAAACATGTCGTTGATAGGAGAATTGGTCAATTGATCAATCCAGGCTACTTTTCGATGAACCTTCTCTTCATTTCATGGCGTCAAGAAGTTCGAAGGTATCGAACACCTATTGAAGCTGTTATTCGAAGTCGCTGGTGTAATATCCCTGATCACGTTCAACACCCTCTTCCCGCCTTCGCTGCCATCGACATACACTTGATGCATGGAAGATTGATGCATGCCAACTACGAGGTAGTCAAATTGGCGTGTGATCGATACGATATAAGGCTCAAGCCTGCAGGCAAGGATGAAAGGGCCTGTGAGGCTTGCTTCATAGGTAAATCAAAGAAACGGAGAAGAAGAACACCATCAACTCCATCATCTAGACCACTACAGGTAATCCACGTCGATACCCTTACCCATACACCTATCGCCCTTACAGGGCTGGTATACAGTACCACATTTACTAATGGGTATACCTCATACCGATGGATTGTGTTCTCCCGCCATAAGAGCGAGATACCTGGCAAGATCCTGCGATGGATCAATGAGATTGAGAGGCAAACAGACCTCCAAGTGCAGATCCTGCACTCTGATCAAGGCACTGAGATGCTTGAGAAGAATAGAGGACGAGATCCAATTACGTCCTTAGGCATCAATTGGGAGTTGACAGTCCCTGATACACCAGAATAGAACGGTGTGGCAGAGAAAATAGGCGATGTCATCATGACTCCTGCAAGATGTGCAATAAACGCTGCAAACCTACCTGAATTCCTATGGCCTTGGGCTGAGGAAGCAGCAGTTCAGGTACTGAACCTATTGCCAACTGAGTCCAATCCTGGTTGTGAATCCCCTCACAGTCGATTCTACAATTACCTTAAGCTTCATGATGAAGCCAGAAAAGACTACTCACTCCACGTCGTCACTTTTGGATGTGAGGTGTGGGTACACGACCGCAAGGAAGCACAGTCCAGGAAGATGACTCCTAGAGCCGTTAAAGGCTATTTCGTAGGCTTTAGAGATCGGCGTGCGAAGATCTATAAGGTCTGGATCCCTACCAAACACCATGTGGTGGATGCAAGAGATGTGAGGGTGAATGAGAAGTTCTTCATCAAAGGGGGTGGTACCCTTGAAGAACCCGATTATATTGCTCAAATCAAAGAACCTTCGTATGAAGACTTCAGTCAATTTCGAGTATTCATGCAAGATGAACCTACACAGCCAACCCCACTGCAGCCCTCATCACACCCCCTACCAGACCCTACACTATTGCCATCACTAGAACCTCAACCTATTGAGGGTCAAAAGGACCAGCCAGGTCCTCGAACCCCACCTAGCACTCGTGAGGGTACTCCAGCAGGTATCCCACATCATCAACATCACGAAGATCGTGATGACCTCACACAAGTCACGGATACGGGTGAACACACAGATGAACCCGATGATGATAACACTTTTGAAGACGCTATGAATGAGATCATTGCAGAGGGACCCCTGCGCCTTGGCACACCTATCCCTGAACCTAAAGATGAGGTAAAACAATCAGTACAGCCATCTTCAAGGCCAAAGCGATCTACATCCTCACATCGTCGGTGCTTGGTCGATAATGGTGTAAGACGCTTTGCGACAATCTGATCAGCCATGCTCGAAATTCTGTGCCGTTCGGGGCATTACAAGCTCGAGCTCTGTAATAGCAGTCCAGTAGTGATATCTATGCCCGACATGGTCGTAGTCATAAACGAAACAAAGAGGATTGGAAAGGTCGGCAGGGCAACAATTTGGAGGCGTTATACCGCGACGTTGACCACGCTACGACAGTGCTGCGTCAGCTCGCTGCCCCTCCGTACCATGTATGCTCTTTGAATGGTAAGTCTAGCCACGACAACTTGTTAATTACAAAATTTAGAATTAAATAATTGAACAACTATTGAAGTGGTGCGTGTGGAGATGGACAGGGGTGGACTGGGAACGTCGCCCCGAGTCTCGAGACAGTGGCAATTTTAGCTAGAACACACATGCAAGGACAGAGAGACACGCGAACACAGAGAAACAGAACCACAAGTCTAGTCAAGTTGCGAATACATTCATTTCGTTGCGCCGCATTAGATCAATCAATTGCCCAAGTCTCCTGCGTGTGGCGGTATAGGTCGGCATCTAACATGGCGTTTAGATTGCCCTCCGTGTAGCTTAGCTGCAAATAGTGTTTTAAGTTTGTTCGCTCTGGTCGCGTTGCGTGTAGTGGGGTACGGTTAATGCCAACTAATTGTTAACCAAATCCTGCAGCAGCAATATATATGTGGGGTCCTAGCGTACGCATTGTTTTAGGCTATTTTGCAGCGCGCTTTCTAGCAAGGTTAATGTAATAGCAGTTAACTTTTAGCGTCTTTATATTACTTTATTACTTAAATAGCTTTATAAAAGTTAACCAAGTTAAAAACATCCTTTTAATAAAGACGTAGCAAGACTATTACATTAATACCTTATGCAGTATTAGTAGTAGCTTGTTAAGCCCTAAATAAGACTATAGCTTATTGCTTAGCCTATTTTTTAAACTTAATAAAAATATATTTACTGCATATATAGTGCTATATAATATGCCTGCCTACAATCTATTATGCGTTTAAAGTTATAAAAAAGTTGCAGCTATATGTTAATTTTATAAAGTAATAAGAAAATCTACTATAGCTTTATATTGCTTTAATAACCGCACTAAAATATAAAAATTATATAGCTTTACTTTATATTTACTATTTATATATAGTAATAAGCTATTATTTAAATGCTATTATATAAAACGTTATCTTTATAAGATTATTTTAATAATGCTATCCCTTTTAAAGTTATTTTTTAAATAATACTATTTTTTTAATACTATATTTTTATTAACTATTATTTTATAACCATCTTTTTTTTATAGTATTTTTACTGCTAATTTTTCTTTTTTATATTTTTATTGCTTGCTTTTAGCTATTATTGCTTTGCCACTATCTTTTTTATGCTATTTGCTAATAATAACTATATTAGTTATACTATAAATAAAAACCCTTAATAATTTAATTCTTGCTTGTTAGCAGTTCCTTATAACTTTTTTTAAACTTAAAAAAAAATATGTCCTGCTTTACTAGGCTATATTAATTATTAGCAACCTGCTATATAAAACAAGCTAAATTATTTGCAATACTAATAGTCTCTTTAAAACAAAGCAATAAAAGTTGCTAGCCTAATAATTTTAGTATTTTTAACAACATAAAAAAATTATAACTATATTAATTAGTTTAGCTTTATTTTAACTATATAATTATATATATAATATAATTTATTTTTGCTAAAGTAAAAAAAAGAAGTACTAGCAAATCCTGCTTATAAACTGTCTATTTTTTTGCAAGACGCTTAATATATCCCACAGGTTAATTGCACACCTAGGTCAATTGCATACTTTTTCTAACCTTTGTACAAACAATCTTTAACCTATTATATTTTTATTACACATTATAGTAGGCTTTTAAAAAAAGTTTAATATTATTTTTGCACTTTAAGCCTTTTATATAAACTTAAAACTAAGCGTTTAACGCGCAGCTAAAATTTATAATATATTATTAATAACTTTAGCAAACTAAAAATGTAGCTATATAATTATATATAATAGCAACTTTAAAAAGTAAAAACTTATTAAATTTAAAAAGCAAAGTATTATATAATATATATTTAACTTTATTATATAATTGTTTTTATTTAAGCATAATAGTATTAAAAATATAGCTAACTAATTGCTAAAGTTATATAATAAAAAATATATTAATAAAAACTAAACTTTTACTTTTATATAATAATAACTAGCTTTTATAATATATTTTAATTGCTAAATTAATTATTAATATATTTTATATAAAAATTTGTTTAAATATTATAAGTGGTTTACTTTTATATAAAATATAATAATAAAATATAAAGTTTAAAAAAAAATATATAACTATATAATTTTAATAAAACTAAATTTATTATAAGCAAAATTTTATTTAAAATAGTTATAATTATATTTAATTATATAAAAAACTTAAAAGTAGTATAATAAAGTAATTATAAATAAACTATAATTATTTAAGCTATTTTATTATATAGCTATATTATTTTGCTATATATTATTTTTATAAAAAAAAACTATTTGTTGTTTTAGTATAAAAGCACTTTATTGCTTAATAGTTAGGTTATTATAATTATAAAAAATAGCTAAATAATAAATAAACAAAGTATTAATTAAGTTTAATATTTTAATTAATATATAAGTAATTATATAAAAAGTATATATTAACTTTTAATTTTTAATAGCTATAAAAGTTATTATTTATATAATTTTAAAACGTATTGCAAAAATAATAATATTATTATGCTTTATATATTATCATATTTATTATATAAGCTTTAGCTTATTAATATTAGCTATTTTAGCGTTTTAAAATAATTATATAAAAAAAAATTAAACATTTAATATAAGCATATATTATATATATATTAAAAAAAAATTTTTTACGTATATTTTTTAATACGTTTAATGCATTAATAATAAAAGCTAATATATAAAAAGGTTTTTAAAAAGTAAAATTAATACTATATAACTTAAAATATATTATTACTTAGCTAAATTTTTGTTTAACTACTTTTATAATTAAAGCTTTATTTAATAGCTTGCTTTTATTTTAGCAATTTATTATTTTAAACAATATATAAAATATAATATTTTAATTTATATTTATTAAATATTTTATTATATAATATTAAAATAGCTTGCTAACATATATTATTAAAAGTATATAGTAAATTATATATAATATAATAGCTATTATATATTATTTAGCTTTATTAAAAAAAAAAGTTATAATTTTTTATATAGCAAATAATTAACTTAGTTAATATTACTATATAAAAAAAATAAGATTATAAAATAAAAGATTACTTTTATATATAAAATATAAAAAAGTTGTAAGCTGCTAAAGCAGCTGTTATATAAAAAAAAGCAAAAAGGTGTGCAAGTAGTAGTTATATAAAGAAGTAAAAAACTTGCGTATAACGCTATAAAATATATAGCAAGCCTAGCTATAATGTGCAAACATGTTAAAATAAGCAAAAAACATTTAGTAAATTAAATTTTAAATAGTTTTAATTAATTTTTTATTATATAGTTAAGTTATAAAAGATTGTTTGTATAAAGGTTAAAAAAAGTGTGCAATTGACCTAGGTGTGCAATTAACCTATAGGATACGTTATATGCTTTAATATCTTTTTATAATAAGATAGATAATATAGTAGCATAGTAAATGTTAATAGCAATGCTTTTATTATATTTTTTAACCTAAAACTTAAGTTTTTTATTTAATTAATCTTGTTTAACAAGCTTTTGTAAGCAATCTATTACTATTGATATTTATATATAATATAGTCTAGTGCTTTATTGCTAACGTATTCCACGGCTATATTTGCCACCCGGCTATATTTGCCACTTTTTCTTACCTTTGTATGCATAACTTTTGATCTATTATATCTTTACTATTTACTATAGTAGGCTTTTAAAAAAAGTTTAATATTATTTTTGCCCTTTAAGCGATTTATATAAAGCTAAAACTAAGTATTTAATGCGTAGCTAAAATTTATAATATATTATATATAACTACTACTATTAATAATAATTAAAAAAGCAAACTAAAAGTTTTTATTTTAAAAAAAGGCTAAAAAGGTATAAATAATAAAGCATTTAATAAAATAAGCAAAAATTAATATAAGCAGCTTTTTAACTAATAATAAGCTTAATAAACTTATTACTTAGCGCAACTTTAATAAAGTAATTAGTAAAGCTTTTTAAAAAGTGCTAAATAAATTAAATAAGGTATTAGCAGCAAAAGCTTAGCAAGCTTTTAACATAAAAGCTATACTAGCAAAAAATAAAAAAATAAAAATAATTAAAGCAAAAAAACAAAAACTAGCTTTTTATAAGCGCAAGCTAGTAATAATTATAGCAATTAATATAGCGCTTTTTAAAGCAAAAGCAATAATAGTTTATAAGCTATTTAGCAGCAATATAATAATTACTTTTAAAAAAAAGCTTTTAAAAGGCTTAATAAAAGCAAATAAATAGTAACAGCTTTTAAACTAAAAGTTATACTATAAAAAAAGAAAATATTAGTATATATAAAAAAAAACTTTATAGCATAGTTAAAAAAAATTTATATAAATAAAAAGCTTTATAAAAAGCTTAAAAAAACGTGTAAAAAGGTTGTTAAATATAAAAAAATAATTTTAAAAAATATAAAAACTAAATATAAAAGTATTTTAATTTATATAAGCACTTTAAAAGCAGCTAAAAAGCTTTATAATAAAGGCTTACTATAAAAAGCATAGTATTTTAATTATAAACTATTTAATTTAAATATAAAAGTTAAATAATATTTTAATTGCTATAGCTTTAATAATATAGCAGCTAATAACTTAAAAAAAGCTTGCTATAAGTGCTATATAATTTTTAAACACTTTAAAAAAAAAATGCTTAATAAAAAAAAAATATAGTTTAGTTAGCTTAAATGTATTAATTATAATAAAAGCTATAAAGCTTAAAATAAATATTATAAAATAAGTATAAAAAAAAAAGCGCGCTAAAGCAGCGTATGCAGCATAGCTATATAGATTTTAAAATAATAAAAAGGTAGCATAATTAGCATATATAGCAAATAATATGCTAGGATTATTATTAATAGCTTTAATAGCAGCTTACTTAAATGCTTTTAAAACGCTTAGCGCTAAAATAAGCTTATTAGCTAAAAAAAATATATATATAAAATAGCTACCAGCTTATTTAATAATAATTTTTTAAAGCACTAGTTTATAATTAATATTGCTTTTTAAAATATATAAAAAAAATTATGCTAAAATATTATATAAGCGCTTAAAAAGAATATATATAATATAATAGCTATATTTAAATTTAAAGTTAATAAATTAAAAGTAATTTATTATTTTAAAAATAATTATTATTATATTTAAAAAGGTAGCAAAGCTGCTTTATATATTAATAAAAAAAATAGCGCTAAAAATATTAAACATAAAAAGTAGTATAAACTAAGCAAATATGCAAATAAATAATAAGCTAAGCGTTTTAATAATTTAAGCAATTTATTTACTAAGCTTAATAAAAGTAAAGTAAAAAAGCTTAGTTTAAAGCTTTTTATTTAAGCTGCTATTAAAAAAGCATATAATAATAAAAAATTTTAACTTATATTATTTAGCTTAAAACTTAATAAAATATATATTATATAGTAATAAAAAGCTTTTAAAATTTATAGCGCACTAAGAGCTACTGCTAGCAAATTTGCTAAAAAAGCTTACTAAAATAATAAAAAAGCAAAAAAAACTTTATTATTAATTTTATATAAATAATTAAAAAAACTAGTATTATTTATTAAAGTAATTTAAAGTAAAAAAAATTAAACTATTAAGCTTTTAAAGTATTTATTAAAACTAGCAAGCATATAAAAAGCTACTTATAAAGCATATATAAAAGCAAAAGCAAAAGTGCTTATTATAAATATAAATATTTTAAAAAATAAAAGCAAGCTTAATAAAGCTTTTAATAAATTATTAAAGCAGCTTATAATTATTATAAAGCTTTTAATGCTATATAAAATGCTTAGCTTAAAAATAAAAAAAGGGCTATAAATAACTTTAAAAATTGTAAGCTTTAAAATAACTATAAAATAAATATATTAGCAGTACTAAAAAAAATAGTTAAAAATAGCTTAAAAAGTATTTTATAATTTTAAAAAAAACTTTAAAATAAAAATAACTAAAGCTTAATAAATAAGCTAAAAATAAATAATAATAAAAGCTTTAAAAAACTTTAAAACGCTTAAAAACCTAGCTAAATAAGCATGCTGGCTAAAAGTAACGCTAAGCGCAATAATAATTTTTTTTTTATAAAACAATTTAAAAAAATTTATAGTTATTACTACTTACTAAAAAAAGGCTTAAAAGCTTGCTAATAATTTTTTTTTAGCTTTTTTAACAAACTTATAAAATGCTTTTAATTAGCTTATAAATTATAATAGCTACTAACGCTTTAAAATAAAATAAAAAGTTAAAATTAATAATATTGCTATGCTAATTTATAAGCTTTTTTTATAAAAAGTGCTAAGCACTAATAAGCTTTTTAATAAGTTTTTTAAAGCATGTAGCAAGCTTTTATATTACTAACTAGCAGCTTTTACTTAATTAAGCTTTTTATTAAAATATTATTTTAAACGCTTTTAAAAAGCATATATAATAATTATATTTAAACTAAAAAAAGTATTTTTAATAAAGCAAACCTTAAAAAAATAAAAGCTTATATTATTAATTAGCACTATAAAAAAAGCTTTTTTTAAAAAAAAAAAGAATAAGCGCTTAATAAAAGCAGCTAAAATTTATAACCTACTATTAAAAAGCTAATATATAATAAAAGCTAGCAGTTAACTAAAATAATAATTAAAATAGTAATAAAAAGTACTTAATAAAAACTTTAATAAAACAATATAATATTTTTATTACTACTAAATATTTTAAAAATATTTAATATAATTAATTATAAGTGCTTAATAATTATGCTATAAAAAAAAGCTTTTTGCTATAAGTAATAAGCTAAATAAAAAGCTTTATTATAAACTATAAAGCGCTCTTTTTTTTTAATAAAAAGCCTTGCTAAGCTTACTACGCTATATATAAAAGTGTTATAAAGCTTGCTATTATTACTATTATTATTTTTGCTTTATGTTGGTAGGGCTATACTATAACAGGTTTTGTACGACAGACTGCATTGCATGCAGTGGTTGTGTGGAGGGGGGTTAATAGTACAGTCTAATACATAATAGGATCAAACTGCTATATTTTTTTCTAAGTCTAAGTGGTGCGAATAGGCTGCGCGTACGGCTATATATATAGAGTGTGGGTCATGTGCAGAGGCACGTGCGTAGGTCTATGTGTAGGGCATGCATATGTGTGGCCTGCGGCCACACAACTGCCAGGCCATGCTAAACTAATACAAATGCATATGCTATTATTTTAATACTAGCAACTTTTTTTTTTGTGCTTATATTTATATTTATGCCTGTATGCTTACTTAGACTAAAGCTTTGCCCTCTTTGCGCAGCAAAGCTAAATAATAAGGTCCTTATTAGGTATATGTAGTGTCCCTTAGGGGGAGAGGGGGTAAGGGGCCATAAAGGTAATCTTGCGCCTATATAAATAAGAATATGGTTATATAAGGCAAAAAAAAGGGGGGGAAAGCACTATTATATATAGTTAAGTAAAAAAGGTGTATAGCATATAGTATATAGCGTTTGCACTAATTAAAAAAAATAAAGGGTTTAAAAAAAAAAATAAGTTTTTTAGTATATATTAAGCTAGCAAAAAGTTTATATAATTTTTTAATTACTTTAATTATTTTTTTTTTAAACTTTTTATTAACTAGCTTAAAGTGCTTAACTATTTACTTATAAAAGCTGTTTTAAAAGTTATATACTATTTAGCTTTATATATATATATTAGCTTATATATAAGCTATATTTTTTAATAAAATTTTTATAAAATATATAATAACTTTTATTTTATATTTATTATATAGCTTTTTGCTAAAGTTTAAATATTAATACTTTAAGTTAATAAGCTTTTGCTATAGCTTTAATAATATATTGCCTTTTTTGTTTATTTTTTTATATATAATAATAATATTTAATGCTATTTTAAATAGTGCGTTAAAGTAGTTATAATTTTATAATTAAATAAAAATTAGATTTATATTATAACGTATCCTATAGGTTAATTGCATACTTAGGTTAATTGCACACTTTTTTTAACCTTTATATAAATAATCTTTAACCTATTATATTTTTACTGTACATTATAGTAGGCCTTTAAAAAAGTTTAATATTATTTTTGCACTTTAAGCCTTTTATATAAACTTAAAACTAAGCGTTTAATGCGCAGCTAAAATTTATAATATACTGTTAATAACTTTAGCAAACTAAAAACGTAGCTGTATAACTATATATAATAATAACCTTAAAAAGCAAAAACTTACTAAATTTAAAAAGCAAGCTATTATATAATATATACTTAACCTTATTATATAATTATTTTTACTTAAGCATAGTAATATTAAAAATATAGCTAACTAATTATTAAAGTTATGTAATAAAAAATGCGTTAGTAAAAACTAGACTTTTATTTTTATACAATAATAATTAGCCCTTATAATACGTTTTAATTGCTAAATTAATTACTAGCGCATTTTATATAAAAATTTATTTAAATACTACAAGTAGTTTGCTTTTATATAAAATATAATAATAAAATATAAAGTTTAAAAAAAAAATATATATAACTTTAATAAAACTAAATTTATTATAAGCAAAATTTTATTTAAAATAATTATAACTATATCTAATTATATAAAAAACCTAAAAGTAGTATAGCAAAGTAATTATAAATAAGCTATAATTATTTAAGCTATTTTATTATATAGTTATATTATTTTGCTATATATTATTATTATAAAAAAAAACTATTTGTTATTTTAGTATAAAAGCACTTTATTGCTTAATAGTTAAGTTATTATAACTATAAAAAATAGCTAAATAATAAACAAACAAAATATTAATTAAGTTTAACATTTTAATTAGTATATAAGTAGTTATATAAAAGGTATATACTAACTTTTAATTTTTAATAGCTATAAAAGCTACTATTTATATAATTTTAAAAAGTATTATAAAAATAATAACATTATTATGCTTTATATGCTAGCATATTTATTATATAAGCTTTAGCCTTTTAATATTAGCTATTTTAGCTTTTTAAAATAGTTATATAAAAAAAAAATTAAATACTTAATATAAGCATATATTATATATATATTAAAAAAAAAATTTTTACTTATATTTTTTAATATATTTAATGTGTTAATAATAAAAGCTAACATATAAAAAAGTTTTTAAAAAGTAAAATTAGTACTATATAACTTAAAATATATTATTGCTTAGCTAAATTTTTGTTTAACTACTTTTATAATTAAAGCTTTATTTAATAGCTTACTTTTACTTTAGCAATTTATTATTTTAAACAATATATAAAATATAATATTTTAGTTTATATTTATTAAACATTTTATTATATAATATTAAAATAGCTTGCTAATATATATTATTAAAAATATATAATAAATTATATATAGCATAATAACTATTATATATTATTTAGCTTTATTAAAAAAAAAGGTTATAACTTTTTATATAGCAAACAATTAACTTAGTTAACATTGCTATATAAAAAAAACAAAATTATAAAATAAAAAATTACTTTGTATATAAAATATAAAAAAGTTATAAGCTGCTAAAGCAGCTGCTGCATAAAAAATAGCAAAAAAGCATACAAGTAGTAGTTATATAAAAAAGCAAAAAACTTGTACATAACGCTATAAAATATGCAGCAAGCCCAGCTATAATATGCAAACATATTAAAATAAGCAAAAAACATCTAGTAAATTAGATTTTAAATAGTTTTAATTAATTTCTTATTGTATAGTTAAGTTATAAGAAATTGTTTATATAAAGGTTAAAAAAAGTGTGCAATTGACCTAGGTGTGCAATTAACCTATAGGATATGTTAGTTTAATTAGCAAAATAGCTTTAAAAGTTTTTGTTTTATATAATAAGTTAGCATAACTTTTTTTTATATAAACTTAAAAAAGAAAAAAAAAAAAAAGGTAGTTAAGTATATAAAAAAAGTATAAATTAGCTTTATTTTAGCTTTATTTTTTTAGTTATATAAAAAGTTAGTTTATAGTATAAGTTTAACTAGCAGTACAAGTACTATATTTTTTGCTTTATATAAATATTTAAACTTAGCTCTTTTTTATATTAGCTTTTAATAAAGGAGCAGGTTAGCAAAAGCATGTTTAAAAAGGTGTAATATAGCTTGCAGCCTTGTTTTTACTTTTATATAAGTATTAATAAATAGTATAGTTTAACTAGCAATATAGTATTATATTTTTTGCTTTATATAGTAGTTTAAAGTTAGCTTATTTTTTAACTCTTAACTAGCAAAAAGTTTTAAGGCTTTTATATTTTTTAACTAATAAAAAAGTTTAAAAAGTAGCGCAAATAATTTTTGCTTGCATAATAAACTAGCATTATATAAACAAAATTATTTGCTTTTTTTACTTTGCTAATCTATATGCTTGCTAAAGCAATACTAATTAGTATTAGTAGGGCTACATTATAACAGGTTTTGCACAACAGACTGTATTGCATGCAGTAGTTGTGCAAAAAGGGGTTAATAGTACAGTTTAATATATAATAAGATTAAATTGCTATATTCTCTTCTAAGTTTAAGTAGTGCAAACAGGCTGCGCGTACAGCTATATATACAGAGTGTGGGTTACGTGCAGAGGCACGTGCGTAGGTTTATGTGTAGGGCATGCATATGTGTGGCCTGCAGCCACACAACTGCCAGGCCATGCCAAACCAATACAAATGCATATGCTATTATTCTAACACTTTATATATTTATGCTATATAAAAAACTTACTAAGTAATACTTAAAAATTATTATAATAAGCTTTATAAATAATGCTAATTTAATAATAATAAGTATAAGTGTTATAAATAATTATAAAAAGCATAAAAAAGCTTAAAATATTTATAAAGCATAAGTAGTACGCTATAAAATAAAATTTACTTTAAAAAAAAAAAAGATTTTTAAGCTATTATAAATAAAATTAGTAAACAAAAAAAAAGCTTTAAATATAGCACTAAAAAAAAGTAAATAAAATAATAAAAATATATACGCTTTAATAAATAAAGCTATTTAATTATAAAAAAAAAGCTTTTAAACGCAAAGTTAGCAAAGCGCTATAAAAGCTTTTTATGCTATAAAGTATTATTAATTTTTTAAATATGTATAGTAAGGTTGCAAAAGTTCTGCTTGACCCTACCTTTTATACTAAAACTTATTAACTTTATAACTATATAACTTTATAATAAAAAATAGTAAAAATATGCAACATTATATTTTATATAGCAAAATAATAAAATAATAGTTCTGCTTATTTAAATTATTTTTAAAAACTTTATTTTATTAGTAATAGCTATTTAAATAAATAGTTAATTTTAATAAGAAATTAAAAAAATAATAGCTAAATAAATAAAATAGCTATTAACTTAGTTACCTTTAAAATATTTTGGTTTTATACTTAAATTAAAATAATAATCTATTAATAAAACTTTTATAATTATTTTTTTTATTTAGCTATTAGTTTTTTAATTTTTTATAAAAACTAGCTATTTATTTAAATAATTATTACTAGTTATATAAAGTTTTTAAAAATAATTTAAATAAGCAGAACTATTATTTCATTATTTTGCTATATAAAACATAATATTATATATTTGTACTATTTTTGTTATAAAGTTATATAGTTATAAAGTTAGTAAGTTTTGGTGTAAAAGGTAAGGTTAAGCAAAACTTTTATAACCTAACTATATTAAAAAGATTAAACTAAAGGCCTTTTTATATAAGCAGCATATTTTAAGCTACTTTATATTGCTTTGTAAATATATAGCTAACAAAAAAATAGCAGCTTATATTATTTTAAACTATAGCCTTTTAAATAATAAGCATAAAAAGCTATGCTAAAAGCTTGCTTTAGCTTGCTTAAAGTTAAAAGCAGACTTAGCTATAACTATAAACAAACTAAAAAGCGCGCAAAATATAGCTTAGTAACTTTTTGCACTAAAAAGCTTATAATATATAATTTAGCTAAATAAATTAAAAAGACCTGCAAAAGCTTATAGTAGTAGCTTAAAGAGCGCAAAAGTAAAAAAATATATATATAAAAACGCTTTATAAAGTTAACTTTAATAAACTTGCTAACTTTAAAAAGCTTATAAAGCAAGGCATAAGCTAAGCTTTTACATTTTATTTGTTTGCTTTTTTTTTTTAAACTTAACTAAGTAAAGATTTAATAAAAAAAAAAAATATAAT
>Ga0247782_1000444_pt1 | contig 27221 bp, 6 predicted proteins | sample UWRJL019104C5_FD_179928 | JGI IMG/M metagenome (GOLD analysis project Ga0247782, IMG submission 179928) | Plant litter microbial communities from Arlington Agricultural Research Station in Wisconsin, United States - UWRJ-L019-104C-5 | ecosystem: Environmental > Terrestrial > Plant litter >...
CTTGCTATTTGCTTTTTAAGTTACCTTTTTTAAAGTATATTTATTTTTATTTAGGTTTATAACTAGCTTTTATTATTATTATTGCTTTGTTTTTTTTATTTTTTATTTTTTATTTTTTTTTTAATACTTAGTTTTTTATTATTATAGTTAATATAATTATTACTGTTTATTTACTAACTTATTGTTGTACTAATTTTATTATTTATTATTAAATATATTTATTTATTTATTAAGTAGCTATAGCTTTTTTTTATTATAATACTACTAAATTATTTTATTTAAAGTATAATTTTTTAGTTTTTTTTTTATATTTATTTGTTAACTTTTTTAAGTTAGTTAAATGCTTTAATAGTTTTTAAGTATTATATTTTACTAGCTACTTTTTTTATTTTATTAAGTATTTTTATTTTTTTTTGTTATTTTTATATTGTATAATATTTTTAATAGCTTATTTATTTTATTTCTTTTTTAAGTTTAATAGTTTTGCTTACTTGCTAATTTTTTTATAATTATTTTATAGCTTTAATAATAATATAAAAAATATTTTATATACTTTTATATACTTTTTTAGCAACTAAATATAATATGCTTATAATTTAATTTTTTTAAAACCTTTGCTTTAATATAAGTAAGTGCTAACTTTTTTTTATACTTAAAATAAAAGTATATAGTTAATAGCTTTATAATATTTTTAATATTATATTGCTTAAGTATATAGCGTTTATTATAATATTTTTATATAGTTTTTATTGCTTTTTTTTAATGTTTGCGCAATACTTTTTATATTATATTTATTTTTTATAGTTGTTTTTTTACTTTTTAAACTTTAAACTAAATCTATTTTAGCATATATTTAATAATTTTTAAGTAATAGCTATATAAAGCTTTAAATAGTAAGTAATTTATAATTATATATTAATTATTATTATATATAAACTTAGCTTTAAGTAATACTTTTACTTATTTTGCTAAATTGTTAATAGTATATGTTTATAAATACTTTTTTAATATTTAATATATTTTTTTTATTTAACTATTAGTTTATAAATATTATATAGTTAATAGTTTTTTGCATATCTTTTGCTTATTATAAAATTTTTTTTAAAACTTGCTAGTAATAAGCTTATTTTTATTATTTACTATATTTTTTAGCAATTTAAATTAGCACTTTATTTTTTTTATAAAATATAGCTATAAGTTTAGCTATATTTAGCGTTTTTATTATAAATATAAATAAAGCTATTTTTATAAAGTAGTTAATAATTATTAAAATTATATTATATATTAAGTTATTAACTTTAATATAAAATAAAAACTTTATAATAAAGTTTAAGCTAATTTTTTGCTATAATTAATTTAGTAGCAAAAATATTTATAGTTTTTTAAATAGCTTATATTTTAGCTATTTAGTTTTTTTATATTTTGCATATATAGCAATATATTTATAAATATTTTAATTTAACTTTTTTTAATAAAACTTTTTTTATAAAAGTTTAGCTATTTTATTATTTTTTATATAGCTAGCTTATAAGTTATTATAATTTTAATATATTAACTATTTAACTAGCGCTGCTTAAGCTAAAATAACTAGTTTTTTTAAAAAGTATAATATTTTTTAATTATTAATATAATACTTTTTATATATTTTAGCTTATTAGCATATAATTTTTATTAATTTAATAAGTATTAAGTTTTTAATTTATAGTTTTTTAATTATTTTATAAAATTACTTTAATATATTTAATTTAAATATTATTTTGTTTTAAGCTAACTTTTTTATTATAAAATATAAAATATATTAGTTATAAATAATAGTTTTAGCGCTTTTTTTATTTTTTTTAAAGTATATTTTTTAACTTAGTAATAATTTATTTTGCTAACTAAGTTATTATTATAATTTATACTATATATAATTAATAAGTTAAGCATATATATTAATACTTTTTATTTTTTTTAAAAAAAGTTTTTTATAATTATATAATAAAAGTTTAAAGTTAAATTAATATATAATTTTATTATTTATTTTTTTATTATAAAGTACCTTTTTAAATATAGTTTTAATAATATTATTTAAGCAGTTTAAATATTTTATATTAATATTTTTTGCTTTTTATTTTTTAGTTTTTGCTATTATATTATAATAATTTAATCTTTTTTTAATAGTTTATTAAATAATTAAAGTTTTTTTTAAACTATAAAAATTATATTTTTATACTTTATTTTTTTTATTATATAGTTAAGCTTTTATAATAATTTATTTATTAAATTTAAAATGTTTAAGTAATGTTTAATATTAAAAATAAACTAAGCTAGTTTATATATTTAGTATTTTAACTTTTTTTAAAAATTGCATACTAATAAGTTAATAACTTTTTATAATATTATATAGTTTATTTAAACTATAAAAAGCTTATTTATACTTTTAAAGTATTAGTATTAATATTTATAGCTTTTAATTATTACTAAAAGTTTTTATTAGTTAATAGCATAATATATTTTTATATTTATTAGTTTATATAACTAATATATTATTAGCTATTATTATTTTTTATATAATTAAAATAAAATATTTAAAATAGCTTTTATTAACATATTTATTTTTATTTTAATTAAAAGTTTATTATTTTAGTATTAAAAAATAGTTGCTAATATAAATGCTTTTTTAAAGCTTTTAAAAGCTTATTTTGCTATTTTAGTTTATTTAAATAAATAGCTGCGCTTATTTTGCTTTTTTAGCAATATTATAATTAGCATAATAATTTTAAAATATTTAGCAATAAACTTTTTATAAAAGTTTATAAATTTTAAAAATATTTAAATATTATATACTAACTTAAAATATTTTTATTTTTAAATTATAGCAACTTTTTGCAAATTTATTTTAATATTTTTAATAATAAAAATAAATTTTAAAATTTTTATTTTTATTTTAAAAAACTTATACTTTAATAGTTTAATAAACAAATTATATTGCTTTAAGCACTTATAAACTAATTAAAAATGCTTATAATATTATTTAAGTAAACTATATAAATATAATTTATTAGCTTTGCTAATGCTTTATATGTATAGCTTTAAAATATAGCTAGCATATTAATTAGTTTAAAAAGTATAATAATATATTTAAAATATTTATATTATATTTAAAAAGCAGTTTTTTATTAATTGCTAGCTTTAATATATATTTTATAATATATATTTTTTAAATTTAACTTATAAAATATTTTAGCAAACTTTAAGCAGTTTATAACTTTAAATATAAGCAGCAAAAAAATTTATTTTTTATTATAACTTTATTTAGTTTTTAATAGTTAATATAAAGTTATATTATATTATTTTTTTTTAACTATAAATAAAATTAATATGCTTATATTAGCTTATAATTAGCAAATTTTGCTTGTTTATAATTTTTTTTTTAAATATTTTTTAAATACTTTTTTTAAGCCTTTAAAATTAAATAAATTACTTTAAATAATATTTTAGCTTTTTAATTAAATTAATTAAGTGCTTTGTTTTTTTTTATATAAAATTTTTTTTTTTTGCTTTTTTAAAATATAATTAATAAAAGCTTTTTAAGCATGCTAAAAAGATAATAATAATATTTATAAGCTTATTACTATTAATTTTTTTAAAAAAAGCTTTTTTTTTAACTTTATATTAATAAAGTTTATAATATATTTTTGTTTGCTACTAATTATTTTGCTTATAAAGTTTTTAAAGTTAACTTTTTTATTATTATTAAAATATTATATTATAAAAGCTATATTTAAAATAATGTTTAAGCAGCTTATAATTAGCTTTAATAATAATAACTTAAAAGTATTAAGCTTTTTTTTTATAATATAAAATATTTAAATAAAACTTTTTACTTAGCTTTTTATATTAAATATTTAAAAAGTAGCTTTATATGCTTTATAATACTATAGCGTTTTTTTATTTAGCTTTATAAGCTTTAAAATAAAACATATTATTTTTTATAAGCATTTTTTAGCTAAGTTTTTATAAATTATATTAACTTATGCTCTTATATTTATATTTATAATAATATTTTTTTTAATATTTGCTATGTAATAAAATTATAGTTACTTTTTTAAAAAGTTTTTTTAAACTAAATGTTTTATAAGTTTTTATTAAAATAAATTAAATATATTATTTTATTTTAGCTTAGCTTTTTTATTTTTTTTATTTTTAAGCTAAACTAAGTAGTAATTATATTTTAAACTTTGCTTTTTAGCTTTTTTAGCAGTGCTAATTATTATTTAGCTGCTAGCTGCTTGCTTTATAATTTAAACTAACAATTTATAATTATATGCTTTAGCTTGCTATAATTATAGTATTTAAATGTTTTTTTGCTTATTTATAATAACTTATTTTAATTATTATTTATATGCTAGTTTTTTATATTTATAGTATAGCTTTAAGCTAAGCTTTATACTTTTACTTTTAAATTATTTATGTTTTACTTATTTTTTAATAAGATATTAAAAAGTATGCACTTTTTGCTATTTTTAGCTTTTTTGTTAGCATTTTACTAAATATTTTATTATTGCTTAGCTTTATTTAATATTAAAACTATATTTTTAAAAGTTATTTTTTATTTAATTAAAGCTTATTTAAAGCTTATCTAAAGTTTATACTAATAATTAAAAGCTTATTATAAATTATTTTTAAACTAGCAATAGCTTTTTAGCTTATATATTAAAACTTGCTATTGCAAAAAATTTTTTTTTTAAAATCTTATTTTTGCTTTAAAATAGTTTATATAACTATTTTTTAAAAGTTTTTTTAAACAGCTTAAAATTTATATTTTTTTACTAAACAAACTTTTAAAAGTTTTTAAATATTGCTTTATTTTTTAAGTTTTTATAATTTAATATTTTATAATATGCTTGCTAGTTAGTTTATAAACTTTATTTTATTTAAATAAAGTTTAATTAGCTAAGCTTTTACTTATTACTTTTTTTAATTATAAATATTTAATTTTTAATTTTTATAGCAATAATATTTTATTTAAGCTGCTTATAATTATATATAAGTACTTTAGCATTTTTTTTGCTTTTAGCTTTTGTTTATTTGCTAGCAGTTATAATAACTAGCTAGTTTAAGCTATTATAACTACTACTTATATTAATAGTTTATTATACTTTATAAATCTACTTTTATAGTGCTATAAATATAATTATAATTAGCTTAGCATTTAGTTAGCTAAATAATTATATTTTAGCTAATGCAAACTTTAACCTTTTTATTTTTATAAACTTTTATATTAGCTATTTAAGTTATTTAGCTTTAATAATTTAAAAAAAATTTTATTAAGTATTATAAGCACTAAGTCTATAAATTATTTAGTATTTAAATTATTATTTATATTTAACTTATTTAAGCAATATTTTAGTTTAGTAATAGCTATTTGCTTAATAGTTGCAAATTTTATAAGTAATACTTTTTATTTAAATATTATATTGCAATTATTAAATATAAAAATAAAAAAGTATAAGGTTTTAAGCTTAGTACGTTATAAAGTAATATACTAGATTTTAAAAAGTAGCTATAAAAAATTATTTTTATTTAGTGTGCTAATTATATGTAGCTATAAGGCCTTATTAGGCCTTTAGCTAATCCTTAAGGAGTGGTTGCTATAGTACGTACTAAAGTATGTACCTTATAAGTGCGTGCTGCAAGTATATACCTAGTAACGGCTTCCTTGTTATAATAAATTATTTGCTTTTTCATATATTTTTATATAATAATAACTTTAGCAGTTTATAACTATTTTATATTTTTTAATATATTTTATAAGTTAATTATTTAAATTTTTCTTTATATAAAAAAGGTAATATATAACTTTATAGCTTAATTAATATTAATATTATTATAAAATAAATAATATTAAAAATAAAGTTATATTATTAATAAAAATAAAAAAAGTTATAATAATAATATAATAATAATAATATATAAAAAGCAATACTATTTAAAAATATTATTAATATATATATATATATATATAATAATATAGTGCATAAAGTATAAGTATATAATCCGCACTATTATATATTAATATATAATATTATTAAATTTATAATTAAATAATAAGTTTAACAATAACTTTTTTATATTTATAGCATTTTTATTTAACAAGTTATTAAATAATATACTAAACAAAAATTAAGTAATTTTAAATAAGGTTATATTATAATATTAATAATATAATAATTTATAACTTATTTAATATAAAAATATAAGAACTTTTTAGCTTTTTACTTTATTATAAATAATTAATAAATATAAGCGCTTAAAGGTTAATAAAACGCGCTTTTATACTTATTTAATAATAAGATAGCAAAAGCAATATATAATAAAAAATCTTTTTATTAATAAACTAGCAAAATATGTTTAAAAAACCTATATTTAATATACTTTATAACTTAACTTAAAAAAGCGCCATATACTTAAGCTAAGGTAGCATGCTTATAGCTAATAGCAAGCTAATTAATAAATATATAAAACTTGTACTACTATTAATAATAACTAAAAAAGCAAACTAAAAGCTTTTATTTTTAAAAAAGGCTAAAAAATTATAAATAATAAAGCACTTAATAAAATGTATAAAAAGTAATATAAATAGCCTGTTAATAAATAATAAGCTTAATAAACTTATTATTTAGTATAATTTTAATCAAGTAATTAATAAACCTTATAATTATATTTAATTATATAAAAAATTTGTAAGCAATACAATAAAGTAATTATAAATAAGCTATAGTTATTTAAGCTATTTTATTATATATTATTATTATAAAGCAAAACTATTTATTATTTAATAGTTAAATTATTATAACTATAAAAAATAAATAAACAATAAATAAGCAAAATATTAAGTAAGTTTAATATTTTATTTAATATATAAATTAATATATAAAAGCTATATATTAGGTTTTAATTTTTAATAACTATAAAAGCTACTATTTAAATAATTTTAAAAAATATTATAAAAATAACCATATTATTATACTTTATATGTTAGCACATTTATTATATTAACTTTAAGATTTTAATATTAATTATTTTAACTTTTTAAATATTTAATATACGCATATATTATATATATATTAAAAAAAATTATTACTTATGTTTTATAATATATTTAATATATTACTAATAAAAGCTAACATATAAAAAAGGCTTTATAAAATAAAAATAATACTATATAACCGAAAATTTATGATTGTTTAGCTAAAATTTTATTTAATAACTTTTATAATTAAAGCTTTATTTAATAGCTTACTTTTACTTTAATAATTTATTACTTTAAATCATATATAAAATACAATATTTTAGTTTATTTTTATTAAATATTTTATTATACATTATTAAAAGTATATAGTAAATTATATATAGTATAATATCTATTATATATTATTTTACGTTATTAAAAAAAAAGCTTATAACTTTTTATATAGTAAACAACTAACTTAGTTAACATTATTATATAAAAAAATCAAATTATAAAATAAAAATTTATTTTATAACTATATAAAATATAAAAAGTTATAAGCTGCTAAAGGAGCTATTATATAAACAATAGCAAAAAGCATATAAATAATAGTTATATAAAAAAATAAAAAACTTGCGCGCAACACTATAAAATATATAATAAGCCTAGCTATAATATATAAACATATTAAAAATATATATTTAATAAATCTAATTTTAAATAGTTTAAATTAATTTTTTGCTATATAGTTAAATTATAAAAAATAGTTTATATAAAAGTAAAAAAAAATATTAAATATAACTAAGTATTAGATAAAGTTATAAAATATATTATACAAAATTTTCTTTTTTTTATAATTTAGTTTTTTTAATATAATAATATTAATTAAATTAATTATTTGCTATATAAAAAATTATAGGTTTTTTTTAATAAAGCTAAATAACTTATAATAATTATTATATTATATATAATTTATTATAAACTTTTAATAATTTATATTAGCAATCTATTTTAATATTATTAAATTAACATTTAATAAATAATAATAAAAATATAGCATTTTATATATTATTTAAAATAAAAAATTACTAAAATAAAAGTAAGCTATTTAATAAGCTTTTAATTATAAGTGTAACTAGTTATAAACTTTTATTATTTTTATTAAATATTTAATTTTTTTAAAAAACAGCTTTACTTATAATATTAATTAATAATAAAAGCTTTTATTTTTTTAAAAAGTTTATTATATAAAAAAATTAATTTTTAGCTTAAATATAATTATTATATATATTTTTAAAAATATTTAAAATATTATTTTAATAAAAAGTATAATTAAATAAAAGCTGCAAGCTAAAAATATTTATAAATTTATTAAAAAGCAAAAAAAAATTATTATTATGCTTAGCATTATTTTTTGTAAGTATACTTACTTAATAATGCTTTAAAATGCTTTAAAAAATTTAAAGCTTTTATTATTATTTATTAAGCTTTAATTATTTTTGTTTTAAAGTTTTTTTAATATTATAAATATATTTATTTTATAATTATTTATAGTATTTTTTTAGTTTTTAAGTTAACCATTTTATATAATATTAAAAACTTTATTAAGGTTTTATTATTTAAAATATTTATATTTATAATTAGTATTTTTGTTTTTATTATTATTATATATACTTTATTTATTTATAGCTAGTTTTATTTTCTAATATTTTATAAATAGCTTTAATATGTTTACTAGTTTTAATAAATATTTTAAAAGCTTAATAAATTAATATTTTTTATTTTTAAATATTTTAATAAATAATACTAGTTTTTTTCTTTTATTTTAAAAAGCTTTTTTAAAAAAATTGCTAATAATAGCTTTTAAAATATTATAAATTTTAAAGGCTTTTTATTATCATTTAATATATATTTTATTAACTTTTAAATTAAATAGTATAAGTTAAAAAGTTTTATTATTATAAATTTTATTAATACTAGCTTAACTAAAAAGCTTTAAACTAAGCCTTTTAATATTGCTTTTATTAAGCTAATAAATAAATTATTTAAATAGTAAAAACGCTTAACTTATTATTTATTTATATTTTTTTAAAAAAAAGTTATAGCTTTTTATATTTAATATTTTTAATATTATTTTTTATTAATATATAAAGCAGTTTTATGATTTTTTTTAAAATAATAACCTATTTTTAATTTGCTAATTTTAAGCTTAATAATAGTTCTTTTATTCTATATATTTTTTAAAGAGTAAAATTAATTATAAACTCGTATAAAAAATAATTATTATTAAATAAATTAGTAGCTATTATATATATATATTAGCTAATAAGCTTAATTTATCGTTAGGCTTTTTAATAATATTTAAATACGCTGCTATTAAAGCTATTAATATTAGTAATAATATATTACTTGCTATATATACTAATTATACTAAATTTTTATTATTTAAAAGTTATATAGTTATATTATATATATAATTTTAGCGCCTTTTTTTAAAACTTTTTTATAACATTTATTTTAAGCTTTATAGCTTTTATTATAGTTTATATACTTAAATTAAGCTGCCTTTTATATTATATATTTAAAAGCTATATAATATTTATAGCAAGCTTTCTTAAGCTATAATTTATTATATAATTATAACTATAATAATTAAACTATTATTTTATTTTTATATTTAAATTAAATAATTAAGTTATAATTAAAAAATTATATTTTTTATAATAAGCTTTTATTATTAAGCTTTTACCTATTTTTTAAATGTTTATATAAAGCAAAATATTTTTATATTTAGTTTTTATACTTTTTAAAATAACTTTTTTTATATTTAATAAACTTTTAATTAATTTTTTTATACTTTTTATATAGCTTTTTAGTTATATAAAATTGTTTTTGCGATGCTATAAAAAATTTGGTTTGTAGTATAGCTTTTAATTTAAGATTTATAGCTATTTATTTGTTTTTATTAAATTTTTTAAAAAGCTTTTTTTTAAAAATAATTATTATATTAGTGCTAAATAGCTTATGAGCTATTATTACTTTTGCTTTAAAAAATATTATATTAATTAATATAATAATTATTATTAGTTTATGCTTATAAAAAGCTAGTTTTTATTTTTTGCTTTAATTATAAATTTTTTTTGTTTTTTGCTAATAAAGCTTTTTTTATTATTATTTTTACGTTTATATTTAGTTTATTAATATTTTATTTAATTTATTTAACACTTTTTAAAACGCTTTACTAATTATTTTATTAAAGTTAACGCATGTTATAAGTTATTTGCACACTTTTTTTCCTATATAAAAAACGTTTGTGCGCAACTTTATAACTTAGCAAATAAACTTAGGTAATATTAATGCTATAATAATATAAATAGTACTAATTAATTTATAAGTAAATAACAAGTTTAAATATAATTTTTTTATTTAGCAAGTTATTAAGTAATATACCTAGTAAAAATTATATTATAGTATAAATATTATAATAGTATATAACTTGTTTAATATTAAAATAATTTAATTAAAAAATTATTACTTAATTTTTTATTTTTACATTATGTTAATAGTTATATTTATATTATTATATAATTAAAATTAATAAAGTTATAAATTTACGCACAAACTTTTTTACTAAAATTATATTATAATTTTTGTTTATTTAATACATTAGTACTTATTAAATAAAAATGTTATAAATATAAAAAAATTATATTTAAATTTTTTTTAATTATAAATTAATTAGTATTATTTATATTATTATAGCATTAGTATTAGCTAGGTTATTAAGTTGTGCACAAATATTTCTTATATAAAAAAAAAGGGGTGCAATTAACTTATAAAATGCGTTAATATTTTTTAATAAAAATATAACTTATATATAAACTATTTTTGTATATATTTTTAAACAGTTAATATATTTATAAAATATATTATAACTATTATTATATTAAATTTAAATAAAATTCTCGTTAAAACGAGGGTTATCTTGCCTTAACAAGGGCCTCGAGTTTTTTTTATGCTATTAAAACCTAAAAAAAACAAATAAAATTAATATTTGTAAATAATTAAAACTTATAGCTATTTAATAATAATTTTATTTTATTTATTTTTTTGTTTTAATAAAAATTTTATACTAGTGATGTCATTATTTAAAATAGGTTTTATGTGGATCTTATCAATGTATTTAAAGAGGTTGTCACGGACATGCTGGCCAAATGAATAATAATCTTATAATGTTATAACGTATGTTAAACAATCAACCAAGTGCCACTAGTAACATAAATGTTATTATTATTGTAAACTTGTTTGTAAACATCTGCCCACTCTTGACTTGATCTTCTGTGTGAAATAATTTCTACATCTTTGTGTGACGGGTGATGCTAACTATATTGCCGCATTATAGAAGGCAAGTAAAGTTAGATAGTCATCGATTGAGAGACAACTTCTTTAGGATAATCTCATGTAGATTGTCGATATTATCCAGGAATTCGATCCCGTGCTTCTGGCAAACTATTTCCACGTTGCCCCTCTTCGAATACCCCTCTGGTGCTATGGCGATAACCTTGCCGGGAACTCGCGCTGACAAACCGAATTCAAGCAGGCTTATCGGAGCCACCGTAGCTGGGTGGAAATAAACCACGACAAGGTCGGCTTTCACTTGTTTATCTAGCTCCCACAAGACCTGCTCACGAAACGGATCGAAGGTGATGTCCTCACGCCATGTGCTGTCCCAATCTGGGCGGTTTGGGTTGAAAATTGTTATAGGATGCTCAACGAGTGACTCAGATAGCTTCTCGCGCCAGTCAACATTGCCGACCGCGGTCGTTGTGCCTGCGAGGAACACAGATTTGGTGCCGGTAATAGGCTCCTCCGAAGGGGCGCGTATAATCTGGCTTTTATGATTGGAACTCATTTGACCACGATTATAACGACGCAGTAGTGGATTCAGTGATATAAGAGCTCGATAGATTCCCGAGCGCAACATAGGATCAATTGATGGAATTCTGGAGATGAAAGTTGTTGTTCAAGACGGTGCGATTGAGAACATTAAGAATTAGGCCGCGAGCGGGGTTCGGGCTTTTCTGAGAAAATAAGAAACCGGGCTAATGTCGGTTAATAACGAAAGGATGCAGGAGAGTATGATCATCAGGTGAGGGGCAGGCGATATGAAGGGGACGTACCTTCCCTAAGGATTGACCGTCAATGAAAGTATGTACCGTATTCGCGCAGGCTGGCCGACGGCAAGCCAAGGATTAGCCGAACGCATGACAAAACGCCATGGGCGCACATAATTAGCTCTCCAGATAGAAGTCACCTTCTACAGCAGTTGTGGCCAAAATCACGCATCCTGCCAAGACAACTAACCGCGTTGGCTAAGTTTTGCAACACCCTCTAATATGCAATAGTTTTACATCAAAACACACTAACTTAATAACCCTATACTTAAATCAATAAAATAGCTAAAATAAAACTATTAGAAAGATTAAGTGCTAAAATAGATTAATAATATATATATATATATAAATTAAGAAAAAAATAATAAAAAAGTTTATAAACTTAGTGTAATATTTTATTATGTAAAATACTAATAAAACTATTAGTGTAAAATAAAATTATAAAAAATTAAAAAATAATTATATAAAGCTATAATTATAATATATTATAAAGAAAAATATAACGAATATAATAGTAAAGACTGTTTACTTTTTTAATTTTTTTATTATGTTATTTTTATAAATATACTTTTATAATATAATGTTTATAGTGTAAAGGTTTATTAACTAAAATAACACAACTAATTTTTTTTAAAAATATTAGCTGTTTATAATATTAAACTCTTTAAAAAATTTTTTATAATATATTATAGTTATAGCTTAATATATAATATTTTTATTTTTTATAATTTTATTTTACACTAAGTTTTTCACTTTTTTAACCGATATAAAATTTTATATATTTTTTAACTTATATATGTATTACTAGTTTATTTTAGCACTAAATACTTTTAATAGCTTTATTCTAGCTATTTTATTAATTTAATTATATAATTATAAAGTTAGCGTGTTTTAATATAAAACTGTTATATATTAAAGGGTATTATAAAACAGCCACACAGCCTAATAAAGATCTTTAAGCATTAGCCTTGGCTTGCTTAATATTTATACTAATATACCTATATTAAATATATATATATATATAAAATAAAATTATGTTTAATTATTAAATGATAAATATAATTAAAATAATTGTTAAGGGCTATAGCTTTATAATTAGGCTTGGCACGAATTATATTATGTTTAACGTACTTATTCTCTCGTCTTTTTATGCATAGCATTAGTTACGAACTTTATTATTAATATTTTATTTCCTAACACCACTACTATTATTTTTAGCATTGTGATATCTAATATATTATAAAGTTTTAAAATAATTAAATTATAATAATAATGTTAAAAATGTATAGATTTACATTTATATAGTGTATATTTTATATATAAGTTAATAACTAGCTAGCTTTTATGCTTTATAGCATAATAATATAATTTAAATCTTAATAAATAATATTTTTTACTAAAAATTTATAGTAATAATATAAAAGCTAGATAGTTGCTAAGTTATTATATAACGTGCATAATATAAAAATAAGGTTATAAAAATTTAATAGTTATAAAACAACTAAGCTATATATAAAAAGATAGTAAGCAAAATATATATATAATAATAATATTAAATAACTAACTAATTTAATAAATATATAATATAATATAAAGTAAAAAAATTTATAATAATTAAATAATAAAATAATAAATTATATAACTAAATATAATTTAAAGCACTATTTAATGCAAAATAAAAATATAAGCTTATAAAAGCTTTTTAATTATAAAGCTAAACTAAAAAATAAAATAAAGTTATATACTTAGTAAATAAAAAAATTATATTAATATGTTTAAAAAGCAAGCAAAATAATTATAAAAGCATAACTTTATTAAATAGTAAATAAATAATAAAATATTAATAAAAAAGATTATAAGCTTAATATAAAAGGAGTATAAAATATATAAAGCTTATAACGCAATTTATATAATATTATATTATAAATAGTATAATAAAAGCTGTTATAATTATTAAAACTATATTAATAATAATTTAAAAAGCTAAATATAAAATATAAAAATAAATAAATATATTGCTAGTTATAATTATTTAAAATTTTAAATTTAAACTAAGTAAAAGCTTTTATATATATTATTAAAATTAACAAAATAAGTTATAAACTCGCACTTTATATATTATACTACTATATATAAATATTGCTAATATTATTTTATAGCATTGCTTTTTTATTATTATCACCTTTATTATTATAATAATATAACTTTATTTTTAACATATATATTTATATTAAAATGTTTTTTAATAGCTAATTAATAAATAGTAATAATAATAATTATAACACTTCGACTTTTAATTAGTATAATAAGAGAAAATAAAATGTATATAAAATATATAGAGCTAAAAATAATATTTTTAAGTGTATAAAAATTATTTTAACTATAGCTATATAAAATTATTTGTTAATATATAGGCGGTAAGCTAACATAAAATAATAATATAAATTAAACTAATTATAAATGTAATATATAAAATAAATGCTATTACTATCTTTTTAACTTGCTAATTATTATTTATTAAAGCAATATATATAACGAAATACTATAATTTAAAAAATCTTTTATATTTAGCAAGTTATTATTATATTATATAAAAACTTATAATTTAATATAATAATATTATTTTTATATTTTTATATTATAAAGCAATAATATAGCTAGCAAAATACTATATATATTTAAAAATATATAAGTTAAATTAGTTTTATAATACTTTAATAATTAGCTAAAAGTTTAAAAGTTATAAAGCTTATAAAAGCTAAACTTTAAAAATATATATAATAAAACAATTTAAAAGTAATATAATAATAATATATTTTATTTATTTATATTTTTTATTAAAAAGTAAAAAACTAATAAAGGCAATGATTATTAAAAAAACTTTACTTAACTATGCATGCAGGTTTTTTGCTTACAAAGTTTTAATAAAATATATATAATAACCGAATAATTAAAAATTAACTATATAAGCTTTACTTACTTATAATGTTTTAATACAAGTAAGTGCGGCCGCACTTAGATTATTAATAATTTAATATAGCGTAAAAAATATAAATAATATTTTATTTACTAGCTTAAACTAATAAAAGTTATTATATAAAATTAATTTTAAATATTATATTATATTTAATATTTATTAAAATATTTATTGTTTATTATATTTATTGTTTAGCTTTTATAAAATTTTAAATAATGTTAAATTTTAAAAATAAATATATAAGGGTTTAGGTTTGGTACGTTACAAGGTTATGTGCTAGATTTTAAAAAGTAACTATAAAAAATTACTTTTATTTGGTGTGCTAATTGTGTGTGGCCGCAGGCTTTATTAAGATTTCGACTAATTCTTATAGAGTAGTTGCTGCGGTACGTACTAAGGTATATACCTAGTGGCGGCTTCTTTGTTATACTGCCCCTCTTTTTTAAGTTGCTGGTCTTTAGTAGCCTAAACTAGTTGGGTAGGTTTTGACCTAACCTTATATTTTTTAAGCCTAAGATTTTAACTTTTACTTTTTCTGGCTGTCGACTATTGGCTATATTATTGCTCTTTTTATATTGCCTGCTTTATTAACCCGTTATTTACAAATATTATTTTTGCACTTTTTTAGTTACGTTTTTTAATTTTTTTTTTTATTTGCTATATATTAGCTTAAAATGTTTACTTGCAACTAGTTTATTTTAAAATATTAGTTTAATAAAAGCTATAATAAAACTATAGCAACTATTAAATTTAAAATTTTTAAAACATTTTTGTTAACAGTAATAAAAAGAAAGGTTTATATTATAAAGTATGCTTTATACTTATAGTATATAAGCAAAATATATAAAATTTTTCATAAATATATTTAATTTTATTTTATTATGCTTAATTAACATTTATTATTAATTTTTTTAACTATTATGCTTATTATATAGTAAGTAGTATTATTATTAAGCCTTTGCTAATTATTTAGTTTTTTTTTTTTGTTAAATCTTTTATAAAGTTTTTTTTGTGCTGCCTAAGCTATTAAAACTTATTAGCATTAACTTTATAAGCTAGCTAAAAGCTATATTTAATAATTATAAAATAAAAATATTTTTTTATTTTGCTGTGCTATTATAATATTTTGTTAGTATTATTATGTTTTTTTTTTTAAAAAGCTTGCTTTATATTTTATGCTTATAATAAAAAAGTAGGTTTTAATTAAACCTATATAAAATAAAAAGTTTGCTATTATTTAATATAAAATATAAAATATTTAGTATTTATTTTTAATTAGTTTTAATTTTTTAATTATATATATGCTATGTTAACTTTTTGCTAAACGTTTGCTAGCTAAATATTATTTTAAATATTTTAAAAAACATTTTTATTAATTATGTTAAAATTTGCTGCTAATTTGTTAAAGCTTTACTTTTTTATTAAAATAATTTATTTTTATATACTTATTTAAATAATGTTTTTATTGCTTATGTTTTTACTTTAACTAACTAGTTTGCAATTTTTAAACAATATTATATTATTAAAAATATAATACTGTAACAAAAAAACTTTTTTTTTATTAATAACTAAAGTTAAAATAAGCATAGCAAATATTTTTATTAAAAATATTATATTGTTTTTTTTAACTTTATTTTTATTAATTACGCTAGTAACCTAGCAAGCAAAAGCTTCAAAACTTTAGTAGCTAAATAATAAAATAAAGTTTACTTATAATTAAATATTTAAACTTAAGTTTTAGTTAAAATTTTGTTTAATGCTTAAGTTTGTTATTATAAGTTTTTGCTATATTATATTTGTATTAATTGTCTGGCAGCTATTTTATTAACTTGTTAGCTTTATATTATTTATTATTATTTGTTTGCTAACTTATTATTATACTAGTTTTTTTATTTTTTATTAAATATAATTATTTGTTTATTAAATAAGCAGCATTTTTTTGTCAAGTAGCTATAGCCTTTTTTATTATAATATTAATAAATTATTTTATTTATATTATAACTTTTTAAGTTTTTTTTTATATTTATTTAATAACCTTTTTATATTTTATTAAGTATTTTTACTTTTTCCAAAAAAAACTTTGCTATATAATATTTTACACAGCTTATTTATTTTATTTATTTTTAGTTCTAATAGTTTTAATTGCTTGCTAATTTTTTCTTAATTATTTTATAACTTTAATAATAATATAAAAAGTATTTTATATACTTTTACATACCTTTTAATAACTAAATATAATATGCTTGCATTTAATTTTTTAAAAAATTATTGCTTTAATACATATAAGTGCTAGCTTTTTTTATAGTTAAAATAAAAGTACGTAGTTAATAGTTATACAATATTTTTAATATTATATTGCTTAAATATATAGCGTTTATTATAATATTTTTAAATAGTTTTTAATGCTTTTTTTTAATATTTATACAATACTTTTTATACTATATTTATTTTTTATAGCTATCTTTTTACTTTTTAAACTTTAAACTAACGCTATTTTAATATATATTTAATAAATTTTAAAAATAGCTAATTAAAACTTTAAATAATAAATAATTTATAGTTATATATTAATTATTATTATATATAAACTTAGCTTTAAATAACATTTAGGTTTATTTTGCTAGCTTATTAATAGTATATATTTATAAATACTTTTTTAATATTTAATATATTTTATAACAAGGAAACCGCCACTAAGTACGTACTATAGCAACCGTTTCTTAAGAATTAGCTAAAGGCCTAATAAAGCTTTGCAGCCACCTACAATTAGCACACCAAATAAAAGTAATCTTCTATAGCTACTTTTTAAAATCTAGCACATTACTTTATAATATACCAAACCTAAAACTTTATATGCTTTTATTTTTATATATAATAATTATAATATAGTATCTAAACAAAAAGTACTACTTATAAAATTTATAACTACTAAGCAAACAACTACTATTAATTTAAAACCTTACCTAAATAAGTTAAATATAAATAATAACTTAAATATTAAACAATTTATAAGCTTAAAGCTTATAATATCTAATAAAAAAAACTTTAAATTATTAAAGCTAAATAATTTAAATAGCTAGTATAAAAGTTTATAAAAATAAAAAAGTTAAAGTTTGCGCTAGCTAAAACATAATTGCTTAGCTAACTAAACTTTAAACTAATTATAATTATATTTATAATATTATAAAACAAATTTGCAAAGCATAATAAATTGCTAATATAAGCAACAGCTATAATAGCTTAAACTAGCTAATTATTATAATTGCTAGCAAATAAGCAAAAGCTAAAAGCAAAAAAAATGCTAAAGTACTTATATATAATTATAAGCAGCTTAAATAAAATATTATTGCTATAAAAATTAAAAATTAAATATTTATAATTAAAAAAAGCAATAAGCAAAAGCTTAGCTAACTAAACTTTATTTAAATAATTTAAGCATTAACTTAAATAAAATAAAATTTATAAACTAACTAGCAAGCATATTATAAAATATTAAATTATAAAAACTTAAAAAATAAAGCAATATTTAAAAACTTTTAAAAGTTTGTTTAATAAAAAAATATAAATTTTAAGCTATTTAAAAAAACTTTTAAAAAGCAATTATATAAACTTTTTTAAAGCAAAAATAAAACTTTAAAAGTTTTTTTTTTGCAATAGCAAGTTTTAATATATAAGCTAAAAAGTTACTACTAGTTTAAAAATAATTTATAATTAGCTTTTAGTTACTAATATAAACTTTAGCTAAGCTTTAAGCAAGTTTTAATTAAACAAAAAATAATTTTTAAAAATATAATTTTAGTATTAAATAAAGCTAAGCAACAATAAAATATTTAGCAAAATGTTATTAAAAAACCTAAAAATAGCAAAAAACGCATACTTTTTAATAGCTTATTAAAAAATAAGCAAAGCATAAATAACCTAAAAGCAAAAGCATAAAGCTTAGCTTAAAGCTGCACTATAAATATAAAAAACTAGTATATAAATAATAACTAAAGCAAGTAAAAAAATATTTAAATACTATAATTATAGCAAGCTAAAGTATATAGTTATAAATTATTAGTTTAAACTATAAAGCAAGTAGCTAGCAATTAAACAATAATTAGTACTACTAAAAAAGCTAAAAAATAAAGTTTAAAATATAACTGCTACCTAGTTTAACTTAAAATTAAAAAAAAGCAAAAGCTAAGCTAAAATAAAATAATATATTTAATTTATTTTAATAAAAACTTATAAAGCATTTAGTTTAAAAAAACTTTTTAAAAAAGTAGCTATAATTTTATTAGATAGCAAACGCTAAAAAAAAATATTATTATAAATATAAATATAAAAGCGAGTTACGGCATATATGTTATATAAGGTTAATAGCCATTTATACCTGTAAATGCTATTATATATTAAGCCTATTTATACGCCACCTTCTTATTTCAGCTTACCGCCTTTTATGTAGCAGAATTAGTCTATATAGTTGTAGCCTAAAATAACTGCTGCACACTTAAGTTAGTCTTTTTTGGCCACCATATAATTTATATATGTTTTTTAAATTTATTACACAGGCCGCAAACTATACCTCTATAACTATTATATAATTATTTTAAAAGGTGCCAGCACTTAAAGATCTTATTATTATATGCCTGCATTGCTTGTAGTTGCATGCAACCTTTTACGTAGCCTACATCCTTAATAAGAACACAACCCCTTGCATAGCCTACATTGCTAGTAAGAGTGCATCTTTTTTTTTTTTTTTTAAACACTCTAGCTATTAAAAACATAATTATTTAACTAAAGCCTTATTTTTACAATAATATTATTCTCTTAGGCCCTAAAAAGCAGTTATTAAAAGAGGTCCTTTTATAAAGTAAACATATTACTTGTTTTTATACCCTTTTAATAGTATTGCTTGCTAATATATTTTTTATTATATATTTCTGTACCTGCTAAAGCTAAAATTACATTTATTACTATATTTCTTATAGTACCTTATAGCACCCTTTCTATAACATCTTTTATTGCATGCTTTTAGTTATAATTTTTTTAGCGCATTTAAAAGGTTTAACCTATACCTTTTGTAGCATTGTTTGCTACGCCCTTGCAATATTTTTTATTATATCTTTTAGCTATATTACTTGCTATTAAATAAAGAAAACCAGCTTTATACCTTATGTTTTGTATCTTGCTAGTTAAAACACTTTAAATACGCGCTAAAAACGCACTAAATCTAAAGTAAAGTTATTAGGCTACTATATTGTTAACAATAACAAATAATAGCAAACTAGGCCTTTAACGCTTAATAGGTTTAAAGCCTTATTTAAGCTGCTATTAAGCACTTTTAACAAACTTTTATTTATAAGTTTAATAGCTAAGTAAACTAAATAAATAATGTTTACGCAGCTATAATAGCAAAACTTTAAGCTATTATAAATAATAGCATTTTTGCTGCTAATTTTTAAAAGCCTTAACCTATACTACTAGATCTGCCTTTACTTATAAGCTTTGCTAAGTTTAATGTTTAGCTACCTTATTTTAAAAATAAAATATAAGTTAATTATAAAGCAATAAGCTTTTTAAAAGCTTAATTTATTTATGTATATAGTTGCCTTAATTAAAAAGTATAACAAATTGTATGCCTATAATTATTTATAGCAAATTATAATAGTTAAAACTTCTAAACTATAACTAATACTTTCTTGCAACTATATAATAATTTAAATAAAATAGTTTGCGCCTTTTATACTCTTAAAAATATAAAAATAAAAAATAATAACTTAGTATGCTTATTTTTTGCAAGATAAAAGCAAAATATATAAAATACAAGTACTTATAATTAATTAAATGTTTTTTATATTTAAAAGCTACGTGCTATTATATTACTTAAGTTATAAGCTAAAATTAATAACTGCAAAAAAATTTTGTAGGTGTATAACAACTTTATACAACTACTATTATGCCTAGCTATGCCTAACACTTTATAGTAGTTAAAATTCTAGTCCTTTAGTATAAATTTTAGTAGCAACGCTAGTTAAAAAACTAAAAACCTTAATAAAATAAAGCTTAGCATATTTAGCATTAATAGCAAAAATAACACCTTGCAATTAAGTACTTTTTAAACACCGCAAGGCTAAATAGTTGCATTATCTATACCAAAACAGCAATTTGACCGTTGTAAGCGCAATAAATGTAAGCGTTGCGGCTTAAAAACTTACTTTGTTAGCTAATATACTTTGCTCTTATTTAAAAAAGGTGTTATGTTTAACCTAAGCAATAAGGTAAAAAAATATTACTTAAATTAATTAAGTTAACAAGTTTTTTACTAAATAAGCAAATTAATTGCTATATATAAAAAGAAAAGCATGTAATTAATAAACCGCTTAGTTACCTACATAGCCTTAACAGGTAGTAACTAACGGTTTAAGGGAGTAGTTATAGCATGTACGCCGTACGAGGTCAATAGCCATTTATATCTATAAATACTATTATATATTAAGCCTATTTATATGCCACCTTCTTATTTCGGCTTCCTGCTTTTTATGTAGCAAAATTAGTTTATATAGTTGTAGCCTAAAATAACTGCTGCACACTTAAGTTAGTCTTTTCTAGCTACTATATAATTTATATGTATTTCTTAAATTTACTACACGGGCCGCAAACTACACCTCCGTAACTAAGCGCAAGTTAATATAATTTATAAAAACTTAGCTAAAAAACGCTTACACAAAGTAATAATTTTTATTTTAAAGCTTATAAAGTTAAGTAAAAAAATGCTATAATATTATAAAACATATAAGGCTACTTTTTAAATAATTAATATAAAAAGCTAAATAAAAATTTTTACTTAAATATTTTATGCTATAAAAAAAAAGCTTAATACTTTTAAATTATTGCTATTAAAGCTAATTATAAGCTGCTTAAGCATTATTTTAAATATAGCTTTTATAACATAGTATTTTAATAATATTAAAAAAGTTAACTTTAAAAACTTTATAAGCAAAGTAGTTAGTAGCAAATAAGCATATATTATAAACCTTACTAATATAAAGTTAAAAAAAAAGCTTTTTTTAAAAAAATTAATAGCAATAAGCCTATAAATATTATTATTAACCTGCTAGCATATTTAAAAAGCTTTTGCTAATTATACTTTAAAAAAGCAAAAAAAAAATTTTATACTAAAAAAAGGAAAACATTTAATTAATTTAATTAAAAAAGCTAAAGTGCTATTTAAGCTAATATACTTAACTTTAAAAACTTAAAAAAAAAGTACTTAAAAAAAATTTAAAAAAAAATTTGCAAATAAGCAAAATTTGCTAATTATAAGCTAATATAAGCGCGCTAATCTTATTTATAGCTAAAAAAAATAGCATAATAAGTTATAAAAGGTGCAGGCCTAGGTTAGGTTAATTAATGGCTTAGAGCTATAATAGTAAAGCTATGCTATGCAAATAGCTTTAATAAGCTAGAGAACTTATTAAGCTTATTAAGCTTATTAAGCCTAAGTACTTATTGACCTATAGTTACTTAACCTGCCTTTCTGTAATAAGAAAATCCTATAATATTATATATTGTAAAGTTTTTATTTTTTTATTTCTTTATTTATAAATTTTTAACAATAGATTAGTTATATTTAAAAGCTTTGTTTTTTTTAAAGTAACGCGCTTGCAACTATTTAAGGATTTTATATATTTAATAAGGCACTAAAATTGCTTTTAAATATTTTTTTAAATTTAAATCTAAACAAAAATAATAAGCTTTAATTATTTAAAGCTTAGCTATTAATTAAGATAGCAAAAACACTTAAAAAACCTGCTGCTTTATAAAAAAAGCAAAAAAAAGTGCGTATATTTTTTGTACAACTTAACAAGGTAATTAAATTTTTAATTAGCAGACTTAATAAAATGAAAACCTAATAATAATTTGTTGTAGTATTTTTTTAAAATTATAATAAAACTAAGACTATAGCAACTATAGCTTTATTTTATAATAATATTAAGCTTAATGCTATAAAATAATTAAACAAACTTTTTATTTAGTTTAGTAAAGTTATAAATAACCTTTTTTTTATAAAAAAACAAATATATAAATAGTTACTAAATAATATAGCATAAGACGAAGACATACTTTGTTAAGCTAGCTATTTACTATTACAAGCTAAAAGGCGCATGTATTTTTTTTAACTAATTACTAATAAAGGCAAAGCATTTTTTTTAATATAAAGACTAGCATAAATGTTAAAGCTTTTAAAAAAGCATGCTAACATAATATAGCTGCAATGTTTAAAAAAACAAAAATGCAAATTTTAAATATGTACGCTATAAAAAAAATGCGCAATAGCGTGCATAAAGCAGCTACTAAAGCTAAAACTTAGATAAGCACTTTTTTAATGTAAATAAAAGCGCTAGCTAATAAGTGTTAAGTATTAATAAACAAATATAAAAAAGTAATAAAAAAATTAGTTTATTATAAAAGCTTAGCAAAAAAAAAGCAACTAAAGATTTTTTAAAGCGTAGAGAACAATACTTTATAGCTGCAGTATATATATAGACTTGTAATAATCCTTACTGTCTAGGACAGTTTAAATAGCTATGGTTTGCTATTATTAAAAATAAACAAATAAAAGGACTTATGTTTTAATTAATTGTTAAGAGGTTTTTTTTATATACTTAATAGTTCTAGTTATATGCTAAGTATATGTTTAGATTAATTACTAAAAAAAAAAAAAATAGCTATATAGTTAGCTAAATATATAAAAGAATATATACTTAGTTTCTCTTTTTAAAATAAGTATAAGTTGCGGCTACTACGATTTAGCAGCTACTAGCTATTAGCAGCTATTAGCTGCTGTATAAAAGTGGCTGCTAGCTAACTAATTAGATTACGTAATAGTAGCTATAGCATGTTTTCTAGTCCAGCAATTACCTTGCTTTTATTTGTTTTAATTAGCCCTAGCATAGCTAATAGTTTTTTACTTATTAATTTATAATACTATTTTGTTTTTTTTTTTTAAATTATTACTTTTAACAATTTATAAATAAGTTTTTTTTTTTTTTTTTTTTTTTTTTTTTTTTTTTTTTTTTTTTTTTTTTTTTTTTTTTTTTTTATTTTTTTTTAAATTATTTAAGCTTTTAGTAGTAATTTTATTAAAAATAATTATTATTAAGCTTTAATATTTTTAGTTAATAAATTTAGTATAAAAGTAATGCTTTATTTTTATTGTTTAAAAAAATTTATTAAGTATATTAAATTACTTAACTTTTTTTATTATAAAGTATATATTTTAGCAAAATATGCTTATAATAGTTTAAGTTTTTTTTTATATTAGCAAATAAGATTATTTTTAAAAGTAATTATATTAAAAAAAATTAAAAAAAAATATAATTTAGCTTATAAAAGGTTTAATAATAAATAATAAAAGCTTAAGTATAAGCTAGCTTATTTATTTTGCTTTTATAAATAAAAACGTTTTTTTAAAAAATATATAAATAAAATAATAAAATAAAATGCTTAAGCTTTTAAAAAAAATTTAAATAAGCTTTAAAAAAGTCGGCCCTTTTTTGCTTTTTTATTAAGCAAAATTAATTAAAATAATATTAGTTTTAGCTTGCTTTTTATATAAATAAATAATTTAGTTAGTTAAAATATTAATAATATTATTATTTAATAGTTTTAAAAAATTTATAAAATGTTTTTTAAGTTTTTATATACTTTTTAAGTATTTATATTTTTTTTTATTTTACTAAATATTTAATTGCTTAACTTTGTTAATATAAGTTTAGTATTTTTTTAACTTTATATTTATTTAAGTTAAGTTTAACTTTTAGTTTAGTTTTAAGTTTAGCATTTTTTAATATTAGTTTAAAAAGTAATATATAAAATATATTATATATTTTTATTTTAAATAGCAACTTTAGCTTATAAAATAGTTTTAATAATATTTTTAAAATTTTAAAAAGTTTAATTTTAATAAAGTTAAGCTTATTGCTTAGTTATTTTATTTTAATGTTTTTATAAAGTAAATAAACTTTATTTTTTTTTTTAAAAATTAGCTTTAATAATTTTTGTTTATTATAATAATATTTTATTTATTGCTAATAAAATTATATATTTTTATATAGCTTAAATTATAAGTTTTTAATATGCTATACTTATATTTTTATATTTAATAATGCTTAGTTTTTAAATAATTTGTTTTTTATTTAAATTATAACTATAAATAACTTTAGCTAGTAATATTTTAAGTACTTTATTATTTAAAACATTATATATAAATTATATTATAAATAATAGTTTTATTTAGTTATTTTATTTATAATTAATATAGTATTTTAAGTAGTTTTTTAAAACTTAGTTAAATTTTTTTATTTGTTTATTAATTTAAAAATAATATATACTTAATAAGCTTTTTTAAATTTTTAAAGCTATAATAAATGCTTTTTAAAATTTAAATACTATTATATATTTTTAATTAGTAATAAATTATTTTAGTATATTATGTTTATTTATAATATATTATATAATTATATATGCTATACTTTTTATTTTAGTTGTTTTTTTATAAAAAATAAAATATATATACTTGCTAAATTTATTAATTATAACTAATATTAAGTTATATATTGCTTATATTATAAGTTTTTTTAATTTTAATAATTTAATAATAAAATTAAATAAAATTTTTTTTTATAGTTTATTTAATAAATTTATTAGTTTTATTAAACTATAAAGTTTATATTATATTGCTTTAGTTTTATTATAAATATTATTATTTTTAATAAATATTATAATAAATTTTTTTGCTTTATTAAAGTTATAGTGCTATTAAAGTTTTTTAAATATTTTAAATATTTTTTAATATTTTGCTAGTTTATATTTATAAATTTTTTTAACTACTTACTTTTAAAATATTATTAAAATTTATAATTTTTTTTTATATAAAAAGTTAAGTTTAGTTTTTTTTTTTAAGTTTTTTATGCTTTACTTATAATAGTTTTTATTTTTATTTTAATATTTTGCTAATTTTTTAGTTTTTAAACTTTATTATAAGTTATTTAGTTATAAATTATAATAATAATAAAATATTTATTTTAAGTTTTTTTAAGTATTATATTTATTTTTTAAAGTATTTTTTAATAATAGTTGCTTTTTTTACTAAAAATATTAGCTTGCATATTTTTTAATTTTTTAATATAAATAATTATAAAGTTAAATTTTAATAAAAAATTTTATTATTATATTTATTTTTTATTAAATGTTTTTATAATAATAAGTGCTATTAAACTTTTATAATTTATATAAACTTTAATAAGTTTTTTAGTACTACTTAAATAATATTTTTATTTTTTAAAAGCTTGCATTATTGCTATAAGTTTTTTATTATATATTAAATAGTTAAGTGCTACTTTATATAGCTTTATTAAAAAAAAAGTTATAAAGTGTTTTTTTTTATTTTTATTTTTTTAACTTAAAGTTTTTTTAATAGCAAAGTTATTAGTATTTGTTTTAACTTTAAACTTTTATTTTAAATTTAATAACTAAGTTATTAGTTTATTTAAAATATATTTTTTAATTATATTATATACTTTTTATTTTACTTTTATTTATTTAAACTTAATATTTTTTTTAGTTAAGTTTATAAAGCTTAATACTATACTTTTAAATTTTTTAATTATTAGTTTAATATAGTTAATAAATTTAATAAACGCTTAAATATTTTTAATATTTTTTAGTTTAAGCTAATTTTTTATTACTTTAAATTTGCTATTTTAAATTTATAGTTTTTTTAATATAATTATAAATTTTAAAAAGTTTACTTTTTATTTATAAAACTTGCTTTATTTAAAGTTTATAAGCAGTTTTATATTTTATAATATTTATAATACTTTTTATATATATTTTTTATATTTTTTAAATATTTTTAAGTAAATTAAAATATTATTAAAATATACTATTATAAATTAATTAATAAATTTTTAAAATATTAATATAATTATAGTTTAAAAGCTAGCTAGTAAATTTATTAATTTAAATAGCATAACTAAATATTTATAATATTTTTTAAGTGTTTTAAAAGCTTTTTTTTTTTTTT
>Ga0247782_1000445_pt1 | contig 27140 bp, 22 predicted proteins | sample UWRJL019104C5_FD_179928 | JGI IMG/M metagenome (GOLD analysis project Ga0247782, IMG submission 179928) | Plant litter microbial communities from Arlington Agricultural Research Station in Wisconsin, United States - UWRJ-L019-104C-5 | ecosystem: Environmental > Terrestrial > Plant litter >...
TTTTTTTTTAAAAATAAAAAAAATAAAAAAAAATAAAGTATAGATAGATCATGTTGGACGAACAGAGGATCGGGTAGATACTTCGATGCCGTCGACGACGGAGCAAACAAACAAGTTGGAACTTGTATCGGAGGCTCCTTCCCACTTACCTAATCTACCTACATTAGTAGAGGGCTTACTTACATACGTGGCATCCTGAGCTTTCCTTGTAGAGTAAGGTCTTTAAGGGGTTACTGCGGTAGAAGCTGAGGTTAAGCTCCTTTTGCTCTTGCCTGTACGTCTCGTATGTTCTTAATGTACCGCTTGATTAGATGTAAGCCCACGATATTGTCATTTATAAAAGGACAGATGCTAGGTAAACAGCAGTATATGCTCCTTGAGGCACAAGTCGTGTGTTTGGCCTGTCGAAGGAAAGATTCGAGGTTACCATGGTATGTACAAAGACACGTCGCAAGAGCTTAAGATAGACAATCACTGTTAGATAAGGGTATGCTATATGATTGAAGACCATGAGCTGACTAGTATTGTCCTTCTACGATGTCTAGAACAACTAATTAATGGGTAGAGCTATGTGCGTCCGCATATTTAGTCCTCATGGTATTGTGGATAGGCCATGAAGATATAACAAGCGGTTACGTTCGATCTACTCTTGCTTTGTATCCTAACTACCATTGAAATAAGCTAGTAGGTTATTAGATTGCAAGAGACGGCTTCAACGTGGAGAGTCAAACTAGGTTACGTTGGACACGATATGATATAGTGGATCCCGGTTCAGTCTGGCTAAGAATGTATGGAGAGCTCCCATGGCATTTGGCTAACTGGAGCTGCCTACCACACGTTCAATCGTTGATTGTGGCAAGCAGTAAACCGGGTTGATGTCATCTAGACCGGGATACCCCAGTAGGCTCAAACCTGTAAGGCCGAAGAAGGTGTGCCAGACATCGACCATATTACCAGGTCGGTCGGAGATGCCACCGTTCTCTAGATCCTGGCATCGGAGTATGAACCCTATGAGCTTCTCCCGGTCTATCCAGTGTGTTCGTCCGATCATAGAGAGGCTGCTTAATACCCACCAGCTATAGCAGACATCTTCCCTTTTCTCAGGCCGGCCGTTCAAGCCGCCGTTCGGCAACTGTCGCTCACTCAGCCAACCGGCCAGCTTATCTACATCAATCAGATCTTGCCGCTTCGCTATCGTAAGCGCAGCTACGCAAGTGAAGATTTGACCGGCATGTGACTCGTCGCCCGGGTTGACACCATAACCACCGTCGAAGTTCGCGCAGGCAGCGACATGGCTCACAGCTTTGTCAACATCAACTAGGTGCAGCATGCCTAGGAGGGAGAGCGCATTGAAAGCACCATAAACGAATCGTGTGTCTTCCTCGCCCCATTCGTCACCGGCGAAGGTACCTTTCTCGCGATCTTGAAGACCTGCTATGACTGCCCAGCGGGTCAGCTTGCCCGCCAGTGATAATCAGGAGGGTTTGGTCATCACGCAGCTGACTTACATTGTGCTACTTTCAATCTGCCCGTGCCACGCTTTTCAAGTTCATCAAAGGCATCAACTAGGGCAAGAATCTGCACCGCACTAACGGTATAGAGCATGTGAGCATCATGTCCCGGCGCTGCGCCGAATCCACCACTTTCATGTTGACATGACAATACAAAGTCGATAGTCTCGTCTCGAGGAAGCGCGTCGGGATGTCTGAGTAGATGCAGTGCGCCCAGGCCCCAGTATAATCCGTTCAAGCGCAAATGTTCGGTTAGCCAGTAATCGTACTCGTCCTTTCTCGTATCCAGACTCTGTATGTATTTGACATGTAGAGCCGTGGCCAGTTGGAGGTCTTGTGGTAGCTGTGTCAAGTCTGCCATTGTTGCTATCGAACCAGGAACTTTGTGTATTTACGCTTAAGATCGGGGCGTGACCCTCGACAGCCTTCCAAATTAAGTCGATAGTCAGCCCAGCCCAGCAGCAACGTATTCGCTACAATTGGTGTGGAAGTGGAAGAGATTCGAGTTGTATCTTCTTATGTGAAAGTGGAGTGCAATAGAGCGAAATGGGATGGCTCGGAAGGGTTCGGGTATCTGGAGTGGCCTTGGCAGTTGTCGTCTGCTGTGGGGTTTCATTGAAGCCTTGCCAAGCTCTAGGTATCCATATTAGCTCACCTACATAGTAACCTAGGTAGCTCTCTAGCTCTCTACATAGCTGTCGCCTAGCGGCTAGATCAGTTGCTGATTTATTAAGGCGTCAACTTTCCTACTGCCGTTTTTCTTTTGTTTGTCTAATAATAAGCTTTTCAAGCATATGCATGCTTTTTAGGACCCCCAGAACGCCCTCAAGTCAGGCAACGCTACCCCTGCATGTATCTGGCAAGCATCTGCTCTAACCATCCTAACGACTCAAACTCAGAATCACATGTGACATCGACATTCATGGCTGTCCTTTTTCTCCCACTGAATTTTGTCACGTATGTTTATGTTTACATGAGGTCGATAGCTACCATATGATTGGTGTTATGTGCTTCTAGTATACAATAACTGAACCCCGTCGAATTTGTCTTAATTTTTGTTGTAGTCTTGTCCTTCGCGCTGTGAAGCGAAGGAAATTCGTTTGCCTTGTCTCGGCTTAGATTGGCGTTCGTTGTTAATGACGCGGCACGTTTTGGATTGCCTGTATATACATATGTACCTCTGATCTGGGACAGGGTCTATCTAGAAAGAGACAGCTACATGTAACTTACGTAACAATCGCAGGGGTCCAATCTATGCATGGAAGCAATACCCGATATCCTCTCCATACATCAATACCCTTGGTCAAAACCTTTTGTACCACCAGAAATGAGTTCATTTTTGGCTTAAGGGGCATCCGAGTTTATTGTGACTCTATTGCCAGAGACATCTGTAATATCTGTAGTCTATTACTGGCGTGGCTGTAATCACGGGCGGTGTCATTCCTTGCAGCACGTGCTTGGTTTGTGCTGCCTAGCATAGCATCCGGACTATAAGGCGATTGCATAAAAACGCATGTTCAATACCCCATCGAGGCTCATGGCTAGCAAGATTGGCCTGGAACCCTGAAAAGAACTGATCTGGGTCGTTCACTGCACCCCATGATGCCGGCAGATCATAGGATGACTGCAGCTTAATGTCAACCTGCTGCGCGAGCTGGCTGCGTCATCGTTCGCCAGACATCCAGACGCCAAGGACGGGTTGGATCAAATCCCTTCGTCTGATCATCTCAATATTAAAATAGAACACAGGAAGCTGGTTGAAACGCTGGCCCGGCTCCAGATAATTTTCTGACTGGCCTAAATAAAAATCTCTCAGTGCGCCTTAATATGCTTGTACGTAGACTGCCCAGAACTAGGTTACAAAGTGCTAGTTGGTATTTTCAAATGAGCTTGACTGTGCTCGTATGAAGTATTGTTTGACGTTATCTCTTCCAATTTCATGGCAAAGCCTTCTTTGAAACAATGTATCACGCTATATAGAATTCAGTTCAGTATCTGATGGTTTTTTTACCACTTATACCGAGTCGTTGCGGACCCTCCTCGGAATGAATAAGAAGGTGAGGCGGAGCAACTTGTTTCCCAGAGGATGATGGAATAGGCGGTACATAATCTGAAGGAGCCCATAGGAGAGCTGCTTTGTCTTGAGCCTGAAAGGTATGTGCTCAGCGTGTTTCAGAATCTAAGATGTTTTATGTGTCGGCGGATAAACCCTTCGAAGTTAGAAGCTCAGTATATAGACCTACCTATTAAAAAGATATTGGTCCAAGCATCGCATCGCCTTGCCATCTGTACTCCTTGCTACATGCACCCCTGCTTCGAGAGTTCGTCACCAGTGCAGTAACCACTCCATAATGTACCAAGGGGGGCCCCGCGGAGGTAGCATTCTTGGCAATGGGCTACGGTACCTACATATGTAGGTCGATTTGTATGGGCGCCACGAATACACAGATACATGGCCATGCTGCCGAACCTAGGCATGTATCCAATACCGGTAGACATTGCAGATGGAGCTGGACGTTCATTCCACATTCTCCAATGCAGGGCACTTTTGTTGGTTTTAGGTATGCAGTGGTCGTTGCTGGAGCTGTCGATGGAGAATTACTGATGTAAACGTGTCGTACAAAGAATGCAGATTTTCAACAGTCAGCCCAACCACTAACAGGAATGCGATGAATATTGGACAGCAGTGACTATGCCTATGTGGACTTGTATGTGCACTGCAGTCTACTGGGTTAATATTATACACATTTATACACATTTATACTTCTTTCTACCTGTGTGTTTTGGCGTCTGAATCTCGGTTTTGTATACGCTGTTTGTCTTATATCTGTATTTATGTTGTACGTAAAGCCTGGGTCGGCGGCTTGGACCAACTACATTACCAAGGCTGTTTCCACGGCACTGCTATGCAGGTGTAAGTGGGATGTACAGGGTACCTGGGGCATGCTCACGTGTGTTGTAATATCTCTGGACAGCAGGTCTATAACCAAAAGGATACCAAGCAACTACTTAGTATACTTTCTTAGTGGCAAAAATAAAGTCTGTTCGCTGACAGCAAAAATTCTGTTTTTAGATGCAGTTTCTCTTGCGTATAATCTACGCTCAGGATGACCTGCTACAATAAAATACTCATAATTAGGCCTTCGTAACAAACGCTAAAAGGAGGGGATTTCTGGCTAAGATGGGAAGGTATTTGACCGTTCCACTAATGAAACCTCGAACATTAATATAGGTACAGTACAGATATATATAGGTACCTGGCAGGCTCAGTGGTATCTGCTTGGACCTGACTAACGTCTAGTTAGTCAAACCAATCAACGGCCTCCGTTAGGGTCACATCCCTGATTAAATGGTCCTGTAAGCTTCCGTTGTTTCGTTTTGTACTCGTGAATGTAGCTACTTGGTTGACTGCTAAAAAGGTTCCTTTGGGGGATAAAACTTCGGTAGTACTTTTGGGACCTAGGTAGAGATCTCACCTAAAGGTAGAATGAGTTTTTTAGTGCAAGGATTTATTTGCATAACTACTATTGTTTTCATGCTTGTACTAATTGTACTGTAGTAAGGAGTGCCTAGGAGGTGACAGTGCTAGGGACAATACCTTAGCTGAGGAGTTGCAATTTAAACAATTCCAGATCATCAATTTCGTTCTTTATCCAGGGTCCAATTTTCTGTGAACTTCAACACACCTCCAACCGCTGTTAGGCATGTGTGTAGCCGGGGTTATAGCTACCAGTGGTCGGTAACCCAAGCACATCATTGACGGAGGCAACACCGTATTGGACCACAATAGTATGGTAGTAGTCTCCAGTGCTGTATGCTGTACAGCAGTATCATTAAATTTTTTTACCTAATTCAATTTCTTGCAGCTACGACTTGACAGGAGTTAATAAGTCTCCCTTATTAGTTACTAACCTAAGGCTAGCCTGTCTATCTAGACTAAGTTGTTTCCGTTTCCATTTCCCCCTGTCCTGAACCATGGCTGTCACGGGCATGTCCTCGTTTCCCACTTATTAGGCTCGGCCCCTACTAGTAGAGACGATATCCCCCGTCCCCCCCAAATCCATCGTGTGTATGTAGGTAGGCTTGATGGGCAAACCGTTGGAACTTGGATCCTTGAATTTGAATCCTTGATCGGATTTGGTGTTTTGTTGCTTTTGTTTCTTCGTCACGCACAGATGAATACCAGGTAACGGATTACCACACCCTCCAATCTCCGCCACCGCCTCCTCCTTGGACGAATCTATAGGCATAATACCCTTGACGCTCGATTTGACCTGCTAGACAAACACCGTAACCCTTTCGGCTGTTTCGACCTGTTACCTTTCTGCTCTTGTCGGTGTTTGGGTGCTTTGTCGCAGTTTCAATAATCGCCCTACCGACTTTACCCGCTACCAATCACTTGCACGACGTTCCTGACACACCCCAAGGAACCAAGTATTCTGATACAGCATTCCAACTACGCACGAGACAGCCCGCTCCTTGCTACCACCTCCCCGCCTGCCACAGAGCAGAGCGCGCGCACAACTCGCCTCTCTCGTCGAGCTATTGCCCCGGTGCCCCGATGCCCGATGCCTGCCCGCTCGCTTGTCTGACTACCCCAGTGCCAATCCAGCCAATCCAGTCAGCCAATTAGCACTCCAACAATACCCGGATACAGCAGTCCGTACAGCAATCAAGTACCTGCTCTGGCGGCGTAGCACGCCACCGTTCCTGTAACGATGGTACGCAGGTCCGCTCCTCAGCCGCTGGCTTTGGCTGCGGATGATTCCTCGTCTGGCGGGAATGAAGTCAGCAGCAACAGGGGGCCGCCCTCGTCCTCCACTGGCGCTGCCACTCTTAGTTCTTCCGAATCCACTGCCCCGGGAGCCAGAGACAGACCAAGTCCACACTCACTATTTGCTCCCGAAAATAACCTCAAGGTCATATCGCCAACTAGCTCGAACAAGTCACCCAAATCCCCTCGCTCCCCTTTCAGCAAATTCAATCCAACAAGGCGACCGCAAACCCAGCAGGGCGAGCCTCGGCCGCAACCTGTCGAGGTGCACCAGCCGCCGCCACCGCGTGCTGCCGACGACACGCATCTTGTCCGACAACAGACCTACTTCTCCACCCAAAATTCGCAACACCTACCTGTCGCACCCCTTGTCAAGCAATCTGCAACGTCGCCCGCTCTGCCGCAGGCTTGTGGTTCGCCTGATGAGAAACACACGAGAAGTGGTAGTCGCTTCTTCACCTTTGGGAAGGGTTCAAGATCTAATAACCAGCTTCACCACAGCCATACTGCAAACAACAGAGAGAATATGTCCCGGGGCGCTGATCAACTAACCATGGCGGAAAGGGTCCCTAGTAAGGCCTCCAAATATTCTGGTACGTGATTCTAGGGAATCAGATATTCCTTCAATATCTCGAAGCCACCCTAAGTCTTGTGATGCTAATATTTCCCTACTAGATCGATCTTCCCCGGACCTGCCTATCCAAAAACCCGGACCTACATTGCAATCTACGAGATCAGACGTATCTCTCCCGTCAGCTGCCGAATATGATACAGGCACGTCCAGAAAGAATAAGCCCAAACCCTTCACATTATTGGGGCGGAATAGGTCCTTGAAGGAGCAGGATGATCAAAGCCCGCCGCAGACCGTCACAGTTCAACCGACCGAGCCAGAGAGAGCAGCCGCTTTTGATGGGCAGCCACCATTAAAGACAGCCCCAATCAACCCTGAAGCTCATGACAGGTCTTTCAGACAGATGATGAATTCATCAACGCGGAATCACTCCGCAGACCGCGCTTTCCGCGATACGTCATCGAACAAAGAATACCGGAATGACAAAGAGAACAGGAGTCACCCTTCCTCCATCAAGGATGGCGGGGGCTCTACATTCTTCGGCGGCCTCAAGAATTCAGGAAGTCGAGCAGCCGACATGATCAGTAAAGGTCTCTTTGGAAAGGGTGGCCGTAGCGCTAGCACGTCCGGGAGGGAACCCGTGGTGGACGATGAGCATTATGTCCTAAAGGTGATCAATTTACCACTAGTCGAGCAAACACGAAAGACGCGGATATCGAAGAAATTGGAAGACTCTAGGGATAAAACTGAATTCTGGATGCCCGCGTTTCCTTGGCGGGCCATTGACTATCTCAACTATAACGGGACCGAGGTAGAAGGTCTGTATCGAGTGCCTGGAAGTGGTCCTCAAATCAAGAAATGGCAGCGAAGATTTGACGAAGGTTTGTGATCTCATATGGTTTGTCTCCATCCCAGTCCTAACCTGGTCTGCAGAGTATGACGTCGATCTCTTTGCACAAACCGACCTCTACGATATCAACATCATCGGTTCAATGCTCAAGGCCTGGCTGCGTGAGCTTCCCGATGAACTTTTCCCGAAAGAAGCACAAGAGCGGATTGCCCGGCATTGCACTGGCGCGGAAAAGGTCCCGCAAATGCTCATCGATGAGCTTTCTAACCTCCCTCCCTTCAACTATTATCTCCTATTTGCCATCACGTGTCACCTTAGCTTGCTGTTGGCGCACTCGGAGAAGAACAAGATGGATTTTCGAAATCTATGCATCTGCTTTCAGCCTTGCATGAAAATTGATGCTTTCTGCTTCAAGTTTCTTGTTTGCGACTGGCGTATGTGCTGGAAAGGCTGCAAGAATGAGGCCAAGTACATTGAAGAGGAATACCAACTATTTCAGCAACCAGTACCACGGGGTCTTACTGGGGACCGACGTATCGCCAATGATGACGACTCTAACGATGACCGTGCTGTCTCTTCGGACGGCAGCAAGACTCCTACATACGAAGTACAGAATGGCAAGCTGAGAAAAAAGACGTTGGCAACGAGTCAATCGAACGGAAGCCTTATGGTCGACTATTCATCCTCAGCGGCAACTCTGTCGGCTAATAACGATCGAGAAACGAGAGAAACGAGCGGGCCTAGAACTCGGGAGTTACGGCCACTATCTCCTATTAAACCGTTGTCCCCTTTGGACTTTTGAATCACTGCTGCATGAGAAACTTATTTATTAACTAGCATTGCTCAGCCATAGCAGAGCAAGGCCACCCGACTAGGACATCGACCAGCTGGTTTAGTTGCCCCGTCCAACGAATTGGCTCTATAGCTGGACTCCCCTTGGCAGTGGTTTTGGCCTAGGTATGCCTAGGATATGAGGTCTTGAATTTCGAATGTTAAGGTCCAAGGGATAGAAGCGAGAGATGCTTGGTTTCGTTTTTTTATTCGAAGAACTTCGAAAAGTCTTTTTTTAACTCGCTACGTCTCTTTCTGTCTTCTACCTCTACGGAGATGGGAATTTCAATGCTTTTTGGTATACCCTTGGTTGGCGGTATTGTTGTTTGTCTTTTTGTTCGAACAAGCGAGTATGTTGCGATTTGAAAAGTCTAGAACAAGGCAGAACGAAGACAGGTCAATGGTGGGAGCTGGCCCTACTTGGTCCTATTTATTCTGGAACAACAGTTGACTTGGGATAGATAATATCTCCTTCTCACTGCTTGTATATGATAGTACTTTAAGGTTGGGCACTATCTGAGCTGAGAGGCTGAGGAGTTGGTATTGGCAGTAGTAGAGGGAGTACGAGGATAGCCACGAAGGCCTTGCGAGTTGGCCTGTACTTGATATGGAGGAAATATCTAAGTATCATTGACGTGTGGCCCGGCTTCGTGGCTCATTTGAGGTTGGTGAGGTTTTGGGATCGGACGTTTGGAGCTTGAAAAGCTGCGGCTGGCTTACTTGTTGGGCGGTTGAATTTGTATCATATAACGAACATGAATACCATAATGAGGGCGGGATGAATGCATAAGCTATTGTCGTTCGTAATCTGCCTTTGGAACGCCACTATAATCAGTACTACCAGACTCTTTGTACACATTAATCGTAACGCCGCACCACTCGCCATTAGATCCTCGTAAGGCTCTCTTTTGTTCATGAATGTGTAGCTTTGTGGGTATCATCAACTCTGCCAACAAAAGTAGAGGCGAAAAAAGGATCAGGATCTCCCATGTCGCACGCCGTGGCGGGCTACTATGATCACCCGTCTCGACCCGACCCATCCTGAATCCCAAGATGCTTCCTCACTTCCTTCTGCTCTTGCCACCTGTCCCTTTCCTCCTGGCCTCCTTCTCCTCGCGCTCCTTCTTCTCGTCCACCTCGACGAGCCAGTCCTGCTGCACCATGCCCTTCTCCTTGCGGTCAATGCGGCCGTCCTTGTTGTGGCCCCACGTCTTCTCCCACTGGCCCGTCTCCTCGTTGAACTTCTGCGACCCCATGCGCCTCTGCTCGCGCGTCTTGGGCTTTATGCCGCGCTTGGCGGCGAACTGTTCCCACTTCGTAGGCGCCTTGGGCTCCGGCAGCGGCTTCTCGCGCGGCAGGGGTGTACTGGTCGAGGGTAGGGAGAGGAGGACGCCTTGTGGTGTTGATGAGATAGGGCATGTTGTTAGGAGTTGGTCTGCGAAATAAAACGTGTCAATTGATATTCACGGGATAATAATATAGTCTTTAAACGGGAGGGCGTAACCTACTTATTAGGGCCTGTGCACCGTCTCGTGCTGTCGCTACAAGCTGTGCTTCGAGCGGGTCGACGCCCATGGAAGTGGACTCGGCAGGTGTTGATGTATTTATGGGATTCGGGTCATTGGCTAATAGGAGGCCTAGATCGAATGTATACGGTGTTGGCCGCTCGACTGCTACGTCGAGCTTTACTTTCGTCTTTCCTGCGGGGAAAGACATTGTAGTGCTGGGTTTGAAACTTTCGGTCGCTATGTGTCGAGTGTGTCGAATAGTATTCCTTATTTAGAATAACAATAGTCTTCGTTATTGCTCGAATTCTGCGACTGACTGTTTTAATTTCAGATGGTTATGAGGTGGGATTTATTGTCTAAGAAAAAGTCCCATGGATTGATGCTGGCGTTGATGGTTTTTTGGCGGGACCGTATAATCGATAAGGTACGAACTTATATGGAGGTCTTGGCAACTTTTCAACTCAACGTGCCCAGGTAGCCGACCGCGAACTGTTGCTGCCCGGAGCACTAATTTCTCCGCTAGTGGTCCATCATCTGTGATCCACCTGAGAGAATCCCTATCTAGGCGGCGCGCTCCCTAACCCGGGAAATTTTACTGGGCCCGCGCTGTAACTTTCTATTTGGCGAAAGCTGGACAGGCTGGGAGGGTGAACGTCCACCTCTTCAACAACGACAAAACCAGATCCGCGTCCCTAGACCGATCGCAAGAGATTCAGAGGGTAGACCAATGGCAAGCACGAATTGCTGGAGGTGTCTTGCCAGGCCCTCGCAGCGCCTGCTGCTTGCGCCTGCTTCCGCTTCCGCTTCCATAACTGCCTCGTCCGTCTCGACATCGGCTGCCTTCTCCACCTCGACGCAGCAAAATGCCAAAGCGGCTTCCAAAGCAGAGCCCAACATGACGAGGCATTTCCGTGCTGGCAAGCAGATGGTTATTAGAAACCCACGGAAGCCACTACAGGGCAAGCCCCCGGCACCCGGCGAGCGAAAGGCCTTCCGCAAGCGAATTCAGCTCAGTAACGATAATGCCCTCGAAGTGTCTGGTCTAGACGTCATGACGCCCGAAATCGTCGTTGATCCCGAGTCGGTTGGCAAGGTGGTTGGCATTCCCGGCGAGCTCATAGACCAATTGAGGGCCTGCGAGGCCTTCAAGTCCAGTCAGAACTGGAACTTATTCCGAGCACCGCACACGCTTCTCCGGAAGGAGACGGTAGAGTTGGCGAAGCGGATGACGGATGCTATCGCAAAAAAGGAGACATTGAGGATTGTCGTTACTGGTGACAGAGGCTCAGGAAAGAGCATCTTGGGCCTCCAGGCCCTGGCTACCGGCTTCTTGAGCCAATGGGTTGTCGTTAACATCCCTGAAGGTGGGTGATATTCTATCCCATGCAAGATTCCTGATCGATATGGTATGGGGGACTAATCTGACTCGTATGTATAGCACAAGAACTAATAAATGGTTCAACGGATTACACTCAAATACCTAACTCGGAGTTGTATGCCCAGCCTGTCTACGCTGTGAAGCTCATGCAGGCCATTTATCAATCAAACCAGGAAGTCCTGTCCAAGCATAAGGTGCAGCTAGACCACATGCACCTACCCATCTCCGTGACGCGAAACATGACTCTGGCCGCCCTTCTCACTGCCACCAAGGAGCCTGACTTTGCTTGGCCCGTCTTCCAGTCCTTCTGGAAGGAACTACTCCTTCCTGGTAGGCCCCCGATACTGTTCTCTCTTGACGGCCTCGCGCACATCATGAAACACAGCGTGTACCGCAACCCGGCCTTCGAGCTGATCCACAGCCACGACTTCGCGCTCGTGCGCCTGTTCACCGACGCGCTGGGCGGCAAGACGCAGTTCGCCAACGGCGCGGCCGTCGTGGGTGTCGCAAGCCGCGGTAACTCGCCCCTGATCCCGTCCGTGATCAAGGCGCTCGAGCAGTCGGCGGCGAAGAAGATGGGCCAGCAGATCCCGGACCGTGAGCCCTACCAGCGTTACGACGAGCGCGTCTTCGACGCCCTCCGCGACGTCGACGTCTTGCCCGTTAAGGGTGTCTCCAAGACGGAGGCACGCGCCCTCATGGAGTACTGGGCCGCCAGCGGCATCCTCCGCCAGCGTATCGACGAGAAGGCCGTCACCGAGAAGTGGACCATGGCCGGCAACGGCGTCGTGGCCGAGATGGAACGTGTTGCGTTCCATGATCTACGGGCGTTATAATCCTCGTTCGCCGTGTCCTGTGCCCGCCGCCTGCGCCCTTCGAGACAAATGAAGAGAAGAGAGAAGAGAGAAGAGGGGAGGGGAAGCACGAACGCCGATGGCCTGTGGAAGAGATGAGATGTGAGAGGGGGGCTTTTATGAAGAGCTGGTATTACCTGCTTGTATCACCGATGCAATAAACAAAAACTGTATAATTGTAGAAATACCATCGTATTATATGTAGCCAGAAGCTTTTAGCTTTGGAACTACCTGTGTACTACTACCTATCTATCGTCTCAGTTTTTTGCGTGCAGTTTGGTGATCTGTTCCAGCCCGTTCTGAACTGTGATTTTCAACTGCGGAAGATATATGCCTACCCCTGATTTTGTGCAAACTTTGTATTTCTCTAGAGACGCTGTTTCAGTCTGACTGAACCTCAATTCAATTCATCATCACAAGTTCGGATAGGGTAGGGGCAAGAAGAAAGAGGTTATTTTTTACGACATTTTTATTATCTTTCCTTAGTCTCTGTCTCTACCTATTTAGAGTTATGCTTGACACACTATCTAGGTAGTACGCCCTGCATATTTCATGCGGAGGCAACACTACGTCTGTCCGCCCATCTGTCCGTCTGTCTGTCATCGTCGAAAACGGAGAGAGAAAAAGGCAATGCGTGTTTACCAAGGTGTGATATCCCAATCCGGAACGCCGGCATCAAGTAAAATTTTCCTCATTTGAGGGTTCGTTTCATGCCCACTGACTTCGAGTGATAAGATCCTCCGTACTTGGATGGATTACTCGTCCTCCTCCCCTTGGCCGTCGTTGGCCGTGATGAAGACTAATCTGCTGCCATTACCGGCTGTTTGCCAGACCTGTTATTTTAGAGACGTGGTTAGTTAAGGCCATTTTGCAACTTGAGACAGTGTGATATGAAGGTAGAAACAGAAGAAAGTTATAGAGAAAAAGATAAAGGAAACAACTTACATCTAGCTCCGTGTATTCTTCCAAAGCACTAAGCCATTGGTCCTCCGTAAACCCCTTAGCCAGGACACGCTCTCGAACCTTGCGCATGCTAAGCTCGACGGTGCCCTCCTCGTCCTCGTCCTCGTCCTCACCGGGGCGACAGGCGCCGCTGTCCGCGAGCGCCTTGACCAGGTTATAGATCCTGCTGGCGGCGTTAAGGGTACGTCTGTTACCCATGCCCTCGTGAGCCGCCAGACTCTCCTTCGAGGAGTCAACCAGGCGAAGCGCCTCGTCCACGTCGTCCTGCGAGACCACGCTGGCGAACCGCAGACGAGCCAGCGCCTGCGCGAGACGAACGACACCAAGCAGCGTACGGGTGGTCGTGTGGCTGAACTGCTTGTTCCTCTTCTCGGCGCGGCGCTGGGATTCGCGTAGCTTAACGTACGTCTTGGTCAGGTATTCGGTCACGGACTCGGGGACCGTCGGGCGGTACGTGCGCGCTTGGGCGACGTACGCGCGGACTTCGTGGGGCGTGAATACCGTGCTGGCAGCTGCGCCAGAGTCGCCATTTGCGTTCCCGGCGTACAGGTCGGGGTGCTTGTTGTGCATGTGCACATACGCAACGTGCTTGGCGAGCTGGGCATCGCTGTCGCGGGTTGGCGTGTCGAGGAGGAGGAACAGGATATCGAAACGAGAGAGTAGGGCAGCAGGTAGGTTAATGTTTTCTACCGGGGAGATACGGGGGTTGTAGCGGCCATAGATAGGATTGGCAGCTGCCAGGATTGACGTCCTCGCGTTCAGGGTTGTCGAGATACCTGCCTTGGATATGGAGATGGTTTGTTGTTCCATTACTTCGTGGATAGCTGTCCGGTCATTATCGTCCATCTTGTCGAATTCATCGATGCAGCAAATGCCGTTGTCAGCTAGGACTAAAGCACCACCTTCCAAGACCATCTCATCCGTCACAGGATCACGCATAACTGCTGCTGTGAGACCGACACCGCTGGAGCCACGGCCGGAGGTATAAACGCCACGAGGCGCGACCTTAGAGATGTATTTCAACAGCTGGGATTTGGCAACACCGGGGTCTCCCATCAAGCAGATGTTAATATCTCCACGAATACGCATGCCATCGCCCATTGTCTTGGTGACACCTCCGACAAGGAGGAGCAATAGGGCTTTCTTAACGTCAAGATGCCCGTAGATTTCAGGCGCAATGGACTTGGCCAGCATTTCATATACGGCTCCGGATTGGCTGAAGGTGCTGATGCGTCGGAGAAGCTTATCGTCGATTATCATCTCGTCGTAGGCCTTCTTGTGCTGCACAATATAGTGGGCTTCCAGGTAGGTGTCTGTTAACAAACCAGCTCGCATCGCCTTGAAGCCCGTGTATGGGGTCGGTAGAAAAATGCCCGAGATATCGACTACGTCTCCAGGACTGATTCGTCGCACCGCGCTACCGTAGCACATGACAGTAAGTGTTCGGGGAATCTGGCCGATGGGCACTTGTTCGGCCATCTCTTGAATCTTGACTTCTTGGAAAGGTGCAAACTTGGAAGCACGAGAGGACTGGAAAAGTTGGCCCTTTGATTGGTTTTGCTTGCACTCTGATGAGGGGCAGCTTGTAAGCGGCGCATATTGTTTATCGTTGACCGGCTGGAAGATTTCACATCCGCAACGATCACAGGTGTATGCGCCAACCTGAACCATAGGCTTGACATCTGATACTCGCGTTGCAATACCCCTTACTGTAATAAGCCGGCCCAGATGGTCGCCCCTTACTTGTCGCACGGCAAGCGCTTTTATGGGTTTGTCCGCAGTCGACGTTCTAGGCTTGAAAACGAGAGTATAACGGCGAGTCAACTGTGCAGGAAATACGTTCTCGGCTAACTCGGGGTCGTTGCTGTTAGCAGCGGCTTCGATAAGGTCACGGTTGCGAGCCTGTCTTCGCTCCATGATAACGTCCAAGACATCATCTTTGAACCTGGGGTTTCCTAGTTAGAAAGTGACTGGAGGGGGTAGATTGAAAAATATTTCGTACGTAACGCCAGTGGTAGAGGCTGGTAGTTTATTGTCGATAGCTCTGGATACGACGTCGACATAGTGCTTTGTGTTGTTTTCGATAGACTCGACCAAGCTGAGGCCCTCGTTCGTATTATTTTCATACTTGGTTTCAGTTAGCAGAAGAAATATGGGGCGCGGAGAGAGGCACTTGCAGTGACAAGGTCGTCTAGCTCAATCAGGACCTCATCGATCGACCTGTCGGCAAGCTTCTGCAACATTTCGGCGTATTTGTGCTTTGGTAGCTTTGCGGCAGCCTTTTCTCGCCGCCTTCGCTCATGCGCTTCATCATCTTGGTCCATGAAATCATATTCGTCACTCAGGTCATCATCGTCAATGTTGATTTGGCCAATGGCATGCGTTAAGTTCTGCTCAGGTGATGTCTTGAAGTTTACCAAGAAGTCCTTGAAAGCGGCTGAAAAGATATTGAGTTAGTTGGGGTTCATGAAGCAGCGGCAATCCAGTTGTCGCACCTTGTTGCGCCTCGTAGTTAACGATATTCCGGTATTGTAGGAGCGCCATGGCGAATTGCCTTTATGTTTTAGGCTCCCAAAGAGTGTGTATACGACGCGATCCTATAATAAAGGAGCGGAATGCTTTGTTGCGACAGGATGAAGTGTGTGGGCTGCGATATAGCTGCACAGCAGTACCTAATCCACAGCTATTCGTGACTTGATAGTGAACGAAGGGGGGCTGGAAGAGACAGCGCCCGTAAGAAATGATACGCGTTTCAGCGCGACTTTTCGCGTTGGCCCTCCAGCCACACTCATTTAAATTCCGAAAAGGGCCAAGCTCCAGATCCACTCTGCATAGAGACCGCTTAACTCGATTATGCACCTAAATAATATTAATTGATATGCTTATATGTATATAACGGTATCAGTCAGTAATACTATCGATCAAATCAGTGTATCGTTCAATGGACCACTGATGCCTCGGTTCCCGGTTCCCGGCTTGAAGAGTCGTAGCTCTCGTACAACCGGCCGCGCACCGTCGTAATTGCTCCTGACGGTTTCGCGACTACCATGCGTCAGCGTATTTGTACATAATACCCTCAGTCTCTAGTCTCCTGTATTCAATTTCCATTCTGTGCTGCCAATGCCCCCTGTCTTGGCTCTTCCTATCGGCCGAAAGTCATGGCTCCCCGAAAGAATGCGCTCTCAGCTCCCGCCGAGATCTCCCTTGTACACCTGAAGAGCTGTTTAGTGAATCTTCCCACGTCGCTAGTTAATATACTTGTTAACCTTAATACCGTGAGCTTGATTGACCGCCTCCTAATTATGTGCTCTGGCTAAATCCTCGCAGCCTGCTCAAAATGTCATCGTCGAGCTTAGTTACCGCGTTGCGCCAATATCAGACGGTTCTGCCTCGAATCACCAATCGGTATATGTCGGGTGGACAGGGTTGTCCAGTAAGCGCAAACTCGTGCCAATAGTAGATCGAGATGGCATCAGTAACGGAAGAGATCGCGAGGTTTCGTCTATTGAGATCGATACCACCCTAGCTTCTACGTTAGGTCTGTCTGAGGGCCAGAATGTTACGGCCATCCTCCACATCGACCCTCCCCTCGCGCACATGGTCAACGTAGAGCCACTGACGCCTGATGACTGGGTCGTTATCGAAAATCACGCCGACTTTCTAGAGCTCAACATGTTGTCACAAGTTCGAGCTTTGCCAAATCCTACTTATACACCTAGTCCTGGCCAGTCCTCGAATCCCCACTCTTTAACGCTTCATCTGTCCCCGACTTTGACAGTAAACATTAAGATCGTGTCGCTTGAACCTGTGCCCTCGGGAGAGGTCGCTTTTGTAAAGATATCTCCAGATGCCGAAGTCATAGTAGCGCCAAAGGCCCGAGTCCAACCTTCCAAGAGTAATCGTGAAAATCGCAGCGTAGGCGGCACGTCAAGAAGGAGCAGAAAAAGCGCAACAAGTACAGTCCGCGGTAGATTGAGCCGTGAAGAGAAAAGGCCGGCGCTCTACTTACGGGCAATCGACAGGGGTCTCTGCCGTGAATGGTTTGACGACGAATCGAGCTCCCACGGGCTAAGTGTCTGGGTTGATAGGGATCTACTCCTCGACCAAGACTTCCGCGGTGTCAAATACGTAGCTATCAATATTGTCAAGCCAACGGGACTACAGCCTCCAGTTGATCCGCAGCAGCAACAACAGGAAGCGGCAATACCCGAAGCCACAAAGGCTAGTGAGAAAATTGTTGCGCACTTACGGCCATGGGATGACCCGCCAAGCAGTCAAGCAATTGGTCTTTCGACTCCTTTATGCGCCGCCCTTGGGTGCGTAGGGATTGTGGGCGGGATTGCTAAAGTTGAGCCCGCGCCAGAGCCATCGCAACGAAGCTCCGGGGAGAAGTTAAGAATATATCCCTTTGCGACCCAAAATTCAAAAAGCTTGGGGGTCTTGAAATTCGGCGGCGAATCGAAAATTGAGAAAGAAGAAGCCAGTAAACGTATAACCCAAATTTACGGCTCCAAAGGTTCGGGGACTGGTCTCCTGAGCGGCCCCCTTACTGATGGAATGATTTTGGGCGTCCACGACGGCCTCGAGGTTCCTCACGGCTGGGAGGGTGGTGTTGCCCGGTTTGAAACATCCAATGCAAACCAAAACTCTCAAGGGCTAAAATGGCATATTGGCTCCGAGCGTCCTATACCTATAGATGCGCAATCGCCGGTCCCCCGGCCAGCTTGGCTTGATCAAAAGATTGTTGATGATGAACCGTTCCCGGAAAAGTCGGTTTTGGTTGGTATCGACTCTCTTCTCGACGACCTACGTTCCCATTTATTGCATATGTCATCGGTCTTGCTGACCGGCGCTTTGGGATCAGGTAAGACTTCTGTCGCACAGAATCTTGCTCGGACACTTCGGGAGGAATACCTGTTCCATACTACGTACTTTACATGCAGGAAACTCGTCAACGATGAGAGCAGAATATCGACTATCAAAGAAACCCTCAATCGAATATTTATGGCAGCGAGCTGGGGTGCGAGACTCGGTGGAAATGCGATCATCGTCTTGGACGACATGGATAAGCTGTGCCCAGCTGAGACCGAATTACAAGTGGGAAATGACAACGGTCGGAGCCGGCAAATTAGTGAGATCATCGGTGCGACGGTGCGCCAGTACTGTGGACGTGATAGCGGAGTGGTCCTGCTGGCCACAGCCCAGGGCAAAGATTCGCTCAATAACGTTATTATTGGTGGCCATGTTGTCCGCGAGATCATAGAGCTCAAGGCACCAGATAAAGAAGGACGAAGACGAGTATTGGAGATGGTAGTTAAAGAACACACCTTGTCTCCCGCGCTCATAGAAGGAGTATCCAGTCCTGATCAGAGCCGACCCACCACAGCCGATGGCAGCGTGGAAGATGGAGGCGCTTGGATGGACGGTGCTAGCCAGCCTAGTCAGAACTCCGTGTCGAGGTCCAAGGTAGATGGCTTCCTCCTAGACCCCGATCTTGACTTTCTCGACCTTGCTGGTGAAACCGATGGCTACATGCCAGGAGACCTCATCTTACTTGTCTCCCGAGCTCGAAACGAGGCACTCATACGGTCTGTCAGTGAAGTAACCTCGAAACAATCTCTCGACATTGTCCAGCTCGGTCGGACAGATTTTGAAAGAGCACTCAAAGGATTCACCCCAGCTTCTCTCCGGAACGTCACTCTGCAGACCTCTACGACTACTTTCGACTCGATCGGTGGTCTAAAAGAGACAAGACAAATACTTCTCGAGACCCTACAGTATCCGACTAAATATGCCCCTATCTTTGCACAATGTCCACTACGACTTCGGTCCGGGCTTCTCCTATATGGTTATCCTGGTTGTGGCAAGACGCTGTTGGCGAGCGCAGTAGCTGGCGAATGCGGTCTTAACTTTATTTCCGTCAAGGGACCAGAAATCCTAAACAAGTATATCGGTGCTAGCGAGAAGAGTGTCCGTGATCTGTTCGAGAGAGCCTCGGCTGCAAAACCCTGCGTTCTCTTTTTTGACGAGTTTGACTCTATTGCACCCAAGCGTGGTCATGATTCCACAGGAGTCACTGATCGAGTGGTCAATCAGCTTCTAACACAAATGGATGGTGCGGAGGGACTATCAGGAGTCTATGTATTAGCTGCAACATCAAGGCCAGACCTCATTGATCCCGCCCTTCTCCGACCTGGTCGCTTGGACAAGAGCTTGTTGTGCGACTTTCCGAACCTCGAAGACCGAGTCGATATTCTACAGGCCCTGGGAAAGAAAGTCAAAATGCATGAAGAGCTTCTGTCCTCCGAGGAGGCATTCACAGAATTGGGCAAGCGCACGGAGGGGTTCTCAGGTGCCGATCTCCAAGCACTCATGTCAAATGCTCAGCTCGAGGCCATTCATGATGTGCTCGGCGACCTCGAGTCGCAATCTGCGGGCGGCAAGCGAGGCACAGCGAATACACGCGACAAATCTAATACTCTTGTTCGCGCACGCAATTTCATCCAATTCCGATATGGTGCCGAGGAAGCATCAGCCGAGACTGAAGGTCGAGCAAAGAAAGGAAACAACCGGTCAGCTCAACTCGCAGAAAACGCCGCCATTGCAGCCAAACTTGCGGAAATTAAGGCTGCCAGAAAACGTGCCAGGCTGGGTAACCAAGGCGGAGGTGCTACGGATGAAGACCTGAATCATAAGGGAAAGTCTGGCAACGATAATGAAGTGTTAATAAATTGGAGCCATATGGTTAAAGCGCTCGAAAACACAAGAGCCAGTATCAGTTCCCAGGAGCGCAGCCGACTGGAACGCATATATCGCGAGTTCGTCGTGGGACGCAGTGGAGAAATGCGTGATGGCCAGGGTAGTATGGATATTGGTGGACGAAGCAGTCTAATGTAACCTGTCATCCGTAACCTTCAAACTCATACACCAGACCATACAGATCGACCTACGCTAAATGGCCACCGCAGTCTTACTAGTGTAGTCGATCTTTAGTCAACATTTGCGGCATACCTTATCTGGGCCAGTATAACTTAAATAGGGTTTAGATTCAGTGAATCCTAACCGCCAACTACAGTGAAGAGCCACAAGGAAGAGTCAAACGGAAAATGTATATTATATAACGAAACTATATGTATTATTTGCGGTGCATGGGTAGATGTACTTACCTATAGGTAATGAACTAAACCCATGGTAGAACCCCTTAAGACATCTTTGAATAGCAAAATTCGAGCGGTTTCATCAATCTTAAGCCGAGCGTTGATTCTATGGAGACCCGTAATTTGGTCTGGTCCTCCGGCTCCTAGGGGTTACAGTACCTAACATCTAGTAGTAATGGTAGTAGTAGTAATAAACTCAAGGTGAGGCACAACCTCTTGAATACAAGTTGAGGCAGCTTCTCTAGTGAATGTACCTTTTAAGCATCAGTGCAGGTACCTCTACTTACTGGGACAGCCCTGTTTCTCTTGTGAGGTTGGAAGGTGCTAATTTGATTGGTTGTGGGTGGCCCTGCGCTAACACCACATTTGGTCTAGCGCGGTATTGGAGCTGCAGGTACCTATCCGACTCAACACCTGCTCAATCGCGACACATCAAGAACTCCCATTTCCAGATGCCTCACTTCACAGCCCTTTAGCAACACCCTCTCGGCCTCGCTGGCATTCGACACCCTCACTTTAATGAAGAAGTTAGATATCTGATCTGATTTCGCCGTCATAGCTTCACTCCTAGGAGTTTTTCCGGCACGACTACTCCGCTTCTACGTTGAGGACTTTGAAGCATTGAAATCCGGCATCGCGAAATCCCAGGGGATGGACAGTCGCCCCTTGTCGCAAAGGTAGCGAGACTGGTGAAAAGTCTCGACATCGTCCATTATCGTGCTGGTCACGAGGACGTATTGATAAATAAACCACTACGTTTCTGCCACCCTGTGAGTATTCTCTTCTCTTTCTCCTGGTCAACCAATTGTTGTCTGATCTTCACTGCTCTCATTACTTCACGCGCTTTGATATTTTCACCCTCTATCCTCAGCACCCAAAATCTTCTTTCCTATTATCCCCAAACATAACATCATGGCCGGACTTTGGGAGATCCAAGACGAGTACGATCTTAATGTCTACTTGGCAAGACAGCGTGCCACCGCAGCTGGGTACGACGTTGAGAGACGTCAACCAGTCTGGCGCCCAAGCCTCCCCGTCATAATGGAGTATTGGGACCTGCTTAGGCAAGTATCTGGGAGTTGTACCATGACTGGGAATGCTCTCGGTTTCCCCGGGGTTGTAAGCTGTGATATATTCTAGTACCTTTTTTGTTCTCGCCTTCATGTTTGATTTCTTTATTCAATTATGTCCAGCGAGCGATCTAGCACGCGACCTACTCGTTTCAGACATTCTATAGCAGCGCTAACGGACTATACAGTGACAACGACTCTATCTACTCGGTAGAGCTCACCAACGGCCAAAGGCTATGGCGACTCTGCAAGTCATTGGCGGCGGGACGTCCGCGTCCCGGCAAAAAGCTATCGAAGATGCTAAAAAGATGCAAGCAGCCGTTCAGAAAGAGTGCGAGCGGACTGGGAAACCAGTCCCAGACTACCGCCTCACTGAACTAATCGGCAAAGGCAGCTTTGGCCGCGTCTACAAAGCCAATGATGTCAAGACATCCAACGTCGTGGCCGTCAAAATCATCGACGTCGATGAATCCGATACCCTTAACCCCAAGCAACAAGACACCTACAGCGAGTTCCTGAAGGAGATTAATGCGCTGCGCCTTTTGAGTGAGAGTGGCGCGAAGAATGTGAATACCGTCATCGAAGCCCTGCCCGTTGGTCAGGCGATGTGGATGGTGACCGAATATTGTGCTGGTGGCAGTGTAGCGACACTGATGAAGCCAACAGCTCCTGGTGGTTTACAAGAGAAGTGGATTATACCGATTTTGCGTGAAGTGGCCGTTGCTATTCACTGGGTGCACAAGCAAGGTATCATTCATCGAGATATTAAGTGCGCAAACGTCTTGATCACAGAAGTCGGTGGCGTGCAGCTTTGTGATTTTGGTGTCGCTGCAATGGTTGAAACAAAGTTCGACAAACGCACGACTTTTATTGGAACCCTGAACTGGATGGCGCCGGAACTCTTTGACCAGAACGCAAAATACGGAACCGAGGTTGACATCTGGGCTTTTGGTTCTATGGTATACGAGATTGCTGCAGGACAGCCGCCTAACGTGGACGCTCGATCCAACATCCGACTCCCTCAGTTTGGAGAATACCTACGCGAACATCTGCCCCGCCTGACTGGAGACCAGTATTCTGAGGACCTCAAGAGCCTCGTCGCATTCTGCCTCGAAGATGACCCTACCAGACGCCCCTCTATTGAACAGATTCAACAACATCCATACATTCTAGATACCGACGCTAAATACCCTACTTCGTCTCTCTCCGCGCTTGTAAAAGCCTTCAAGCTCTGGGAAGATCGTGGAGGAAGCAGAAAATCGCTCTTCGTCAACATAGGTGCTCAGGCACCTGCTGATCTTGGCGCACCATCCCTCCCCGCTGACGAATGGAACTTCTCAACCACGCTAGCATTTGATGAGCAACTTCAGAGTGAGAGAGACGGGAGATCAGAGATTGAGGCCGTACGAGACGTTTATGGCACTACAGTCGATTTCCCCAGCCACGTTAGTGGCGAAGATACAGCCCGCCCCAAGACGAAGACACGACGCCGCCCACCCCCCAACGTTTTAGCCGCTATGAAGGCTCCGCTAGAAAAGGTTTTCGATCCAAACACCATCTCCAATTACGAAGAGAACTCTCGCAAATACTATGGCCGTCAAGCGCCACCTCCTTCTGATACTCAGCCACCAGTATCTGACCTCCCGCTCCGCGACGACTCACTCCATGTTACTCGAGAGTCTCTAATAGACCTGAACGAGTCTCTTGGTGGTGCAGATCTATCTACATTTGCTGATACAGGCACAATCAAACCAGTTCCTAGACCGGGCCCCCGCGCTTCTATGGACAATAACTGGTCTTTCTCAACTGCTACCGAGTCTACCTCTCATACCCGCGCTCCCTTAAGCGACCCAGCCGATCTCAACAATGGACGAAGCGCTTCAGACTGGTCATGGCCCACGAGTATCCCCCCGGCTTCTGCAAACCCTGAGTTTTCAAACTTTACCTTTGGCGAGGAACGACCCAGACTTCTACACCATGAGACCGAACCGGCCATATTACCTTCACAAGGATACGAGCTAGAAGTACCCCGTGCTAGCAACGATCGTATGTCTATGGGTAGCTTGATCGATCTTGACATGAGCATGCCAGAGCCAAATGCACCGGAGCTGACAAGACCATCGACTTCGCACTCGGACGTTGCGTCAATCACAGGCTCAGAGATGGGCGGTGCCGGCCCGTTCGATCTAGAACGTCACGCCTCTGTCTACGTTACCCTCCCTCTCACCAACAGAGAGCCGTCCATATACATCTCCGAGGACTCGGAGTTTGCTCAACAGATCGCTCATGTCACGGACCCAGAACCAGATGATGCACCAGGCCACCCGGAAGACGGTGGCTTCGGCATCCAGCTGCCGTTCGTGGAGCCGCCGGCTGCACACGTGCTCGAGGGCCGGGCCTCTGGGGCGGAGGTCGCGGAGGAGATGAGGAGACTGGTGGCGAGTCTAGGGGATCACCTCTCCCTTATAGGGGAGCAGGTTGCTGAGATGGAACCACGTCGGGCTGGGGGGGCTCGGGCCCGGGAGGAGTAGGTTTTGGTCTTGGGGAGGGTCGTTTTTCTTTTTTTAGGCGTATTGCAAAGGAGTTTATAAGGCAGATACCAGGGGGTGGCGCCAATGGAATAAGGGATCGTTAAGTGACTAGTAATTCCTGTTCTCGTACGTGACATAACCGTGAATAATGTGCGAATAAGTAGGGGCGACAGCAGGATTAGTTTGTTTGTTATGATTAGTGCTAAGGGATGCTTATTCCTAACGTGATATGTAATGGTGATGAAGTTGACCCTTATATTAAATGCCCTGTATCGCAACTGTTATCGGCCCCTGAAGTCTATCTCATAGGACAACTCATTACAGGGATTGTAGTCTCTGAGGGTCTAGATAAACCTAAATACTATATATTGCTCCTGTCGCGGTAATGTGGGTCTACAGGGAGCGGGGGAACGTAGTTCCCCCTGCTCCCCGTATATAAGAAGGACTTACACGCTGGCGGCGGCGCTCATCCTCGGCGCGAGGACGGGTTCCCTTATTCAAGAGGGCGACGAGGTGGCAGGCCGGGGGCACAACGAAAAAGGGCCTGCACGATTATGTCAGCCATAGCTCAGCCGCTTACAATTTTAATAAAGCACTTACAGAGGCTTACAATGGTGCCCACTAGCATACCGATAGTATTGGCTGCTAGTGGCAGCGTTATAGCACTTTTTATAAGAAGTGCCCGAGAGCGCGGAGCGCACACAGCCTAGGCAAGGCACGCGGCGCAGGCCAGCATGAGCCGGACGAGCATGGCGGCGGCGAGCGATGGGCGCAGCAGGGATAACTGGTGCAGGAGCGGCTGTAGCAGTAGTAGCGGCGGTAGCGTTAGCAGTATTCGCAGCAAAGATGGCAGCAGTAATAGCTTTTTAAGCAAAAGCATTATTACTTTTTAAAAAAGCAAGCGTAACTAAATTAGCAGCTTTTAAAAAAGTGCTAAAAAAAAAGTAAAAAAAGCTTTTATTTTTTATAAAAAGCTTGTAATTAAGTTAGTAAAAGCTTTTTAACTAGCAATAAACATAATAAGCAGTTATAAATACTTGTAAGCAAGCATAACTATACTTATTTATAAAAGAAAAAAGTTAAAAAAATATATATAGTTTTTTTTTTGCTTAAAATAAATTAACATACTATATTATATAAAAACTATACTAAGCGCGCTTATATATTATATAATACTTAATAAGCTATGCTAATAAAAATAAAAATACTTATAAAAAATAAAAAAATAAATTTTTTAAAATATAATAAAAATTTGCTTAAGTAAATATAAGTTAGCAAAATTTTATAGCATAAGCTAAATGCGCCTTTTATAACAAAGAAGCCGCCACTAGGTACGTACTTATAGCACGCACTTATAAGGTACGTACCTTAGTACGTATTATAGCGACCGCTCCCTAAGGATTAGCTAAAGGCCTAATAAGGCCTTGCGGCCACACACAATTAGCACACTAAATAAAAGTAATCTTTTATAGCTACTTTTTAAAATCTAGCACATTACTTTATAACATACTAAGCTTTAAACCTTATACTTTTTTATTTTTATATTTAATAGTTATAATATAATATTTAAATAAAAAGTACTACTTATAAAATTTGCAACTATTAAATAAATAGCTATTGCTAAACTAAAACTTTGCTTAAATAAGTTAAATATAAATAATAATTTAAATATTAAATAGCTTATAAGCTTAAAGCTTATAATATTTAATAAAAAAAATTTTAAATTATTAAAGCTAAATAATTTAAATAGTTAGTATAAAAGTTTGCAAAAATAAAAAAGTTAAAATTTATATTAGCTAAAATATAATTATTTAGCTAATTAAACTTTAAGCTAATTATAATTATATTTATAGCACTATAAAAGTAAATTTGCAAAGCATAATAAATTGCTAGCATAAGTAGCAGCTATAATAGCTTAAATTAGCTAGTTATTATAACTATTAGCAAAAAAGCAAGAGCTAAAAGCAAAAAATAATACTAAAGCATTTATATATAACTATAAGCAGCTTAAGCAAAAAGTTATTGCTATAAAAATTAAAAATTAAATATTTATAATTAAAAAAAATAATAAGCAAAAGCTTAGCTAACTAAACCTTATTTAAATAACTTAAGCATTAATTTAAATAAAATAAAACTTATAAACTAATTATTAAATATATTATAAAATATTAAATTATAAAAACTTAAAAAATAAAGTAATACTTAAAAACTTTTAAAAGTTTATTTAGTAAAAAAATATAAATTTTAAGCTATTTAAAAAAACTTTTAAAAAGTAGTTATATAAACTATTTTAAAGTAAAAAAAAAATTTTAAAAAATTTTTTTTTATAATAGCAAGTTTTAGTATGCAAGCTAAAAAACTATTATTAGTTTAAAAATAATTTATAATTAGCTTTTAATTATTAATATAAATTTTAGCTAAGCTTTAAGCAAGTTTTAATTAAATAAAAAATAACTTTTAAAAATATAGTTTTAGTATTAAATAAAGCTAAGTAATAATAAAATATTTAATAAAATGCTAATAAAAAAGCTAAAAATAATAAAAAGCATATACTTTTTAATAGCTTATTAAAAAATAAGCAAAATATAAATAATTTAAAAGTAAAAGTATAAAGCTTAGCTTAAAGCTATACTATAAATATAAAAAACTAGTATATAAATAATAATTAAAGCAAATTATTATAAGCAAGCAAAAAAATGCTTAAATATTATAATTATAATAAGCTAAAGTATATAGCTATAAATTATTAGTTTAAACTATAAAGCAAATAGCTAGCAGCTAAATAATAATTAGCAATATTAAAAAAGCTAAAAAGTAAAGTTTAAAACATAACTACTATCTAATTTAACTTAAAATTAAAAAAAAAAAAGCAAAAGCTAAGCTAAAATAAAACAATATATTTAATTTATTTTAGCAAAAACTTTTAAAGTATTTAGTTTAAAAAAACTTTTTAAAAAAATAGCTATAATTTTATTAAATAGCAAACGCTAAAAAAAAATATTATTATAAATATAAATATAAAAGTATAAATTAATATAGTTTATAAAAACTTAGCTAAAAAATGCTTATAAAAAGTAATAATTTTTATTTTAAAGCTTATAAAGCTAAGTAAAAAAATATTATAATATTATAAAGCATATAA